>Ga0255054_10000301_pt1 | contig 29172 bp, 21 predicted proteins | sample JV7_2_23_MG_FD_188634 | JGI IMG/M metagenome (GOLD analysis project Ga0255054, IMG submission 188634) | Seawater microbial communities from Jervis Inlet, British Columbia, Canada - JV7_2_23 | ecosystem: Environmental > Aquatic > Marine > Inlet | place: Canada: British Columbia | collected... | reverse complement strand
GACCTGTTGACAGATATTTATCTGCAGAATAGAAAATCCCTTGAAATCCAGCGTGCGGGCGGTGCCCAGGCAAAGGTACAGACAATTGAGATACTTGGTGTAACGACACAAGGCAGTGATAAAAACTCAAGGGCCCTTGATTTCAACGCTTCATGGACTGTGCTCGGTACTGTTGGACACTGGGGGCATGTGCATGCCCGTAAGAACCAGTATGAGGCAATCGTGACCGTGGAACCTGTTGAAGGTGCCTGGAAAATCACCGGCCTCGAGCTTATCGAGGAAAAGCGCGTTGATCCATATAGAAAGGCGGATAAGAACTAGCTTACTATCCCTACCCTTGATTATGTTTCAGATATACGGTATAAAAGAAAGAAGCTACTGAGAACATAGAACGAGATGATACAGATAGCAGGACTCAACTTCCAATATGCTGCTGGTGATTTCAGTCTGCATATTCCAGTATTCACCGTAGAGAGGGGTGAGAAGGTTGCCGTAATCGGTCCGAGCGGGTCAGGAAAAACCACACTGCTCAATCTCATTGCAGGGATACTGACGCCTCTCAAAGGTTCAGTGAATGTGCATGGTGTTGAGGTAAATGGATTAACTGATCGGGGACGGCGAGATTTCAGAATTACCACCATTGGATTCGTGTTCCAGGATTTTGAACTTCTCGATTACCTCAACGTGTTTGATAATATTCTACATCCCTATCGCATCTCGGCGGCCCTCAGGCTGGATAAAGCTGTCCGCGAGCGGGCACTGAAACTCGCAGGGGACATGGGAATCAGTGCAATGACGAGGCGTCGTTCATCCGATCTTTCCCAGGGTGAGAAGCAGCGTGCGGCAATTTGCAGAGCACTGCTTACGCAGCCGAAGCTGCTGCTTGCTGACGAGGCGACGGGTAATCTCGACCCTTCGAACAAAACGAAGATACTGGACCTTCTATTCAGGAGTGTGGAAGATCATGATGCGACTCTGCTTGCCGTTACCCACGATCATGAACTTCTCCCCCGATTCGACCGTATCGTCGATTTCAGAGATTTTTGGGATGGATGATATCCTATGATAGACAGCCTCTACATCGCCTGGAAGTACATTGTTGCAAACAGGGCAAAGACCATTACCCTGCTTTCCTGCATTACCCTGATTGCAATTCTTCCCATCTCCCTTGAGCTTCTTCTGGATGAGAGCGAGCGGCAGCTCCTGTCACGCGCAGCTACCACACCTCTTGTCATTGGGATCAGGGGCAGTTCACTGGACCTGGTGATGAATACACTCTATTATGGGGACGAGATCCCGGATTTCATCTCCATGGAGGCGGCTGATCAGGTGTCTAAATCCGGGCTTGCGCTTCCAGTCCCCATGTACGTACGATTTCAGGCACGGGGTTACCCTATTGTGGGAACAACCCTGGATTACTTCGAGTTTCGCGGCCTTACCCTAGGTGAGGGAAGGCAACTTGCAATCCTGGGAGATTGTGTCATTGGCGCTTCAGTTGCAGAGAAACTCGACCTCAGACCAGGCGACAGCCTCATTTCATCTCCTGAGAATCTTCTCGATCTCGCCGGGGTGTATCCCCTCAAGATGCACGTAAGAGGAGTGCTCGATAAATCCCACACCACCGATGACCTTGCGGTATTCGTTGATCTGAAGACGGCCTGGGTAATCGAGGGCCTGGGGCACGGCCACCTGGATGTGACAAAAACCACTGACAAGAGTCTCGTTCTCAGGAAGACCGACACCAATGTGGCAGCAACGGCAAAGCTTGAACATTACAATGAGATCACGGAAGAAAACATCGACACCTTCCACTTCCATGGAAACTCGTCTGTGTATCCGGTAACCGCGGTCATTGCGGTGCCCCATGATGAAAAATCGGGAACCATTCTTCAGGGACGCTATCTGTCCAGGGATGAGATGCTCATGATCGTGAAGCCGAAGGAGGTTGTGGATACCATGCTTCAGAATATATTCAGAATCCGTAATGTACTCGATGCGGTTATTCTGGTGGTGGGATTTGCAACTGTTCTTGCCATTGTGCTCGTTTTTGCCCTTTCCGTTAGGCTGCGCAAGCGGGAAATTGGGACAATCTTCAGGCTTGGATGCAGGAAGCTCACCATTGCACGGTTCCTTGGAGCAGAAATAGGCATCATTGTTATAATGAGTGCGGTGATTTGTACAGGCATCCTAATTGTACTGAACCTTTATGCCAGTGATCTTGTTCGTATGCTATTTATTCGATGAAGAGGATACCATGATGAGAAAACGTAAGAATCGATGTGGCGGGAAGCGGGTTGCTCTATGGGTAGCCCTTGCAATGGTGTGCCTGCTCCTTTCACCACCATTATCCTTTGGCAAAGACAAATCATTATTGACCGTGTATACGGTCAACTATCCACTCAAGTACTTTGCCGAGCGTATTGCGGGCAAATATGCTCAGGTTTTTTTTCCGGCACCTGCCGATGAGGACCCTGCATACTGGATGCCTGAGGTTCAAACAATCACCGCCTATCAGCAGGCTGATCTGATCCTCCTGAATGGAGCTGGATATGCGAAATGGGTTTCCAAGGCTACCCTGCCGCAATCAAAACTGGTTGATACGTCCAGGAGTTTCAGCGACCGGTACATATACATGGAAGAGGTTTTCACCCACAGTCATGGACCTGAAGGCGAACATGCACATGAGAGTTTGGCGTTTACAACCTGGATTGATTTCGATCTGGCATCACAACAGGCGAGGGCAATCGCCGATGCATTTATCAAGAAACGGCCGGACCTGGAAAAGACTTTCAAAAGGAACTTCACATCCCTTGCGCAGGACCTGCACACACTTGACAGTGAAATCATGTTCCTCGTCTCGCTCAACCAGAACCAGCCTTTTGTGGGCTCCCATCCGGTGTACGATTACTTTGCCAGGCGCTATGGTTTCAACATGATAAGCGTGCATTGGGAACCCGATCAGGCACCGAGCAGGCAGCAGTGGATCGAACTTCAAACCCTGTTGGAAGAGCATCCTGCACACTGGATGATCTGGGAAGGTGAGCCCATGGCTTCATCGAAGGGTAAGCTTCTGGATATGGGAGTTGAAAGCCTCGTATTTGATCCATGCGGCACTGTACCGGATGACGAAGATTTTTTGGATGTTATGTTCCGCAACATCGACAATCTACGCGTAGCCTACAGATAATCCAAGTATATTTCGATATATTCGATCCATTTTACCCATTTCCCACCGATAATATCCTCAGCTACAATACGAACGGGAAAACCGTGCTCTTTTGGCAGCGTAACACCATTCACTTTTCATTACGCAGAAGAAAAAATGGGGGCGTTTCAATGGTGAGTATGTGCTTTCTGCATATATAAAAATTATTGGTTTGAATGGAACTATACAAGGAAAAATCCGGAGCTTGTGATATATTTATTATGGTCGGCTGAATCTACCTGAAAACTGGACTATGATGCTATGGCAGACATCCATGATGAAGTATTGACTCGTATTTACCGTGAATACAAGGAGGCACTCCATTCCAGTGAGAAGTCTGAGACGCTGGAGAAGGGAGTAGAAGAAATTCTTTTTGATTTGAAAAAATACACACAAAATCCTGAGAGGTTTGAAAAGGAATCGAAAAACCTGCTCAGGGTGCTGCGAGATACCCTCGACCGCTACTACTTCCATGATCAGGAATTTTCCGATCGTTTACTCTTCGAGGCAAGGGCATATGCATTGGAACTGAGTGGAAGTTAGGCGATGCCTTCACCCGCCCTCCCCGAGAGCCCTATTGTACATATCGATTGAAAATTATTTGACATTTCTGTCATGAATCTGCACAATGATGGTGCAATTCCAGCAGGTTCTGTTTGAATCCGGAGAACATCGTGGGTTTCAACTGTGGCATAGTCGGGCTTCCCAATGTCGGTAAATCGACAATATTCAACGCCCTTACATCTGCAGAGGCCGAAATGGCCAATTACCCCTTCTGCACCATCGAACCCAACCGGGGTATCGTGCCTGTTCCGGACTCACGGCTCCAAGACATAGCTGATATTCTTAAAAAGAATGATCCCATACAGACGAGAATCGAGTTCATCGATGTTGCCGGGCTGGTACGGGGTGCTTCAAAAGGAGAAGGCCTGGGCAATAAATTTCTTGGGCATATACGTGATGTTGAGGCAATTGTACATGTGGTGCGCTGTTTTCAGGCATCAGATGTGGTTCATGTTTCCGGTGAAGTGGACCCTATGGGAGACGTCGAGACTGTGCGCACTGAACTGATGCTTGCCGATCTGGAGATACTGGAAAAGGCCCATGGCAAACTGATAAACATGGCCCGCTCGGGCGACAAGGATGCGAAGGCTCGAGTCTCAGTTATTGAAAGCTGCATTGAACATCTCAACACTGGTCAGCCGCTTAAAACGCTCGAACTGGCATCGGATACACGAACTATTTTGGAAGAATATGGTATCATCACCTCCAAGCCTGTACTCTACTGTGCGAACATAGATGAAGAGAACAGTTATGGAGACCTGGTGCAGAAACTGGAAGCATATGCAAAGAATGAGGCATCCTCATGTATCAGCATCACCGGCAAGCTCGAAGAGGAAATATCAGAGCTTCCCTCTGAAGAGAAACAGGAGTTTCTGCAGGGAATGGGGCTTGAAGATTCCGGCCTTGATCGGCTGATACACGCCTCGTATGCTCTTCTCGATCTGATTACCTACTACACTGCTGCCACACAGCTTCAGGCATGGACACTTCGCCGGGGGACGAGGGCTGTTCAGGCTGCTGGTAAGATACACTCCGATTTCGCCGCTGGTTTTATCAGGGCTGATGTCTACGGGTATGACGACCTGGTGGGCGCAGGTTCAGAACACGAGGTGAAGGAAAGCGGCCGGCTCAGATCTGAAGGGAAGGATTATATCATAAAAGAGGGTGATATCGTTCACTATCTCTTCAACGTATAGTTCATTTCCGGCAGCGCATCTTAAAACAGTATGTCAGGGTATTATGCAATGGCAGGAAAGAATACAAAAAGGGAAGATCTTCGCAGCAGGATCATTGATGTCGAGAAAAAACTCAATGAGAGTGAGCGGCGCTTTCGTCAATCTGTGGACAATTCCCCGAATCCCATATTTTCTGTGGATCGTGCGGGAATTATACACATGTGGAATCAGTCTTGTGAAGACAGTTTTGGATACACTAAAGACATCTCCGGGCAGCACTTCAGCAGGCTTCTATGGAATAGAGGGGATCGGGATGACCTATATGAGCGTATCGAAGAGGTTTTTCAGGGACGCAGCTTCGGAAACGTTGAGATCAGCTATAGGACTGCAGACAGTGAAAAGCGATACTGTATTTCAAGGCTCTATCCTCTGCTCACCGATAAGGACGAGGTGGGTTTCTGCATGTTTACAAACACCGATGTGACTGAATGGAAATATGCAGATGAGAAGATGAAGCATCGGCTCAACATCGAACGACTCGTTTCAACCGTATCATCTCGATTTGTCGGTGTGTATGACATAGACAGGGCTATCAATGCGTCACTGCGAGATCTGGGCAGATTCAGCAGAGCAGACCGCGCCTATCTTTTCAGGTATGATGAGAACAGCTCTGTCATGAACAACACCCATGAGTGGTGTGCGGAGCATGTGACTCCCCAGGTAAAAAACCTGCAGGGTTTGTCCTTTGATGTCTTCCCCTGGTGGGTAGACAAGCTCTATCAGGGTGAGTATATACACATACGAGATGTTTCTGCCATGCCTGAAGAGGCGTCAGCTGAGAGAGAGATACTTGAGGATCAGCATATCAAGTCCGTGCTCGTCATCGGTTTTTCCATAGAGGGTAAAGTGGCGGGCTTTATCGGATTTGACAACGTGCTCGGGAATGTGGAATGGGATGAGGGAGACCTTGCATTGCTTCGAACGGTTTCTGAGATAATCGGCAATGCCTTCGAACGAACCATGGCAGAGGAAAAACTGAGGTCATCACTCAATGAGAAGGAGATCCTCCTCAGGGAGGTGCATCACAGAGTGAAGAACAATCTGCAGGTAGTGTCGAGTCTGCTTGATCTGGGTATGCTGTATACCGGCAAGGCCCAGGAGAGACGAATATTGGAGGATGCCAGGAGCAAGGTTAACACAATGGCACTCATACACACCCATCTCTACAAGGAGACGCAGTTCGACACCATTAATATAGCAAGGTGTCTCAATAATCTTATCGAACAGCTGTCATGCCTCTATGCATCTGCGGGCAATATCGACACGCTCATTCAAACGTCTGATGTACACCTCAACATCAATCAGGCTATACCCTGCGCGCTGGTTATTAACGAGCTCATATCCAATGCATACAAGCACGCCTTCAGGGAAAAACAGAGCGGTACAATTGAGGTTTCGATTACCGCTGATGGAGGCGGAGAAATATCAATTATGCTGCGTGACGACGGCATCGGCATGCCCGCCGGGATTGAGCTTGACAGCATTGAAAGCCTTGGCCTTACCCTCGTCAATAATCTTGTGAAAAATCAGCTCAAGGGTGACATTTCCATGCAGCGCAGGGACGGCACTGAATATACAATCCAATTTAAACAGTTGGAAGACAACTCATTCGGCACCCAGTGATTTCAGGTAGTCGTAGTTCTTCATCATGTTGAATCCTCCATCTGATCTGATTGAGTGGGCGCTCGTAGCAGCTCATCATTGCATAACTTCATGGGAGTTCGTGAACTTATTGACGAGCCCTGTTTGAGTAATTACTTTACGGCATAGAATCTCAGGGCAGCTGCTAGCACACAGCTACCACGGGCCCGCTACACACCTTTTGTGGAGGAATTCATGGCTGGATTATTTGTTGGTCTCGCAGCAAGTGTAATAGCGATCATCGCTGTTATTCTGTTCATCAAATCGGTGCTCTCGAAAGAGGAGGGATCTGACGTGATGAAGAAGATTGCCCGTCAGATTCAGCTTGGTGCAACAGTATTTCTCAAGAGAGAGTATAGCTACATTGCGGTAGTCGTTGTGATTATCGCTGCAGTTATGCTTGTCGCACGTACATATTTTGGTTACAGATCGGCAATCTCATTCGTACTTGGTGCGATTGTGTCTGGCGCCGCAGGGTATATCGGTATGACCATAGCCACACGGGCAAATGTGCGTACCACCCATGCAGCTGAAAAGGATGGGATGAAGGGTGCCCTCAATGTGGCCATTTCCGGCGGTGCTGTAATGGGTCTCAGTGTTGTCGGCATCTCTATGCTCGGGCTCATCATACTGCTGTTTGCATATGATATTTTTGGTGAAACCGATCCTTCCATGTTTATACGCAAACTCGGGGCAATTAATGCGTATGCAATGGGTGCGAGCCTCTTCGCTCTTTTTGCGAGGGCAGGAGGAGGAATCTATACAAAGGGTGCTGATATGGGGGCCGACCTGGTCGGCAAGGTCGAAGCCGGCATTCCTGAGGATGATCCCCGGAACCCGGCTGTCATAGCGGACAACGTTGGCGACAATGTGGGCGACGTAGCGGGACTCGGAGCGGACCTGCTCGAGTCATACGTTGAATCAATTATCGCCAGCATGGTTCTTGCCACAGCTGCTGTGGCGTACGGCGTCATGCAGCTGGATGCCCAAGGGTTATCCGTGGTAAAGGCTTTGGTGCAGACTGTTCTGACCATAGCAGGAGCAGGTATTATCGCATCCATACTCGGCGTGCTCTTTGTGAAGGTTGCATCCAGAAAAAAACCGCAGGCGGCACTGCTCGGAGGCACATACATTTCCGCAGTGCTCACGCTCATCTTCGCTGCACTCATTATCTCCAAAATGGGTATGAGTTTTGGTGAGCGGCCCTACGGAAAATGGGGATTGTTCTGGAGTCTCGCGGCAGGAACCATCTCGGGTATCATAATCGGTTTTGTCAGTGAACTGTACACGTCCGGCAAGTACAGACCGGTGAAGCAGCTTGCCAAAGACTGTGAAACAGGTCCTGCCATTGCGGTTGTAGGCGGTATCTCGCTGGGTCTGAAGAGTGTGTTCCTGCCCGTAATTTCGCTGGTGTTTGCCATTATAATAGCCTATGCAAATGCGGGTATGCTCGGTATCGGCATCGCCTCTTTCGGTATGCTCGTTACAACGGGTATGATTGTGTCAGTTGATTCATATGGCCCAATTGCGGACAACGCAGGGGGAATCGCTGAAATGGCTGCGCTGCCCAAACAGGTGCGGGAAGTGACCGACAGGCTGGACTCGGTGGGCAACACAACCGCTGCAATAGGCAAGGGGTTTGCAATCGGCTCAGCAGCATATGCCGCGATCGGACTTCTTGCTGCATATATAGTTTCGACCGGTATTTCAGAATCCTCACTCGCTCTGTCCTCGATACAGGTTATTGCCGGGTTGCTCCTGGGTGGGATGCTGCCTTTTATGATCGCATCGATGCTTTTCGAGGCCGTTCAGAAAGAGGCCTTCCATATGGTTGAGGAGGTTCGAAGGCAGTTCAAGGAAATCAAGGGCCTCATGGAGGGCAAGGCAGATCCCGATTCTGCAACCTGTGTGGACATTGCCACCAAGGGGGCGCTCAAAGGCATGATGCTTCCCGGGGCGATCGCCATACTGAGCCCACTCGTTGTCGGCATTCTCTTCGGCCCCGTCACGCTGGCAGGTACGCTCATAGGGGCCATTGTGTCCGGTATCATCATCGGTATCAAGTATGCAAACTCCGGCGGCGGGATGGACAATGCGAAGAAGTATATAGAGGAGGGCAACTTCGGGGGCAAAGGCTCAGATGCCCACAAGGCCGCGGTCGTCGCAGACACAGTGGGCGATCCCATGAAGGATACAGTGGGGCCAACGATCAACATCCTGATCAAGCTCATGAGTGTTATATCTCTTGTTATGGTGCCCTTTCTCCGTGAAGTGGGAGGTCTGATCTGGAGGCTCTTCTAATCCACAGGGAGCAGCGCATCGATCCGCTTCGTAAACCAAAGGGGCATGGAAGATTGATTCCATACCCCTTTTTCTTTATTTGCGCATTGAGCATCAAGGTGCTAGAGTGAGAGATGATGAAGCTTCACAGAGGGATAGTTGAATGAAAAGGGCTGTTGTTCTAAACAGCGGAGGACTCGACTCCCTGCTTACACTGCATATTCTGCAAAAGCAAGGAGTGGAACCTATTGGACTTCACTTCAGAAGCTGGTTCCTCTTGCCAAAGTTCAGAGACTTCGATGCCTTCCCCATTGAAGAAAAGATTGGTGGCTTTACCATACTGAACAGGGATATATCCGAGGAGTACACCCCACTTTTACTCTATCCCCAGTTTGGACATGGGAGCGGTGCTAATCCATGTATTGACTGCAAGCTTCTCTTCCTGAAAGCGGCTCGAAAGCTTATGAAGGATATCGATGCGTCATTTGTGGCCACCGGTGAAGTAATCGGGCAACGTCCCATGTCTCAGCGGCCTGAGGTTATGCGGCTGCTCGAAAAACGAAGTGGTTTGGAGGGTTACCTGCTCCGGCCGCTCTCGGCACGGCTGCTTCCTCCAACGATTCCCGAGGAACTGGGCTGGGTCGAGAGAACAAGGCTCTATGACTTCAGCGGCAGGAGTCGAGGTCGACAGATGAAACTTGCAGCCGCGCTCGGGATCACCGAGTATCCCTCTCCAGCTGGCGGCTGCCTCCTGGCAGAGCCGAATTTCGGCAGACGGTTCTCTGATCTTGTAGCCCACTCACAAAAAATAGAGACCACCGATCTATTCATACTCAAGTATGGCAGGCAATTCAGAATTTCAGACCACTGCAAGCTCGTTGTGGGTAAGAACCAGGAAGAGTGCGAGTATTTGAAGCGTGTCGAATGGGGAAACGTTACCATAGATGTTACCAATCCCACCGGACCTTTTTCACGCATGAAATGGGATGGTGATGAAGAACATCTGCAAACAGCCATTGAAATAATTGCGCGCTATACTTCTCCTGGAACTGAGATTCGAGAGGTGGAATTGATCGTAAGGACGGAAGAGAAAAATGAGTTGAAGATATACAGGGGGACGGCCAATAATAAGAATAGTGATCGCATGTTGATCCGATAATGATAACGTGGCAAAGCCTATTCTGGATGAATGAAGAACTGCTGGAATGATAAAGAGACGGATCGGCATAGGTCTGAGGGTTTTATTCGTTGTTGTTGTGATACTGTGTGGTTGTGTTGTCACAGCTTATTCGGATACCGGTGAAGCCGGACCAGCCATGCTCAAAATGATATTCGGTGCCAGGGCCCTGAGTCTTGGGGGTGCCTATGTGGCTGTGGCAGATGATGCTGAATACATGGATATTAATCCTGCAGGAGGTGCATACGACGATATATTCAGGATCGCGTTTTTGCATCAGGAGTGGATCACAGACGTAAACTATGAATCACTGCGCATGTCGAAGGGTTTCGGTGACAGACTGCAAATGGGATTGGGATTCACCTATCTCTATCTCCCTTTTACACACTATGACGCATCCGGCAACGCTGCCGGTGGCAGCAGCCATCTCTCGCAGAGCCTCGGCCTACTCTCTGTGGGCTACAGACTACCAACGCTCGGTCTCTCGTTCGGTATTAACGGCAAGCTGTTCTACAATCAAGTCCCCGAGGAGCTCTATGCTGATCAAAGCTACACTGTCTGGGCATTTGATTTCGGAGTCATGCAGCGCACAAATTTATTAAAGGCATATTTTGGACCGGAACCGAGTCTCTCGTTTGGCTTAGCATTGAGGAATGTGGGGTTCAGCAGCAGTGTAGAGAAGCTGCCCACACTTATTCAGGCCGGAACTTCATACAGGATCAGGAGCAATCTGTTGATTGCGGCCGATCTGGTGTACCCCTTTTATGAATCTCTGTATGGTTCTGTTGGGGCTGAATATTCTGTCAGGAAGAAGATATACATCTCCGGAGGCGTTCAAATAAAGGAGAACCCCATGTTTTCCGTTGGATTCGGCTATCGGTATCGTGATATGAGACTCAACGTCTCATATACGCCGACACTGGCTTTTTACGACATGTTCAGTATATCTTTTTCCTATTCCTTCGGTGAGTATAAAAAGTATATGCTTACGAAGGAAATCGAGGAAAAGCTCATGAAAGTGCTTGAATTGTACAGGAACGAACAGTACGAGGAGGCACTCGTTGCCGTTGATGAGGTGTTGAAGCTTGATCCAAAAAACAAGCGGGCCATAAGCCTGCGGCATACGATAGAAATACAGATTGAGATACGTGAGAAATTCGGTGAAGAAGATGGCGAAGTCGAATCAAATCCCGGTTGATACTATATTCAGATGCAATGGTGTGGAAATGTTTGGTGTACAGGAGATGATAGGAGAATGGCGTGACTATTGAATACGATGAATCATACCAGGATTGTTTTGTGTGCGGGAAGGAAAATCAGGCTGGTATGAAGCTTGATTTTCATTATGATGCCGACCAGGATGAGATGTCCACCCGATACGTATTCATGCGGTATATGCAGGGTTACAGTGGGGTGGTTCACGGTGGGTTCATTTCAATGATTCTCGATGAAGTCATGGCCAAGGCCTGTATACACAGGGGAGCTATAGCAGTAACTGTGCAGTTCGAAGTACGCTTCAGAAAACCTGTGCATGTACAGGAGGAAATGTCCTTTTACGGTAAGGTTGCCGAGCAGAGGGGGAAAAAGATACGCACAGAATCGCGCTGTGTCGACGTTGAGAACCAGATCAGGGCCACTGCCAGTGCACTTTTTCTTAAGGTGTGATGCGGACAGGTGAAATGATTTGACTTTTATACACCTGTACCATAATATTACTTCTCGATACGGGGATAGGATGTTTTTAGCATTTTTATCGCTTACGGTTGTAGGTGTTGCACTCTTAATCGCCGTTGTTGCTTTCTACAGTAAAAAGGATACACTGGTAGATACTGATTACATAAGCTCAGAACAGATTGTCCAGGATCATGCTCCCAACCGTCCCATCCCTGTTCAGGAACCACAGACAGCTGATAGGGATGAAGTAAAACGACAACCCACATCCGTTGTACCGGAAAACAAGAATAGGGAAAATGCAGAATACATTCCCATACTCCGTATCTCAGAGGAAATACCGGGAATAAAGGGAAGGGAGCTCGTTCACTATGCAGGGCAAGGCGCTCTCTACAGCCTGGAGTCGACGGACGACCTGGACACGATTGAGATAAAGAGTGATGAATTGGAACTTGTGGTGGAAGGCAAGCTCTTTTTGACTTCCCGTTACATCATTATATACAGTGGAGAGACTGTAAAAAAATTCACCATTGCGACGATCGAGAGCTTTCGCTTCAGTAGAGCTCATCTTATTATGAAGCGAAAGAGAGTGAAAACAAAGAAGGATGTTTTGAAGATTGGCGTTGATCTGAAGGATTTTAAATACATACTCCATGCATTGACCTGATATATGGATCCTTACCGTTATTCACAATACCATTACAAACCCAGGAGGCGGAAAAGGAAATTTGTCATCACTTTGCTGATTCTGCTGCTGTTGGGCGGTGGAGTATTTTACGCTGTTTTTTTTCTCAACGTCTATTCGATCTATGCGAATGTCATTGATCTGTATAGGGTTATGTTCAATGATTATGGTTTTTTAGAGAAGGACCTCGAATCCGGAAACTACAACATCGCCATACACGAGGGGTTGCCCTATCTGGAAAAGAAGCCATACAATTCGCGCCTGCTGCGCTATATGGGGGAGTCCTACTACTTTATCTCAGCGAGCCTGAATGGTAGTGAAAAAGAGGAAGCTTTGGATAATGCCATTAAATACCTGAGGAAGAGCATTGTCCTTTCGCGCCTCGATGATGTGCTTACCCAGGCATATTTTATTCTGGGGATGTCCTACTTCATGAAGGGCGTCAATTATTACGATCTTACTGCTGAGTATCTGGAAAGGGCAATCGAAGCGGGGCATCGATCGAGTGAATTGTATGAGATTCTCGGATACTGTTACTACAAACTGGGTGTTCTCGAAAGTACTATTGCCTATCTCGAGAGGGCACTGGAGGAGTCACCGAAAGATATAGTCAGGCTGTATCTGGCCTTTGCGTATCGCGACAAGGAAATGTATGAGAGTGCAATCAAAGAACTCAATTATCTCATCAAACACACTGGGGATGATGCCATATATGAGGAGGCTTTTTCCGTACTCATCTGGATCGATTTTCATGAAGAGCGCTTTGAAAAGGCAAAACGAAACATACTGTCCATACTCGAGACGAATGAGGATTCTGCCTTTGCCCATTTCTGGCTGGGGAACATATATGAAAAGGAGGGTGATCTGATTTCCGCGAGAAAGGAATGGAGAACCACTCTGAAACTAAACACCAGGCATATCGGGGCAATCGAGAAGCTCTATTGACAAGAGATCGCAATTCCAGGAGGAATCGTTGCCATGAAGTGTGACATCTACATTGAGTGTGAGAGGTATCCCTATGGTATTCGGTAAACTGTATGGAGCATTTTCAAATGACATTGGAATTGATCTGGGAACTTCAAATACACTCGTGTATGTCCGGGGACAGGGCATTGTGCTTTCCGAACCTTCGGTTGTAGCTGTGCATAATTCCTCGAAAAAGGTGCTTGCCGTCGGCCAGGAAGCGAAGCGCATGCTTGGAAGAACACCGGGTGAGATTATTGCCATTCGTCCTATGCGCGACGGTGTTATCTCCGATTTCGAAACCGTCGAAAAGATGATCAAGTACTTTTTTCAAAAGGTTCATAACCGAAAAGCTCTGGTAAAGCCGCAGGTGGTTATCGGCATACCTTCATGTATCACCGAGGTCGAGAAAAGGGCAGTACGGGAATCAGCCGAGCAGGCTGGAGCCCGGGAGATATACCTCATCGAAGAGTCCCTTGCTGCAGCGATTGGAGCAAGTATTCCGATTCAGGAGCCTGCAGGACATATGATCATCGATGTTGGTGGGGGAACATCTGAGTTCTCCGTAATATCACTCGGCGGCATGGTCGTCACCAATGCAATACGCATTGGAGGCGATGAGTTTGACGATGCGATCATCAACCATATGAAAAAGATACACAACCTTGTCGTCGGAGAGAGTACGGCGGAAGAGGTCAAGATAACAATCGGGAATGTTTACCCTGAAAAGGATGTGCAGTCCTTTGAGATTCGGGGTAGGGATTCCATCTCAGGATTGCCCAGAATATTGACCGTTGATTCTGTGGAGATTCGGGAGGCGTTGCAGGAACCCACTACCATGGTTCTCGAGGAGATAAAGAAGACCCTCGACCAAACGCCACCGGAGCTTGCTGCGGACATCGTTGAGAGGGGAATCGTAATGACGGGCGGAGGTTCTCTGCTGAAAGGGTTTCCGAAGCTTATCAGTAAAGAGACCGGTGTGCCCGTTATCCTTGCAGAGAACCCATTGACCTGCGTTGTGCTGGGTACAGGAAAGTTTCTCGATGAACTGAAATACCTGAAAGATTTCAGGTAGCAGAGCATGAGCCAGGCGCGAACCCTACGCAATAGAAGCATACTCGTATTAATCCTTCTCCTTTTTATCTCAATTATCTTGATGGGCGTCTCGCAGTCCAAAGTCACCATACAATTCAAGTCTGCCCTCTACGGCATACTCTATCCCTTTCAGTTTGTTGGTGTGCAGTCAATTACACTGGTCAAGGAGTTCTTTTCGAGCATTGAAAAGAACAAGCAGCTCAAGGAGGAGCTCATTCAGGTCAAGAAGATGCTTGAGCAGTACGAGCATAGCCAGTACGAGTATGAAGAGATCAAAAGGGAGAACAGGCGTCTCAGGAATCTGATCGACATACAGTCGGACATGGAGTATGAAACGGTCATCGCAGAGATTGTCGCCAAATCACCGCAGGACTACTATAAGACGATTGTTGTCAACAGGGGAAAGAACAGCGGGATTGAGAAGTGGATGCCCGTTGTTGCCTATCAGAATGAAACCAGATGTGTTGTAGGCAAAGTGATCGATGTGCAGCATTTTTCAGCAAGGATACAACCGCTCATCGATCAGTCGAGTTACATCGGTGTCATGCTCATGGAGTCCCGATACTCAGGCATCCTTCAGGGTCAGAGCCCGATCTCCGACAACTGCCTCATGCAGTTTGTGGACCGTCGTTCGGAAATCAATTACGGAGACCTGGTGATCACATCAGGCATGGGAGGAGTCTTCCCCAAAGGTATTATCGTTGGTGAGATTGTCTCTGTTTCAAAGAAGCGCTACGGTATTTTTCAGGAGGCGATCGTGAAGCCTGTTGTTGATTATGGGCGGCTTGAAGAGGTGTACATCATAACCAAATCCACTACTGAAAACACTGGACGATTGCTGGAGGAAGACTAACACATGCGAAAATATGTGGTGTTCATTCTCCTTCTCGCCTTTTTCGTTTTCTTTCAGTCCACTCTATTTTATGAAAAGATCAATCTCAGGGACGTGAGCCCTGATTTCATCCTCATCATACTGTCTATTGCCGCATTTCTTTTGGGTCCTATGCCGGGTCAGATCATGGGCTTCGGCGTGGGGCTGGTCGTTGATATACTTTCAGGTGGACTGCTCGGAATGTCGGCCTTTACCTATACCATAGTCGGATACGGGGTCGGTATTGTCGGTGGAATGGTCTACGGGAGAAACATTCTCATATCCATTATACTCCTCTTCTTTGTGACCATTGTGAAGGGTGTTCTGCTCAGTATGCTTGCTGCAATGTTTCTGGAGCCAGGCTACTTTGCATACTTTTCTCAGGGGCGTATATTTCTCGAAGCAGTCATAAATTGCCTCTTAACGCCACTGCTGTTTTTTATTATTATGAGAGTGAAGAAAGCGGTTACCGAATAGATGGCACGTAACCCTGTCACGAATAACCAGATTGATGATTTCAAGCGGAGACTGTACATATTCTCCGGTGTACCCATACTCTTCTTTCTTATTATCATTATAGTGCTGTTTTCCCTTCAGATTATTAAAGGACCTCAATATGCACTGAAGGCTAAAACGAACCGCGAGCAGTACTCCATTCTCCCGGCTATCAGGGGCATTGTAATAGATCGAACCACTAAAAATGTACTTGCCTACAACCGGCGTTCTTTCGCAGTGACAGTTGTACCGCAAAACCTCCCAAAGGATGCAGAAGAAAGGGGCGCCCTTCTCCAGCGACTTGGCATACTCCTCCGGATGCCGAAAGAGGAAATCCAGTCCATACTCGAGCAGAGGAACTATTCTCAGTATGGCTCTTATGTGATAAAAACCGATGTCCCCTTCCAGGACGTTGTCTTTCTTGCCGAGCATAATCGTGATTTTCCCGGGGTGTACTGGAAGAGCAAACCGCTGCGTGTGTATCCGTATGGGGACATGCTCGCCCACGTAATCGGATATGTGGGTATGATCAGTCAGAATGAGTATGTGGAGCTCAGTGACAAGGGCTACAACATCGAGAGTGTTATTGGCAAGAGCGGCGTTGAGAAGGCGTATGACCTTGAGCTGAAGGGACGTGACGGCCATGTACGAAGGATTGTGGACGCCACCAATCAGGTGACAGCTGAAATCATCGATCCTGGAGCAGAACCCCTTCCTGGGAGCAATGTGATCTTGACTATAGACAGGGAGCTTCAGCAGCTGGCCGAACAGGCCATGGGTGAGAGAATGGGGGCCCTCATCGTTTCGAAGCCCTACACTGGTGAAATCCTTGCGCTGGTTTCCTATCCTCGATTCGATCCGAATATCTTCGTATCCGTGAGAGACAAGGAGACATTTAAAAACCTTACCCTCGATCAACGCAAGCCCTTTCTCAACCGGGCCATACAGGCTCAGTACCCTGCGGGCTCTATTTTCAAACTCGTTGTTGCGCTTGCCGTACTGGACACTGAGAAAGTACCTATTGACAGGGAGTTTACATGCGGCGGCGGCTATCAGCTCGGGAACCGCTTTTTCTCATGCTGGATGAATCATGGATCTGGGGTGGATCTCCACAAGGCGATCGTTTTTTCCTGCGATTCCTACTTCTATCAGGTTTCACTCGTGCTGGGTCCAGATACCATTGCCGAGTATGCCCGCGGGCTCGGGCTTGGGCAGAAACTGGGAATTGATCTGATAGGCGAGCTGGAAGGCATCATTCCTGATATACAGTGGAAGCGCGATGTGAGAAAGGATGTGTGGTATGATGGTGACACACTCAACCTGGCTATTGGCCAGGGATTCCTCCTGGTTACACCCCTTCAGCTCAATGCGCTCACTAACGTTATTGCAAATCGTGGTCTGCTCATGAAGCTCCATATTGTCAAGGAAATCAGAACAGCCAAAAAGAATGAGATTGTGTATCGTGCCACACCGGATACTCTCATTAAGAGCACTATAGATCCATCTCACTTTGATTTTATCGCGCAGGCGATGCGGGGTGTCGTAACTGAGGGGACTGCGAGATGGGGTGGCGCCATACTCTCAACTGAATCGGCCGGAAAAACGAGCAGCTCAGAAGTGCAGGGTATGAGCACACATTCCTGGTACACAGCCTTTGCACCCTATGACAGCGCTGATCCTGAGGAGATCATATCAGTTACCGCAATAATCGAATATGGCGGCGCGGGCAGTACAGCCGCTGCACCCATGGTCTCCGAGGTTATTGAAGCCTATTTTTCTGGGGCTGATCTGGATACAGCGCGCAGGAATATATGGAAAAAAAGGGCGGCGGCGAGAAAGATTTCCGATTCCGGCACATGATGGATGTCTGCTGACATCCGGGGAGGTATGGTCGTTCATGGCAAAGAAGACGATGCTGGGAAGCTTGAGGATAGACTATGCGCTCATAATCTCCTTTCTCATTCTGGTTGTTGTCGGCATACTTACGATCTACAGCGCCGGAGGAGACAGTAATCAGTATATTCGCCAGATATACTGGGCCGTTACAGGGATAATCATATTTATCCTCATGCTCCTGGTCAATTATCATAAGATGGGGGAATATGCATTTTTCATCTATCTGGCCGGGCTTCTCATGCTGATAATGGTGCTTCTCATCGGCAAACGGGTTCGTGGGGCAAAGAGCTGGATTACGGTGGCCGGAGGCTTTGGTTTTCAACCTTCAGAGTTTGTGAAGATCACGGTCATTATTGCTCTCGCACGTTTTCTCGATCGTATTGGGGATGATATCAAAAGCCTGAAAAATGTTATCATTGCACTCCTCATCTCAATACTTCCCATAGGTCTCATCCTTCTCCAGCCCGATTTTGGTACTGCTCTCGTGTATCTCCCCATCTGTCTGATCATGCTTTTCTTTGCAGGCGTCAAGTATACCCATCTCATATCACTGCTAATCATATTCGGGATTGCTGTCGTGCTTCCACTTCTTACAACCTTCAGCAAGCTTACTCATTCCAGAACACTTTCATTCCTGCAGGTACTTGACGATACGAAAACCGTGTTTCTTATTGCACTTATGTTCGGTCTGCTTTCGGGTATCATGTTCATTATGTACAGAATTACAAAGAAGTCTCTGCTGTATAAGGCGTCAACGGTTTTTCTCATTTTCTTCACCGGGCTCATTCTCGCAGCCCCGCTTGGCAGATTTCTCAAGCCCTATCAGAAGGAAAGGCTCATCGTATTTCTTCGGCCTACCATCGATCCCTTCGGGTCGGGGTATAACATCATACAATCCAAAATCGCAGTTGGTGCAGGGGGGCTGCTCGGCAGAGGCCTTCTCGGAGGCACGCAGAGTCAACTCGGATTTCTTCCAGAACGGAGCACTGACTTTATCTTCTCGATCTATGCGGAAGCATGGGGATTCATCGGTTCACTCCTGCTTCTCGTCGTGTATGGCATATTCATTTTCAGGGGCATCATGATCATCTACAATGGGCGGGATCGTTTCAGTTTCCTGCTGGCTTCTGGAATCATGGGAATGTTTCTTTTCCATATCATCATCAATGTTGGTATGACCATAGGGATAATGCCTATTACGGGAATCCCACTCCCATTCCTCAGCTATGGGGGCTCTTTTCTTCTCACCTGCATCGTAGCAGTTTCGATTCTCAGCAACATTGAGATGAGGAGATACTCCCATTGAGCAGTGAACTGTTTCAAAGGGTGCGACCCTTCCTCCCGAAGGTGCTGAAACCCTCCCGATATGTTGGTAGTGAGCTGAATGCAATACGAAAGGATGCTAAGGCCCTTGATCTCCGCATGGTCATCTCCTATCCCGATGCCTACGAAGTGGGCATGTCCAACCTTGGCATTCGAATCCTCTATGAATGTGTGAACCGGGAAGAGCGGCTGGCCTGTGAACGCGTATTTGCTCCCTGGCCCGACTTTGAAACGGTTCTGCGTGAACAGAAAATACCACTCTACTCTCTGGAAACCTTTACCCCCTTATCTGCATTCGATGTGCTCGGGTTTTCAATCGGTTATGAGCTGCTGTACACGAACATGTTGAACATTCTCGAACTTGGCGGGATTGCTCTCAGGTCAGTGGACAGGGATGAGGATAGCCCGCTGGTAATCGCAGGTGGCCCTTCCGTGTACAATCCGGAGCCCGTTGCAGATTTCATCGATGCATTTATTATAGGAGACGGTGAGACTGTGCTGCCCAGGTTTCTCTACAAGTGTATAGAGCTGAAAGACAAGCCAAGAGCGGAGCGGCTGAGTGAACTGAGCAGAGCCTTCGATTGTGTGTATGCTCCATCTCTCTACGATACGGCCACGCGGGAGGGGTATATTGTTACTGACATAAAAGAAACCGTGAAAAAGCAGATAGAAGCGGATCTCGAAGTCTTGCCTGTACCTCTCAAGCCTATCGTGCCCCTCAGCAGAATCGTACAGGATCGTGTAACCGTTGAGGTGAATCGCGGATGTACAAACGGATGTAGGTTCTGTCAGGCTGGATATGTGTACCGGCCTGTTCGTGAGCGTAGTATTCCCACACTGCTTCACATTATCCGGGAGTCATTGCAGAACAGCGGCTACGATGAGGTGTCATTGGCATCACTCAGCATTGGGGATTATACTGGTTTGCGGAACCTGGTTCAGTCGATAAACCGTGAATTTTCCGGGGACAAGGTGTCTGTGTCTCTGCCTTCACTGCGGATCAACAGCACGAGCCTTACGATTCTCGAGATGATCGGCGCGGTCAGAAAGAGCGGCCTTACCTTTGCCGTGGAGAGCCCTGATGAGGAAATACGACTCCGTCTCAATAAGATCGTTCATCAGAGTCAACTCGAGGACATCATCGATCACATTGTGATAGTCGGATGGAGGCTGATCAAACTCTATTTCATGATAGGTTTGCCCATGGCAAAGGAGGAGGGTGATCGCATCATATCCTTCCTGAAACATCTGCAGTCACTCCACCCTCGTCTGAATATAAACGCAAACATATCCGTCTTTGTGCCAAAACCTCACACACCATTAGAGTATGAGAGGCAGATGGGTGAGGAGCAGGCCAAAACCCTTATTGGAGAGATCCGCAGGGCATGCAGGGACCTGAAGGTTCGCATCAAGTTTCAGGAGCCAAAGATGAGCACGATTGAGGGGGTGCTCTCCAGGGGAGACAGGCGAATCGGAGATCTCATTGAGGCGGTGTACAGGAGGGGCGAACGTTTCAGCTCATGGGATGAGCTCTTTGACTATGACCTCTGGGTATCAGAACTTCGTCACCTGGGAATCGATGAAGAGTTCTATCTTGCACCACCAGGGCAGTCGGGGGTTCTGCCGTGGCATTTTATAGACTGCGGAGTACAAAGCAGGTTTTTGCGCGAAGAACTTGAAAGGGCTAAAGAGGGCATCGCCACTGAGAACTGTATGTATGGCGCCTGTTCACAGTGCGGCGTCTGTGATGAGCGCATAAAAAACAGACCTGCATTCGGAACCACACTCCCCGAGGCAGAAGATGAAGAACAACCGGTTCATCCCTCAAGGCACATTATGCCTGCTGCCCGAAAGCAGAAAATGCTCTTCAGTTTCAGTAAAACGGGTATGTACCGCTATATTTCACATCTCGATCTCATGGTCCTCATCATCCGTCTTGGCAGAATAGCGGGAATTCCCTTCAATTATTCTTCGGGCTTCAATCCAAAACCGCGTTTGACGCTTCCCTTTCCCCTTCCCCTTGGCGTTGAGTCTGCCTACGAGCTTGCAGAGCTAGTACTGGAGCAACCTATGGAGGAGGAAGAGTTCAAAAACCGCCTGAACAGGAGCGAAGCTATCGGTTTCGAGGTGCTTCAGGTTAAAATATCGAACAGGAAAAAATCAATAGCATCGGAGAGGTTCTTCCATGATTATCGTATCGTCCATGAAGGGAACGAGGAGGGCAGAGATTCACTCCTTGATGCATTGAAAGAGCTGCCACAGCGAAGTGATGCAGCTGACCTTCCTCTCTTCTTCTATACAGTGGGCGATAATGACATTTTTCTCAGGCTTGAAGGAAATATGAGTATTAAAAAAGCCCTGGGGGGTGCATATCTCGAACATCCCGTGCAGAGAACCATGATCTGGAGTATTGCAGGAGATAGTCTCCAGCCCTTTCTGTAGTTTTCAGTAAAAAATTGTTGCATTTTTTACCGATAGTGAGTACACTGAAGCAGTAGGAAATTGGTTTGCCCTTTTTTATGTAAGAGGACAAAAGTATCTACAAAGTCCTTGACTTTAAATATAGGGCAGTGTACATTTAATCGCGCTTGCGTTGAGGAACACTACCTTGAGTGTACGCTCAAGGTTTTTTAACGCAGGTAGCTTGTTCTTTGAAAACTAAATAGCAGGCCCTCGGAAGAGGTTTGAAAAAAGATTCAATTAACAATGTAAAACAATTCAAAACCTTTATAACGGAGGGTTTGATCCTGGCTCAGAACGAACGCTGGCGGCGTGTCTTAAGCATGCAAGTCGAACGATAACTCGAAGCTTGCTTCGAGGGACAGTGGCAAACGGGTGAGTAACACGTGGGTAACCTGCCTTCGGATGGGGGATAGCTCTAGGAAACTAGTGGTAATACCGCATAATACCGATTGGTCATAAGACCGCTCGGTCAAAGACGCTTTCGGGCGTCACCTGAAGATGGGCCCGCGCACTATTAGCTAGTTGGTAGGGTAATGGCCTACCAAGGCAACGATGGTTAGCCGGCCTGAGAGGGTGTACGGCCACATTGGGACTGAGATACGGCCCAGACTCCTACGGGAGGCAGCAGCTAAGAATATTCCGCAATGGGCGCAAGCCTGACGGAGCGACGCCGCGTGGAGGATGAAGGCTTTCGGGTTGTAAACTCCTTTTCTTAGGGAAGAATAAAGTCGGCAGGAAATGGTCGACCGATGACGGTACCTAAGGAATAAGCCCCGGCTAATTACGTGCCAGCAGCCGCGGTAATACGTATGGGGCAAGCGTTGTTCGGATTCACTGGGCGTAAAGGGCGTGTAGGCGGCGTGGTAAGTCGGATGTGAAATCTCCAGGCTCAACCTGGAAACTGCATTCGAAACTGCCATGCTTGAGTACCGGAGAGGGAAACGGAATTCCTGGTGTAGGGGTGAAATCTGTAGATATCAGGAAGAACACCGGTGGCGAAGGCGGTTTCCTGGCCGGATACTGACGCTGAGGCGCGAAAGCTAGGGGAGCAAACAGGATTAGATACCCTGGTAGTCCTAGCTGTAAACGTTGTGCACTAGGTGTAAGTGGTTTCAACCCACTTGTGCCGTAGCTAACGCATTAAGTGCACCGCCTGGGGAGTATGCTCGCAAGGGTGAAACTCAAAGGAATTGACGGGGGCCCGCACAAGCGGTGGAGCATGTGGTTTAATTCGATGATACGCGAAGAACCTTACCAGGGTTTGACATGCAGTCGACGGGAGCAGAGATGTTCCTTTCCTTCGGGACGGTTGCACAGGTGCTGCATGGCTGTCGTCAGCTCGTGTCGTGAGATGTTGGGTTAAGTCCCGCAACGAGCGCAACCCTTACCCTATGTTGCCATCAGGCCGTAAGGTGCTGGGCACTCTTAGGGAACTGCCGGTGACAAACCGGAGGAAGGTGGGGATGACGTCAAGTCCTCATGGCCTTTATGCCCTGGGCTACACACGTGCTACAATGGCTGGTACAAAGAGTCGCAAGACCGCGAGGTGGAGCTAATCTCAAAAAACCAGCCTCAGTTCGGATTGGAGTCTGAAACTCGACTCCATGAAGTTGGAATCGCTAGTAATCGCGCATCAGCACGGCGCGGTGAATACGTTCCCGGGCCTTGTACACACCGCCCGTCACACCACCCGAGTTGGGGATACCCGAAGTCGCTATCTTAACCTTAGGGGGAGAGGTGCCGAAGGTATGCCTGGTGAGGGGGGTGAAGTCGTAACAAGGCAGCCGTACCGGAAGGTGTGGCTGGATCACCTCCTTTCTAAGGAGCTCTATACTGTATGCGTGGGAAACTGCGTATGCTTTAACGAGTGTGTAACCACTCTTCCAGGCCTGCTATTTAGTGTTTAAAGAACAGAAAGTTTTGGACTGCGTAGTGTAAGTTTATTGCTTTCCCGGGTGTGCTTTCATCAACAGAGGGAAACGATCTTTGAGAGGCAGTGAAGATAGGCCTGTGTATGAGCAGTTCTATCATCAAGTTTTTCTAAATCGGGCCTATAGCTCAGTTGGTTAGAGCGCACGCCTGATAAGCGTGAGGTCGGTGGTTCAACTCCACCTAGGCCCACACTATTCCTGTGATGACACTGCTGTGCTTATAACGGCAAGCGGTTTCGGAACAGGATGCTTTGAGGGGGTGTAGCTCAGCTGGGAGAGCAACTGCCTTGCACGCAGTAGGTCAGGGGTTCGAATCCCCTCACCTCCAAGCTAGTGAGGTCGCGAAGCGACCGACCTTTCTTTTTGAGTATTCTGGCCACTTACAATCCCGGCGGTTGTAAAAGGCCTTGCGATACAATTGATCTTTGACAACTGAGACGCCGGGTATTTCGAGCGCGTCATAAGGAAGCTAGAATAATATGGTCAAGCGAATAAGGGCAGACGGTGGATGCCTTGGCGCTGGATGGCGATGAAGGTCGTGGTAAGCTGCGATAAGCCTCGGGGAGTTGCAAACAAGCTTTGATCCGGGGATCACCGAATGGGAAAACCCGATACGGTTAATCCCGTATCACTTCAGTCTGAATACATAGGGCTGGAGGGTGAGACTGGGGGAATTGAAACATCTCAGTACCCCAAGGAAAAGAAATCAAAAAGAGATTCCCTTAGTAGCGGCGAGCGAAAGGGGAACAGCCTAAACCTGTAGAGTGTATAAGGCCAGTTCCGTTGCTTTACGGGGGTTGCAGGGGATGGATTTCCGGCTGAACTGGAAACCGGTCAGAGTTACAAAATCTCGTTCTAGACGAATGGCACTGGAAAGGCCAACCAGAGAGGGTGATAGTCCTTTAGTCGAAAGGGCAGGGATCTCTGAATCCATCTTCCTAAGTACCACGGGACACGTGGAACCCTGTGGGAATCCGGGTGGACCACCACCCAAGGCTAAATACACGCCAGCGACCGATAGTGAACAAGTACCGTGAGGGAAAGGTGAAAAGTACCCCGTAAGGGTAGTGAAATAGTACCTGAAACCGCCTGCCTACAAGCAGTGGGAGGGCTATGTCCAGGCTTGCCTGGAAATGCCTGACCGCGTACCTTTTGTAGAATGGACCGGCGAGTTACTTGGTGTTGCAAGGTTAAGGTACCGAAGTACCGGAGCCGTAGGGAAACCGAGTCTGAATAGGGCGATAAGTAACATCCAGTAGACCCGAAACCGAGTGATCTACCCATGGCCAGGGTGAAGCTGTGGTAACACACAGTGGAGGCCCGAACCCACTAAGGTTGAAAACTTAGGGGATGAGCTGTGGGTCGGAGTGAAAGGCTAAACAAACTCGGCAATAGCTGGTTCTCCCCGAAATAGCTTTAGGGCTAGCCTCTGATGTTTATTTATGGTGGTAGAGCACTGAATGGACTAGGGCCCTTACCCGGGTACCAAATCCAACCAAACTCCGAATGCCATAAATTGAGAGTCAGGGAGTCAGACTGCGGGGGATAAGCTCCGTGGTCAAAAGGGAAACAGCCCAGACCATCGTCTAAGGTCCCTAAATTTACGCTCAGTGGGAAAGGAAGTGGAATTTCAAAGACAGCCAGGAGGTTGGCTTAGAGGCAGCCATCCTTGAAAGAAAGCGTAACAGCTCACTGGTCGAGAGATTCTGCGCCGAAGATGTAACGGGGCTAAGCGTAGTACCGAAGACATGGGCCGTAGAAATCTGCGGATTTCTACGACGGTAGGGGAGCGTTCTGTAAGCCTGTGAAGGTCGACCGTGAGGACGACTGGAGGTATCAGAAGTGAGAATGCCGGTATGAGTAACGATAATCCAGATGAGAAATCTGGACGCCGAAAACCCAAGGTTTCCTGGGTAAAGCTAATCTGCCCAGGGTTAGTCGGCCCCTAAGGCGAGGCTGAAAAGCGTAGTCGATGGGAAACAGGTTCATATTCCTGTACCACCTTTATGGCGTTCCACGCGATGGGATGACGCAGGAGGGGAAGTCGAGCGGGGCGTTGGTTGTCCCCGTTTAAACCTGTAGGCTTGCAGTCTAGGAAAATCCGGACTGCGTTAAGCCAAGGGGTGAATAAGAGCCAAGCCACGGTGAGGCGAATTCGACGAAACCATACTGCCAAGAAATAATCTCTAAGCGAGTCATACGGGTGACCGTACCTAAACCGACACAGGTGGGTGGGGTGAGTATCCTAAGGCGCTCGAGAGAACTCTTGCTAAGGAACTCGGCAAAATGCATCCGTAACTTCGGGAGAAGGATGGCCCGATCCGGTCAAGCCCTCGCAGGTTTCAGCTGGATTGGGTTGCAGAGAAATGGCCCAGGCGACTGTTTATCAAAAACACATGTCTCTGCTAAGTCGCAAGACGACGTATAGGGACTGACACCTGCCCGGTGCTGGAAGGTTAAGGAGAACGGTTAGTCCTTTCGGGGACGAAGCTGATAACCGAAGCCCCAGTAAACGGCGGCCGTAACTATAGAATGGACCACTGTAGTTCCGATAACAAATCTGGCTATATGCTGGGAAACCCGAGTATCCCTCGGTACTCGTCACACGGAATCGATTTTCCGTAATAAGTGACAGTGACAATCCTAGGGTGCGGGTAATCAGCAGGAAAGACTTAAAGGATTTCCTGGAGGATTTGTAATGCTAAAGGTCAAAAGCATCCCGTCTCACATCGGCTATTATCTTGCAGGATTTGTTGATGGAGAGGGGAGCTTCAATGTTTCATTTCGTCGCCGAGTAGACTATAAGATTCCATGGAAGATATCGTTGTGTTTCAACATATCCCAGAGGGATCGAGTAATCCTGACACTGTTCAAGAAACACTTGGAATGTGGAAGCATACGCAGTCGAAAGGATGGAGTCTACTACTATGAGGTCAATAATCTCACATCAATCCTTGAAAATGTCATTCCTTGCTTCAACCATTTCAGGTTTCTGTCTGCAAAGAAAAAGAGAGATTTTTCAAAGTTCAAGCAGATTGCAGAAATCATGAAAGAGGGGAGACATTTGGAGTATGAAGGTATTGAAGAGATATTGGCGATACGAAATGAGATGAATGACGGCGGAAAGCGTCGTTATTCTGACCAGCAAATACGGGAAGAATTTGAGAATCCTCAGAGACCATACGCCAGACTCTCATGATGAGGGATGATATGGTCCGGTCTTCATGGCGACATGGAGAGTCAGACGGAAACGATCTGACCACTACACATGTAGTGTAACAAATACGAACGGTCCTAAGGTAGCGAAATTCCTTGTCGGGTAAGTTCCGACCTGCACGAATGGTGCAACGATCTGGGCGCTGTCTCAGCAAGAGACTCGGTGAAATTGAATTATCGGTGAAGATGCCGATTACCTGTGGCTGGACGGAAAGACCCCGTGAACCTTTACTGTAGCCTGATATTGGAATTTGATGTGGTATGTGTAGGATAGGTGGGAGGCTTTGAAGTGGGAACGCTAGTTTTCATGGAGCCAACCTTGAAATACCACCCTTATCTCATTGAATCTCTAACTGTCTACCGTTATCCGGGGACAGGACAGTGTTAGGTGGGCAGTTTGACTGGGGCGGTCGCCTCCAAAAATGTAACGGGGGCGCGCGAAGGTTCCCTCAGCACGGTCGGAAATCGTGCGTAGAGCGTAAAGGCATAAGGGAGCTTGACTGCGAGACTTACAAGTCGAGCAGGTGCGAAAGCAGGCCTTAGTGATCCGGCGGTTGTGTGTGGAAACGCCGTCGCTCAACGGACAAAAGGTACTCCGGGGATAACAGGCTTATCTCCCCCAAGAGTTCACATCGACGGGGAGGTTTGGCACCTCGATGTCGGCTCATCGCATCCTGGGGCTGAAGCAGGTCCCAAGGGTTTGGCTGTTCGCCAATTAAAGCGGTACGCGAGCTGGGTTCAGAACGTCGTGAGACAGTTCGGTCCCTATCCGCCACAGGCGCTGGATGTTTGAGTGGAGCTGCTCCTAGTACGAGAGGACCGGAGTGGACGTACCTCTAGTGCACCAGTTGTTCCGCCAGGAGCATCGCTGGGTAGCTATGTACGGAAAGGATAACCGCTGAAAGCATATAAGCGGGAAGCCTACCTCAAGATTAGACATCCCTTTCTCTTCGAGAGAACTAAAGGCACCTTGAAGATTACAAGGTCGATAGGCTGGAGGTGTAAGTGCGGTAACGCATTGAGCTGACCAGTACTAATATGCCGTGAGGCTTGACCATATTATTTTAGGTTCCTTATGAGCGTCTAAAGCTGTTGCGTGCTGAGACTTAATCAGCATGCAACATCAAACAAGACGCAATCGCTGATAACGAAATACTCGGCTCTCAGTTTGTAATACTGATTATTGAACTGGTAAATAATTCGCAAGGATTAAGCCTGCTTCGCAGGAGGCAGTACCAGGAACTAATCACGTGAAATTACCTGGTGATCAGAGCGGGGAGGTCACACCCGTTTCCATTCCGAACACGGAAGTTAAGCTCCCCAGCGCCGATGGTACTGCATGGGTAACTGTGTGGGAGAGTAGGACGTTGCCAGGTTTTTTTATTTTTTAACACGTTGACACTATGAAATATTGTTGACAGTAGGACACATTCAGGAGTATACTCCATTTTAGTTAGATTAAAATGGGATATACTCCTGAATGGCAATTATCAAACGCATATTGACAATTGACCTGCCGAAAAGCCAATCAGCTTTCCTTTGGGGACCAAGGAAGACTGGAAAATCAACATTTCTCAAGATGAATTTTCCAGATAGTATTTTCTATGACTTTCTCAGATCTGAGCTCGTTATCGAGTTTTCAAAACGCCCCTTTCTACTTCGAGAGCAACTATTATCCAAATCAAGCAATTCTCTTTCAAAACCCATTATTGTGGATGAAGTTCAAAAGGTACCCCAGATTCTAGACGAAGTTCATTGGCTAATCGAAAACCGTGGATTGCATTTCATTCTTTGTGGTTCCAGTGCCCGCAAACTCAAACGTGGTAAGGCAAATTTACTTGGTGGACGTGCCTGGCGCTACGAGATGTTTCCATTGGTTACACGGGAGTTGGGAGAACTGGATCTGCTTAAATCAATCAACCGAGGACTCGTTCCGTCCCACTACTTTTCGACGAATTATCGTAAATCACTGGATGCATATGTAATAGATTATCTCAAGGAGGAGGTATTTGATGAAGGTTTGATAAGAAATATACCGGCCTTTTCGCGTTTTTTCGAGGCTATGGGTTATTCTCACGGAGAACTGACAAACTACGCAAATATTGCCCGTGATTGCGGCGCTGATGCAAAAACAGTCAAGGAATACTATCAGATTCTCTGTGATACACTTCTTGGTCGAATGGTTCTACCATACAAAAAACGGCAGGAACGCCAGGTAATCAGTAAAGCTCCTAAATTTTATCTTTTCGATGTTGGTGTTGCAGGAGCACTCACAAAACGCCAAATTCCTGAAAACCGTGGCGAAATATTTGGTAAAGCTTTTGAGCATTTCATTTTCATGGAATTGTCATCCCACGCCTCTTATTCGGGATTGAATTATAACATACATTTTTGGCGGACAAAAACAGGCCTGGAAATAGATTTTATTCTCGGTGAAGGAGAAATCGCGATTGAAGTCAAG
>Ga0255054_10000300_pt1 | contig 29200 bp, 24 predicted proteins | sample JV7_2_23_MG_FD_188634 | JGI IMG/M metagenome (GOLD analysis project Ga0255054, IMG submission 188634) | Seawater microbial communities from Jervis Inlet, British Columbia, Canada - JV7_2_23 | ecosystem: Environmental > Aquatic > Marine > Inlet | place: Canada: British Columbia | collected... | reverse complement strand
GCCGGCGACCTCTGGGTCGCTCCGGCCTCGGGAGGCACGGCCACGCGCCTCACCTCGCATCCGGGCCGCGAGTTCTTCGCGAAGTTCTCGCACGATGGCCGGTGGATCGCGTTCACGGGGCAGTACGACGGTGACGAGCAGGTCTACGTGATCCCGAGCGGCGGCGGCGTCCCGAAGCAGCTCACGTACTATCCGGCTCGCGGCCCCCTGCCGGACCGCTGGGGATTCGACAACCAGGTGTACGGGTGGACCCGGAATGGCCGGGTGCTCTACCGCTCGCTGCGCGACGGCTGGGATCTCACAGACAGCCGCCTGTACACCGTTTCGCTGGACGGCGGGCTGCCCGAGCCGCTTCCGATGCCGATATCGGGGGCCGGGGCTCTCTCCCCGGACGAGACCCGGGTCGTCTACTCACCGCTCTTCCGAGATTTTCGGACGTGGAAGCGCTATCAGGGTGGCTGGGCGCAGGACCTCTTCATCTTCGATCTGGAGACCCTGGAGGCGACGCCGGTCACGGATCACCCGCGCGCGGACCGGGATCCGATGTGGGTCGGCGAGGAGATCTACTTCGCGTCGGACCGCGACGGCACGAACAACCTGTACGCTTACGACGTGGCGAGCGGCGAGACCCGGCAGATCACGGAGAGCGAGATCTGGGACGTGAGGTGGCCAAGCGCCGACGATCGGCGAGTCGTCTACGAGCTGAACGGCGAGCTGGAGATCTACGACACCCGGGACGGCAGTGTAGCGCCGATCCCCGTCACCGTCCCGAACGACGGAGTGGCCATGCGTCCCTCCCGGGTGAGCGCGGCGAAGAACATCGAGGGCTTTGGCCTCAGCCCCGGGGGTGAGCGCGCGCTGTTCGTGGCCCGCGGCGACGTGTTCACGGCCCCGATCGAAAAAGGGCCGACCCGAAACCTCACCAATTCCTCCGGCGCGCATGACAAGCGAGCCGAGTGGTCCCCCGACGGGACGCGAATCGCCTTCATCAGCGACCGGAGCGGAGAGGAGCAGCTTTACATCGTGAGCCAGGACGGGTCGGGAGAGCTGCGGCAGCTCACCGACCACGGCGTCGGGATGAGCTACACCCCGAGATGGTCGCCTGACGGAGCGCACATCGCCTTCAGCGACAAGGAGGGCCGGATCCACGTGGTGGCCGTCCAGAGCGGCGAGATCCGCCAGGTCGCCGAGGAGCGGCAGGGCCAGGTGTTCGACTATACCTGGTCTCCCGACAGCCGCTACCTGGCGTTCAGCCTGAACGACCCGAACGGCTTCGCTTCGATCTACATCTGGGGTCTCGCCGAGAACCGGCTGGACCGGGTCACGGGACCGATGTTCAACGAGTTCCAGCCGGCCTGGGGCCCGGAGGGCGACTACCTCTTCTACATGGCCGACCGATCCTTCGCGCCGCAGATCGGCGCGTTCGAGTGGAACTACGTCGTGGATCGCGAGAGCGGCATCTACGCCCTCGCTCTGCGGGATGACGTGCCCAACCCGTTTCCTCCCCAGAGCGACGAGGTCGAGACCGACGACGAAGGCGATGAAGGAGAGGAAGAGGAGGCGGACGGCTCCGGAGCCGCCAAGACGGTGGCGCCGATGCGGATCGACTTCGAGGGTCTCGCCGAGCGCGTGGCCCGGGTTCCCATCGAGTACGACAACTACTCGAACCTCTCGACCGTCGACGGCCATCTCCTCTACCGCCGAACCTCGCCCTTCTACTACGGAAGGGAAGCGGCGGTGAAGCCGGCGCTGAAGCTGTTCTCCCTCGAGGACCGAAAGGAGACCACCCTCGCCGAGGATGCGGACGGTTACGCCCTCTCGGCCGACGGGAAGAAGGCGCTGGTGCGGAGCGGCCAGAGCTACAAGCTGTACGACGTGAAGGGCAAGGCGGCCAAGGGCGGCGAGCCGAAGGCGGTAGGCACCAAGGGCCTCATGGTGAGCCGCGTCCCGGCCGAAGAGTGGGCGCAGATCTTCGATGAAGTGTGGCGCCGCTTCCGTGACTGGTTCTACGTCGAGAACATGCACGGCAATGACTGGGAGGCCCTCGGCGAGCAGTACCGGGCCCTTCTGCCTCACGTCGCCCACCGCTCGGACTTGAACTACCTGATCGGCGAGATGGTCGCGGAGCTCAGCGTGTCGCACGCGTACATCGCGGGCGGCGACTTCGAGGCGCCGGATCGGCCGGAAGTGGCGCTCCCGGGAGCGAGGTTCGAGCTGGACGAGACCTCGGGCCGCTATCGGGTGTCCGGGATCTTCGAGGGTCAGAACGAAGAGGACCGCTACCGCTCCCCCCTCACCGAGATCGGGGTGGACATGCGAGTTGGGGATTACGTGCTCGCAATCGATGGCGAGGAGCTGGTCTGGCCCGAGAACCCGTACCGGCTGCTTCTCCACAAGGCGGATAGACCGGTCACGCTGACGGTCAACGACCGGCCGACGGTGGAGGGGTCGCGCGAGGTGAGCTTCAACCCGATCGACTCGGAGATTCCGCTCAAGTACCTGTCATGGGTGGAGAAGAACCGGCGCTACGTGGACGAGGCCACGAACGGACAGGTCGGATACCTGCACCTCCCGGACATGGGCTCGAACGGCATCCGCGAGTTCATCAAGTGGTATTACGGGCAGATCCGTAAGGGCGGCCTCATCATCGACGTGCGGGGCAACGGGGGCGGCAACGTCTCACAGATGCTCATCGAGCGGCTGCGGCGCGAGATCCTGCGGGTTCGCTTCGTGCGCACGAACGAGTGGCCTCTCACCTATCCCTCGAGCGTCTTCTACGGCCACCTGGTGACGATCCTCAACGAGACATCGGCGTCGGACGGCGACATCTTCCCGGCGATGTTCAAGCGCGCGGGCCTCGGTCCGCTGATCGGGAAGCGCTCGTGGGGCGGCGTGATCGGGATCACGGGCCACGGCCCCCTGATCGATGGCGGGTCCGTCTTCGTGCCGCAGTTCGGGACGAACGACCTGGACGGCTCGTGGATCATCGAGGGGCACGGGGTCGATCCCGACATCGTCGTCGAGAACACGCCCAAGTCGGTGATCGAGGGGCGCGATCTTCAACTCGAGCGAGCCATCGAAGAGATCACGGGCATGATCGAGCGCGACCCGAAGCGGTTCCCGCCGAGGCCCGCGCCCCCGGTCAAGAACAAGACGACGGAGACGGCGAGCGGCGATGGCTCAGACAGCTAGCCTGCTCTGGCCTGGAAGACGTACAATCACCGCGCGTGAAACTTACCAAGAACTGAAGGGGTTTACCGATGTCATCTCTCCTGGAAGCGCTGCAAGGAACGATGGGGCCTAACACGGTCTCGTCGCTCAGCCGCCAGCTCGGTACCGACAGTAACGCCACCGGAAACGCGTTGGGCGCCGTCCTCCCGCTGATGCTGGAGGCGCTGACCCGGAACGCCTCGAGTCCCGAAGGGGCCGCCTCGCTGCATGGCGCCTTGGCGAGGGACCACGACGGCTCCGTCCTCGATGACCTGCAGGGCTACGTGGACCGACCGAACCTGCCGGCCGGCGACGGCATCCTCGGGCACGTCTTCGGTAACCGGCGTTCCGCTGTGGAGCAGGGGATCGGACGAAGCAGCGGCCTCGACGCCGGAGACGTCGCCAAGCTCATGGCGACGGTAGCGCCGCTCGTGATGGCGTATCTCGGCCGCCGGCAACGGGAATCCGGTCTGGACTCGGCCGGGCTCGGTCGAGCCCTGGGTGACGAGCGGGATCGAGCCGTGGCTGCGGAGCCCGCGTTGGGCGGTCTGGCCAGCATTCTCGACGCGGATGATGACGGGAGCGTCGTAGACGATCTCATGAGGCTCGGGGGCAAGCTCTTCAGGTAGCCGGGTCGGCGTCCAGCAACCTCCGGAGCGTGATCGGCGTCTCGCTCCTGCGGTTCGAACGAGAGGCTCAGTCCGGCAGGACGCCGGCGTAGCGGATGCCGGTGAGGTGCGCCATGTCGCGGTTCCACGTCGTGATATCGGCGGGCGAGAGCTTCGCCAGCTGGTCGTGGCCGCACGCGCGGGCGAGGATCATCATCAGCTCTACGGTGGCCTCCAGATACGTGGCGAGCTGACGGGCCGACTCGTCCACGATCAGCCGGGCACGTAGATCCTCCTGCTGGGTGGCGATGCCCACCGGGCAGTTGTTCGTGTGGCACGCCCGCATGCCCAGGCAACCGATGGCCTGGATGGCCGAGTTGGCGATGGCTACACCATCGGCGCCCAGCGCCAACGCCTTCACGAAGTCCGACTCGGTCCGGAGGCCGCCCGTGATGATCAGCGTGACGTCCTCCGCGGCGCAGGCGTCCAGGTGCCGCCTCGCACGGGCGAGGGCCGGGATCGTGGGTACCGAGATGTTCTCCTTGAAGATGTTCGGAGCCGCGCCCGTCGCGCCGCCCCGTCCGTCGAGGATGATGTAGTCTACGCCGACCTCGAGGGCGAAGTCGATGTCCGCCTCGATGTGCTGAGCCGAGAGCTTGAAGCCGATCGGGATGCCTCCCGCCACCTCGCGCACCTCGTCGGCGACTTCGCGAAAGTCACCCGGTGAGGTCAGGTCGGGGAAGGTGGCGGGGCTGATCGCCGGCTGACCGGGCTCCAAGCCACGGACCGCGGCGATCTTGGCGCTCACCTTGTTGCCGGGGAGATGGCCGCCGGTCCCGGTCTTCGCGCCCTGTCCTCCCTTGAAGTGAAACGCCTGCACGCGGGCGACCTTGTCGAGGCTCCACCCGAACCGCGCCGACGCGAGCTCATAGAAATAGCGGCTGTTTGCCTCTTCTTCCTCGGCCAGCATGCCGCCCTCGCCGGAGCAGATCCCCGTCCCGGCCAGCTCCGCACCCCGCGACAGAGCCACCTTCGCCTCGAACGAGAGCGCCCCGAAGCTCATGTCGCTCACGAACAGTGGGATCTCGAGGCGAAGCGGCTTTCGGGCTTTCGGCCCGATCACCAGAGCCGTGTCGACGGGCGCGTCGTCCAGAAGCGGCTTGCGCGCGAGCTGGGCGGGCAGGAGCTGGATATCGCTCCACCGCGGGAGCTCGGTGAGCGGCACGCCCATGGCGGACATCGGCCCGTGATGCCCGACCCTGTCGAGACCGTGCCTGGCCAGCTCCTGGATGTGGCGGCTGAACGGTTCCTCGGGCCCGCCGTGTACGTCCGCATACAGGCCGAGGTACTCGTCGCGCTTGTAGGGCTGCGGATACGCCTCGGCGAAGGCGTCGACCTCGGCGCCATCCACGAACACGGCGTCCTCATCCGTATCCAGCCAAGCCGTGAACTTGTGGAGAGCCTCGTCATTGTTGTACTCGCTGACGCCGGTGTCGTAGCGGTAGTCCCATTGGTGGACGCCGCAGATGATGCTCTCGCCGTCGATGTGGCCGTCGGCCAGGAGGGCACCGCGGTGCAGGCACCGTCCGTACAGCACCGAGACCTCGTCCCCGTAGCGGATGACGACGAGGTCCACCTCGCCGACGAGGGCGTATGCGGGCTGGCGCTCCTCCAGCTCGCTCCAGCTCGCGACCTTTACGGCCGTTCCCGACTTCGACGCTGTCGCCATCCCCGGTTGCCTCCCTGGTTCTCCGGTACGTACTTCCATGGTCTTCCATGGTCTCCTGCAGGAAACGGGCATACAGAGTAACGCGGCGTGACGCCGCTTGCCGCGCCTTCGCTTCCTCCTGGCTCTTGCCTGGCCGAATGCTCGCCCGCCAGTTTGCGGCTTACATGTCCGTAACACTTCCTGCAGTTGAGCGCCCCGGTGAAGCCGTGCCGCCGCGACCCCTCGTGCGGGTGCTCGTCGTGGTGGCCCTTCTCTTCGTATTCCTCCTGGGAGTGAACGGGCTGGGCGACGGCTTCAAGTCGCTGGGCCAGGACTTCCTGGACTCCTTCTTCAAGGCCACCTCGAACCCCTTCACGGGGTTGATGGTAGGTATTCTCGCGACGACGCTCGTCCAGAGCTCTTCGGTGACGACGTCGCTCATCGTCGGGCTGGTGGCGGCGCCGGTGAACCCGCTGCCGATCGCCAATGCCGTGCCGATGATCATGGGCGCGAACATCGGCACGACGGTCACCAACTCCGTCGTTTCCCTGGCCCACATGGGAAGGCCGGACGAGTTCCGGCGCGCCTTTTCGGTGGCGACGTGCCACGACTTCTTCAACTACATGGCTGTCGCCGTGCTGCTTCCGCTGGAGTTGGCGACCGGCTTCCTGCAGCGCTCGGCGACGGCTTTGTCCTCGTACGTCACGGGCTTCGGCGGCGCCGCGTACGAGAGCCCCATCAAGGGGGTGCTCAAGGCCGGCCTGAGGCCGATCAAGGCCGTGATCGGCTTCCTGTTCGAGAACCAGAGGCTCGAGGCCGTTCTCCTCATCGTGGTCAGCGGCATCCTCATCTTCACGGCTCTCATCCTGCTCGTGAAGGTGATGCGCTCGACCCTGCAGACCCGGGTCGAGCTGTTCGTCTCGAAGGCGCTGGACGTGAGCCCGCTGCTGGCCATGCTCGTCGGAGTCATCGTGACGGTCATGGTCCAGTCGAGCTCGATCACGACGTCGCTGTTGGTGCCGCTGGCCGGAGCGGGCATCCTGACCCTGTATCAGGCGTTTCCGATCACGATCGGCGCCAATATCGGGACGACGGTGACGGCCTTCCTGGCCGCCCTGGCCGCCACGGGTCCAAACGCGCAGGCCGCGGTCACCATCGCCCTGGTTCATCTGCTCTTCAACGCCACCGCGACGCTAATGATCTACCCCGTTCCGGCGATCCGGGAGATCCCGCTCAGGGCTGCCCGGCGGCTGGCCGACGCGGCCGTGAGGTCGAGGCGGTGGGCACTCGCCTACGTGCTCGGGCTCTTTTATGGGTTGCCCGCCCTCTTCGCTATTTTGGATCAGCTTCTGAGTTAGCTGACCGGGAGGTCTTAATGTTTCGACAGCTTTTGAGCGTCTTCAGGGACAACAAGCCGCTTCATGCGATGGGCGAGGACTTCGCCGAAATGCTCCAGAAGACGTACGACATCACGGTCCGCGCCGGTCAGATCTACTTCACGAACGCCGCGAGCTCCGAGGATCGCAGCTACATCTACAAGCAGGACGTGAAGGTCAACAAACTGGAGCGCAAGATCCGCAAAGCCGTCGTCGCCCACCTCTCGTTTCCGGAGAACACCCAGAGCGTGCCGTACTGTCTGGCGCTGATGAGCCTCGTGAAGGACGTGGAGCGGATCGGAGACTACGCCAAGAACCTCGGCGAGGTGAGGGATTTCTTCGCGGGTCCGCTCCCGGCCGACGACCATGTGGCGGAGCTGCAGGAGATCCGCTCCTCGGTGGAGGAGGCGTTTGCCGTCACGGCGGAAGTTTTCCACGAGGCCCAGCACGAGCGGGCCCTGACCCTTATCCACCACGGCCAGAACGTCGGGCGCAGGTGCGACGGGTTGGTGGAGGTCATCGCGCAGAGCTCCTACGACGCGGCCACGTCGGCGGCCCTCGTGCTCGGAACCCGTTACTACAAGCGGATCAACGGCCACATCCTCAACGTTCTGACCAGCGTTGTGATGCCGCTCCACAAGCTCGACTACTTCGACGAGGATGCCGTGCCGGTTAGCTGATTATCATTGGACTCCGACCGCCCAGCTCCGTCGTACGGACGGCATGACCGCACTAAATGGCGTCGTCCGCCGTATCGCCCCTTCGCATTGCCTGCACCGTATGGATCCCCACGAGACGGGCGACGACGATGACGAGGAAGAGCTGGCCGAGCGTCGCCTCCAGCATGGCCAGGATGCGCGCCATGTCGGAGACCGGGCGCACGTCCCCGTATCCCAGGGTCGTCAGCGTCACGAAGCTGAAGTAGGACCGGATCTTCTCTCCGTCGACTGAATGGAGGTCGGTGCGAACCCCCGCGTCCTCGGCCGGCAGCATAATCGCTCCCGGCTCGAGAGTGTCGGCTATCCCGTAGCCCACCGCCCAGATCGCCGCGAGCAGGATATAGACGCAGGCCACGCCGAAGAGGGCATCCGCAGTCACGCGTTTCGCGCCGAGAACGTGATGCAAGAGACTCGAAGCCACCCACAACATGAAGAGCACCTGGAAGACCCCACCGACGACCGCGAGCGTCGGATCTGTGGGTTCCAGCCAACCCGCGATGACGGCCGGGATCGCGAGCACGAATCCGATGATCAACGTGCGGCGCCGCTGCCCCGTCGAGGCCAGAGCGGCCAGCGTCACAATCGTGAAGATGGCCGGAAACGCGAGTCCGTGATAACGCTCCGGCACGATGAATGGAACGCAGACGAAGAGCACGAGGGCGGCGAAGAGAGCCTGAAGGCGAATCGAGATCGACTCCAGAAAGGACTGGCGGTTGGTCTGTCTCATGGTGGCCGCTCCGACGTCGCCTCATTATTCGGCGCTTGATGCCGTCGTCTCGTTTCGGAATCGCCTGACGACGGGCTTCCGCATGGGGTCGCGGCCGGTAACCAGAGCGAAATCGTCACCCGTCTGAACCAGAACTTCAGCGCCAGTGTGCCGCAGATATTTATCGACGTAGACCTCATTCCAGGTTGGGACATCAGGGCGACAGCACGCCCATCATCACGGCCACGACGGTCAGTGCGCTCATGAAGACGAGAGTGCGGTGCGAGCGTCGGGTGAGCAGGTAGATCATCAGGGTCGCGCCGATCGGGGCCGTGAAGGCGAAGATGTAGGCCAGGGTGAACACCACGTCTTTGACCCACCACAGGCCTGTGAGGCCGGCCAGGCTCGCCTGCGTCACGAACGGCTGCACCACCTCGGTCGCCAGATCCTCGAGCAGGAAGAGGACGACGAAAGCACCGCCCAACCGGAGATAGAGGCTCACCTCCGCCCGGCTCTTCTTCCTGAAGGGCGCATAGAAGATCCCCACGGCCGGCCGAACGAGGCGGGCGAAGGCGTTACCCGGCTTCACATGGTGGTAGAAGAGCCGAAGCCGGTAGCTCCAGCGCACGAGGTCGCCCACGAGAGGCACCTGATGGAGGGGAGCCATCTGCCGGCCGAAGTTGAGGACGACGATCAGCGCCCCGACGGCGGCGATCGCCTCGATGTTCCCCGTGGCACGGCTCACCGCACCGAGCGAGTAGCCCGCCACGACGAGGACGATGGCATCGGCGAGCGCCTTCCTGATCCCGCGGGCGCCGCGGCGAGACTCCGGGTTGTACCACCGCGGCGGAGCCGCGAGCTCCGAGCCGTCGGAGGGGGGAAGGAAGGCCAGGCCGGTGGGAGGCAGGCCCAGGTCCCGCCGCTGGCCCTGGATGGTGTTCTGCCGGAAGACCATTCGCGGGATCAAGAAGAAGTCGACCACCCACCAGATCAACGCTCCACCGAAGGTGAGCAACATGGCGAGGCCGGTCCACGTCCGGTTCAAGTAGATGCGGTGCGCCCCGAACACGCCGAGAAACAGCCAAAGCAGGTACGCGAAGGACCTTCGCTTCAGCGGATACTCGTAGAGGTCGTCGAGGATCTCCTGGGGAATCTGTTCGGTCATCCGCTGATTCTATGGCCGAACCACGGCCTGTGACACGGCACGGGCGAGGCCTACGACGTCCACCATTGAGTTGAGGGCCTCCCTGAGGGCCGCCGCGGGCCCTTCCGGCGTGGCGAGTCCCTCCCGCGAAGTCGGGGTTTTCCCGGCAGACAGTGTTGGGTGGATCCCGACGTGACGGCGAGGCCGGGTGGCCCTAGCCTTCATTCAGGAAGCTACAGCCAGCGGGAGGTCAACATGCCGGTCAAGAGACTCAAGCGGTTCCTGGAGAGCGAAGGGGTCAAATACTTGACCATCTCACACTCCCAGGCCTTCACCGCCCAGGAGATCGCCGCCTCCGCCCACATCCCCGGGAAGGAGCTCGCGAAGACGGTGATGGTGAAGATCGACGGCGAGATGGCGATGGCGGTGCTGCCGGCCGACGATCGAGTGGACCGCCATCTTCTCAAGCAGGCGGCAGGGGCGGATGTGGTCGAGCTCGCCTCCGAGTCCGAGTTCAGGGATCTGTTCTCCAACTGCCAGCTGGGCGCCATGCCGCCGTTCGGGAACCTGTGGGACATGCAGGTCTTCGTGGACGAGCGCCTCGGGGAGGACGATGAGATCGCCTTCAACGCGGGCTCCCACTCGGAGTTGGTGCGCCTGGCCTACGATGATTTCGTGCGTCTCGTTCGGCCTCAGGTCACCCATCTGACGACGCGGGAGAACGTCCTCACGGGCTAGGGGCTCGTCGCTCGGGGGGGTCGGGAACGGGTGTACGCGACCGCGGAACGGCGCTATTGTTCGCGCCTCGCGTTTCCGTTCCCAGAACCTGCCGTGGTCTGGATGTCGAGCAGCGCACAGGACAGAGAGATCCGGCTCCGCGTGGAGACGGCGCTCAGACAGCTGAGCGTTCTGGATCGCCATCTGCTCACCAACGACGCGAACGAGAGGGCGCTCAGACACCGGCTCGCGGTCCAGCTCGAGAAGCACTTCGACAACTGGGACGTGGACTGCGAGTACGACATCTTCGAGGCCGACCCGAAGCGGCTCGCCGAGTTGGAGCGCGCGCTGACCATCGCGGTCATGGGAAAGCCGCTCGCCAGGGACACCTTCGGGCTCACGGTCTACCCGGACATCATCATCCATCACCGCAAGACCGACGAGAACCTCCTCGCGCTCGAGATCAGAAAGAGCAGCAGCCCCGTTCCCGAGGAGGTCGACCGAGCCAAACTCGCCGCATGGAAGAGCGAGCCGGTCGGCTTCCGCTGGGCCGGCCTGGTCCGTCTCGAGGTGGGGGAAACGGCCGGAGACCCCTATAGCTGCGAGTTTCTGTAGGCCGCGATGTCCGGGGACGGGAGAGTGAGGATCAAGCGCTGGCTCGCCTCTCCGGCCGCGGCCTTCCTGGTCATCGGGGTCCTGCTGTTCGCCCTTCAGGCTCTCCTGAGCGATCGTGGCGCCGGCGAGGACTCCTCGCGCATCGAGGTGGGGCCGACCCAGATCGGCCTGCTCACCGACTACTTCACCCGGCAGTGGAATCGCCCCCCGACCGAGGATCAGCTCCGGGGTCTCGTGGATGACTACGTCCGGCGAGAAGTGCTCTACCGGGAGGCGCTGGCCCTCGGGCTCGATCGCGGCGATGAGGTGATCCGCCGCCGGCTGGCGCAGAAGCTCGAGTTGCTCACCGAGGATCTGGCGGGGCAGCTTCAGCCTCCGGACGCGGCGCTTCAGACGTACTTCGAGGAAAACCGCGAGCGGTACCGCTACCCCGAGCTCCGTTCCTTCACCCACGTCTACTTCAACGTCGACGAGCGGGGCGATGCGGGCTTCGCCGCGGCCGAGAGCGTCCTGGCCGATCTCAGGGCCACGCCGGATGCCGCCGCCCGGGCGGGTGAGCTCGGTGATCCCTTCATGCTCGCGCGCCACTATCGGGCCGTCTCACCGCGGGAGGCCTCGCGCCTGTTTGGAGGGGGTTTTGCCGACACCCTGTTCGAGCTCGAGCCTGGCGACTGGCGGGGTCCCGTGGCATCGGGCTACGGGTTGCACCTGGTGCTGGTGACCGATGTCGAGGGGTCGTCGATGCCCGCGCTTGACGACGTCATCGGCCTGGTGCTGACGGACTACCAGAGGGAGGTCCGCGAGCGCGCCCAGGACGAAGTCCTGGCCGGCCTGATGGAGCGCTACGAGGTGGAGATCGACGAGGCGTCCATCGTCAGTCGGTCGCTGCAGCGGTGAGCACGGCGCGCTGCGGGCGATGAGCGCAGGCCAGGACCGCCGATCAATGGCTGCCCGAATGCGACTGACCGGGCTGGCGGCTTCGGCGATGGTCGCGTCGGCGCTCGCAACAGTTCCGGCCGCGCTGCCCGCGGCCTCCGCGCACGAAGGGCAGCCGATCCAGGTCCAGATCCAGGAGCAGGAGCCGGGGGCGTTCCTCGTCCAGTGGCGGGTTCCCAAGACCCTCCCGATCGAGGCGATGCCCGCTCTGGTATTGCCGGAGAGCTGCCGGGCCGAGGGCGAGCTGACGGTGATCGAGCTGCCGGCGGCGTGGCTGAACCGGCAGCTCTACCGCTGCTCGGAGCCCCTCCCCGGCCAGATCATCCAGATCAGCTATCCGCTCTACAACCCCGCCATGACGACGCTCGTGCGCGTCGATTTCCTCAGCGGCGAGCGGTTCGCTCACGTTCTGAACCCGACGGAGGACTCGTGGCGCGTGCCGGAGGCGGGAGCGGACGGGATCGCCTGGCTGCGCGGCGCTCGGCGCGCGGTCCTCGACGGCATCTCCCATCTCCTCGGCCACTGGGTGCACCTGCTTTTCCTGGTCGCGATCTGCCTGCTCGGAAGGAGCCTCTCGATCCGCCTGGCCACCGCCTTCGCCGCCGGCCAGCTGGCCGCCGTCGCGCTCGCGGCGGGCCTCGGAATCAGACCCGACCCCCGGGTGGCGGAGATCTGCGTGGCGATCGCGGTCGCCTTCCTGGCTGCCCAGGCGCTGCGGCCTCCGGAGCAGCGGCGTCAGCTCCCGGCTCTAGCCGCCGGAGCCGGGCTGTTCCACGGTTTCGGTGTAGCGGCCGCCCTCTCGGGAGCGGGAGGCGTCGCCGCGCCCGACTGGCTCTACCTGCTCTTTGTCGTTCTGGGCATGGACGCCGCGCTCCTCGTCCTTGCCTTGGGGCTGAACGCCGTGGGCGCCCTGTGGGCACGCCGCTGGCCTGCCGGCTCTCGCCCGCGAGCTCTGACGTACGGACTGGGCGGGACCGCGGTGGCCGTCGCTCTCACCCTCGGCCTCGGGAAGGGGTCCGCGACGGAGGCGGAAGCGAGCTTTTCGCCCCGGCTGCCGGGAGCGGCGGGAGGGGCGGGCGGCGTCTCGATGCCCGGTTCGCGGCGGCTGGCACCCCAGGCCCCCGACGCGCCGATCCAGAGCTTTCTGGCCGTCGAGCCCTACGAGGTCCGGCACGAGGCCCTGGTTCGCCTGGCCGATGTAGCGGACCGCCTCCAGTTGGAAGGCGACGGCCTGGCCGGGGAGGGGTTCGTCGAGGTGTCGGCGCAGGAGGAGGTCGGCCGGCGGATCGCTGATCTGGTGGTCGAGCGCACGGCGGTCGAGGTCGATGGAGAGGCAGCGGTCCCGATCATCGATCGCTTCTCCTTCATGACGGTGGGTCCCCGAGGGGTGCTGCCGAGAGCCGCCCCCGAGGCCGAAGCGGTGGGCGAAGCGATCGTCGGGGTGACGATAGCCTATCCGACGCCGGGCATGCCGGACGACGTGACGCTGACCTGGGCCTCGTTCGACGGCGCCGAAGAGGTCATTCTCACCACGATAACCGATCCGGAATCGTCAATCTCTGCCGAGCTGACCGCAGGCGCGCCGATGCTGCGGTGGGAGAAGGCCCTGGCGGAAGATCCGATCCCGACCGTGGCCGGGATCGTGGTCGAACCGCCGCAGCTCCCCTTGCCGCTTGCGTCGCTGGCGCTGCTCTTTGTGGCGCTGGTGTTCGGTGCGGCAGCGCTTCGGGGCCGGCGTGCCGCCACCTCGTTCGCCCTCTCGCGGGTCACGCTCGCACTGGCCGTCGTCGCCGTACCGATCGCCGGAGTGTCGGTCGCTCTGCCCTCCTCCATCCGCTCCGTTCCCACCGAGGCCCAGGCGCGGCGGATCCTGGCTGGCGTCCTCCCGAACGTGTACCGCGCCTTCGAGCTGAGGGACGAGGCGGCGGCGTACGACCGTCTCGCCGTCAGCGTGACGGGTCCGACGCTCACGGACGTGTACTTGGAGCATCGCCGCGCCCTCGAGATGGAGGAGCGCGGGGGGGCGAGGGCGCGCGTCGAGGCAGTCGAGGTTCTGGAGGTGCGGGATGTCGAGCCGGCCGCCGACAGCGGCTTCACGGCGGAGGCCGGCTGGAAGGTCGGCGGAACCGTGACCCACTTCGGCCACCGTCACTTTCGCCAGAACCGGTACGACGCCCGCGTCGAGCTCCAGGCGGACGACGGGATCTGGAAGGTCCGGTCGATCGAGATCCTGGAGGAAGAGCGGCTGAGATAGGTGGGATCAAGCTGAGATGGACATAGATATATAGGTGTAGAGTTATATAGGTGTAGAGAACCGCCGACTGCTGACAGGAGGCCACATGCTGGAGTTCTTCATTCACCTCGTCGTCACCGCACTCCTCCTCCTCGTCGTGGCCTACGTGGTGCCCGGCGTCGAGATCGCAGGCACCAAGTCCGCACTGATTGCGGCTCTGATCCTCGGGATCGTGAACGCGCTGGTGAGACCGTTCGTCGTGTTCCTCACGATCCCGATCACGATCCTCACGCTCGGGCTGTTCCTGCTGGCGATCAACGCGTTCATGTTCCTGTTGACCTCCAAGCTCGTCCCCGGCTTCCGCGTAGAAGGCTGCTTGGCGGCGTTCCTCGGCAGCCTGGTCTTCTCGGTTCTGAACCTCGTCGTGTCCGCCGCGTTCGGAATCTGAGCATGGACGTGGCCGAACCCGGCATCGACCGTAGGTGAGGCGCCTTGGCAGGTAGCGAGCGCCCGAGCGCATCCGACCGGCTCCTCCGGCTGTTCAGCGATGTGCGGGCGGGCGAGAGCGGGACCGTCCTGCTGCTGGGCCTGAACGTCTTCCTCATCCTCACCGCCTACTACTTCATCAAACCGGTCCGGGAGGCGTTGATCCTGGAGAGCGGCGGGGCGGAGATCAAGGCGTACTCATCGGCCGGGCAGGCGCTCCTCCTTCTCGGCATCGTCCCGATCTACGGGGCGCTGGCGGGGAGGCTGCCGCGCAAGAAGCTGATCAACGTCGTCACGGTCTTCTTCGCGGCCTGCATGGTGGCGTTCTACTTGGTCGGCCAGGCGGCCGGACCTTCGCTTCCCCTGGCGCTCGCGTTCTTCCTGTGGATCGGGATCTTCAACGTGATGGTCATCGCCCAGTTCTGGTCCTTCGCGAACGACATCTACACGAGCGAGGAGGGCGAGCGCCTCTTCCCGATCGTGGCGTTCGGGGCCTCGGCCGGTGCGGTGGTGGGAAGCTGGCTGTCGGGGGGCGTGATCTCCGTCTTCGGCGTCTTCCTGCCGCTCATCATCGCGGCCGCCGTGCTCACGATCAGCCTCGTGGTCACAAATCTTGTCGATGCCAGGGAGCGCCGGCGGAAGGAGGTCGGCATGCCGAGCGTCTTCAACACCGCGACGATGCCGGCCGCCAGCACCCAGCTCAGCCTGAAGGACATCCACAAGGCGATCGAGGAGTACGACGCGCTCGAGGCGGAACGGGAGGCTCGTGGAGAGAAGGGGAGGCCCGAAGCGGAGGCCGACGAGACCGCCGAGCGCCCAGCGCCAAAAGGTCCGGCGCCGGATCTCACGCAGACGTGGCAGTTCGCGGGGAAGGGGGAGGGTCCCTTCAAGCTCGTGTTCAAGTGTCGCTACCTACTCCTGATCGCTCTCCTCATTATGCTCCTCAACTGGGTGAACACAACGGGCGAGTACATCCTGGGGAGCGTCGTCGAGGATTCCGCCGCCGCTGCGGTGGCGGCCGGTGGGGCGGGCGGCCTGACGGAGGGCGAGTTCATCGGGGCGTTCTACTCGAAGTTCTTCGCCGTGGTGAACGGCCTCGGGCTCTTCATCCAGCTTTTCCTCGTCTCGCGGATCATCAAGTACCTGGGCGCGCGGACGGCCCTGCTAGCTCTTCCGCTCATCGCCCTGGGAGGGTATGCGCTGCTCGCCTTCTATCCGCTTCTCTCGATCGTGAAGTGGACGAAGACGGCCGAGAACGCGACCGACTACTCGCTCCAGAACACGATGCGGAACGTGATCTTCCTGCCCTGCACCCGGGAGCAGAAGTACAAGGCGAAGCAGGCGATCGACTCCTTCTTCTGGCGGGCGGGCGACGTGCTCGCCGCCGCGGTCGTGTTCCTCGGAACGACCTACCTGGCCATGGGGGCGAGCCAGTTCGCCATGGTCAACATCGTGCTGGTCCTCGTCTGGCTCGGCCTCGCGGTCCTGATCGGCCGCGAGTACATGAAGCTGGTCGACTCGGGTCGTCCCCCCTGCGTCGAGAGCCCCTTCGGTTCGTTCTCTCTTTGAGAGTGTTCACGATCCGCGGGACTCTGATCCGCGTGATCTCGGCTCGAGCGATGAGCCGCCGCGAACGGAAGGTGCGCCTGCCCCAAGCGCTGCTAGAGGAGCTGAAGACGCTGGCGAACGAGCGTGACGTTCCTTACCAGAGCCTGCTCAAGATCTTCCTTGCCGAGCGCGTGGCGAGAGAGAGACGGCGGAGAGCGGGCTAAAGAGCCGCTTCGGCTCTCAGTAGTTCCTGTTGTGACACAGGTCGAGCCGTTCAGCGAACAAGGATTTGAGTTCTTGCTCGGAGGGTCCGGAAAGCGCGTCCGGAGTCCCGCTCGGAAGATGCTTCGGGTGTTCTCGGACAGCTCGAACGCGATCAGGAGCCGCTGCTCGGGCGTAAGCCCTCGAAGCACTTCCAGCTGGCGCTTACGGCCTGGGTCTTTGACAATTCTCATTGCGAGCTCACACACGAGAAGCTGCTGAGCATCGTGCTCGAGCCTGGGAGGGTGACGGTGCGTGAGGCCGCGGCCCTGACCGGCGCCAACCGCAACACGATCGAGGATCACCTCAAGCGGCTTGTCGACGGCGGCCGCCTGACGCGGCGCGGTCGAGGCAGGGGGGGTTGGTACGAGAAGCCTCGAGGGACTTCATCGTCTTCGTCTCATGCTTGACGGCGACCGGCGACATCCGCCGGCCGGTTCCTGCCGATCGTCAGCAGAGTCTTCCCGGACCCGCGCTCTGGCTGAATGGAGTTCGGGGACGCACTGTGTCTCTGCCACCGGGGAAGCTATCCGGCAGAAGACCCCGGCCAGACTGAACAGACCAACAAGAGGAGAACGGGATCATGGCGGACAGCGTGTACAAGATCATCGAGATCGTAGGCACCAGCACCGAGGGCTGGGACGAGGCGGCTGCCGCTGCAGTCACGCGGGCGGGAGAGAGCCTGCGCGACATCCGGGTCGCAGAGGTCACCGACCTGGACCTGACGGTGAGTGGCGGTTCGATCGTTTATCGGGCGAAGATGAAGGTGTCGTTCAAGTACGAGGAGTAGGATCGACGCGAATCAGCCACTGCCGTCCGGCGCTTCAGTTCCCGGTCGGGTCAAGCGACGAGACAGGATCGGGGAAGTGGGGCGCCGGCCCCTCCCCATGCCGGTGATTCTGATCGGGGCGATCGGTGGTGTGATGCTGTCCGGCATAATCGGGTTGTTCGTCGGTGCCGTCGTCCTGGCCATCGGCTGGAAGTTGCTCCAGGTTTGGCTGAACCCCGACGCACGCGTGGCGGGGGTCGAAACGGTCGCCGCGGAAGCGTCGACGGCTGGGGGTTGACCCGGCTTCGGATCAGTCAGCGGCTACCGACCATCCCGTTCCCGCAGCGCGACCTGCACGTTCGCTCAACGTCGGCGCACCAGAGGGGGAGTTGGCTGCGAGCGAAGAGGACGCGGTCGAGGCTTCTCATCATAGTCGGTCCTTCCTCGTTGTCCTCGCCTCGATAATGGGAAGCTCTTAGGCAGACTGTCCGCTTCCCATACCGCGCGGTATTGTGGGTCCCTTGTTTACGGCAACAGGCATCGATTCACAAGATGAGCCCGTTTTTCGGGCGCGTTTCTTTGAGCACAATCGGGAGAACTGATATGCGACGACTGGCAACAATGGGTGCGGGAGTGCTTCTTCTACTCACGGGCTTCCTGGCCTCGCACCTCCTGGGCAGGGTTGGGGCGTCAGGCGCGCCGGATGCGGAAATCGTCCCGGACCAGGCTCAGGAGACGGAGTACGAGTCGGATCCCGAGGTCATCCAGCGCGTCCTCACGGGCGGCGTGCCGATGGGTCGCTGGAAGGAGGGCCTCCTCTTCGAGGGCATCGAGCCCCAGCCCTGGCTGAAGAGCGCCGCCAACTGGTTTCCAGGCACCGAGGACGTCCAGCCGGATGAGATGCGGATCACTTTCATGGGCACGGCGCCCATGATCAGGCCCGGTCAGATGAACACGTCCATCTACGTCGAACTCGGGAATGGCGACTCCTTCATCTTCGACATGGGGGAGGGGGCCGTCTCCAACTACCTGGCCTCCGGCATCTCGATCAACAAGCTGAACGACATCTTCCTCAGCCACCTGCACGTGGACCATTTCGGCTCCCTCCCCTGGGTCTATGCGTTCGGGGCATGGGCCGGACGCTGGCACGAGCCCCTGCGCATCACGGGGCCCTCCGGGCGCACCGAGAAAGACGGTGTGGCCTACATGGTCGAGGGCATGAAGCAGATGATGCACTGGCATCGCGAGGCTTTCAGCGTGTTTCCCACGGGCTGGGAGATCGACGTCAACGAGTTCGACTTCGCCGACGCCGGCGGTACCGCTTACGAGAAGAACGGGGTCAAGGTCATCCACTGGCCCGCGTCCCATGCCAAGGACGGGGCATCGGGCTACCGCCTGGATTGGAACGGGCTGAGCTTCTGCTTCACCGGCGACACGCGGCCCAACACCCTGGACATCGAGTACTGCCGGGGCGTCGACCTGATGGTCTCCGAGACGCAGCCCGAGGTCGTCGCGATCAGCTCGGGCGTCCAGGGCGTGCCGCCGTTCGTGGGCCGGTACACGATCGATACGCATCACTCCCCGTCGTACGCGGTCGGCTACATCTTCAATCAGGTGAAGCCCCGAATGGCCATGACCACGCACATGCCCTTTGACCCCTATATCAACGCGGAGACGGTCGCCGAGGTGCGGGAGCACTGGAAGGGCCCCTTCCACTTCGGAGCGCCGGACATGGTGGTCGTCAACGTGACCAAGGATCAGATCTGGGTGCGCGACGGCGTCATCCCGGACTATCCGAACGTCCGGGCACCGAACGCCGACAACTCGATCGCCCAGTTTGGTGGTCTGGTGGTCCCGGTTCCCCTCTATCAGCGCGAGGACATCCAGGCGCAGTCCATCCGCGATGCGGAGATTGACCCGAAAGCCTACTATCCGGAGGGTTACTACCCCGAGTTGATGCTGGATTGGCCGACCGACAAGCCGCTCTTCATCCCCGAGGACAAAGTGCCGGAGAGCATGAAGTCGGCCCGATGAGAGTTCGTTTCTCCCACGTGATCGTCTCGGGCGCGCTCTTTGTCGCCGCCTGTGGTTCGCCGGACGGTGGGCCCGGCGAGTCACAGGGGCAGGTCCTCGATTCCGCGGCGGTCGCGGACACGGCCCCGGACCTCCTGGCGTGGGGGAGCGAGGCGGCCCAGCAGCTCCGCCTGGATCAGACGTGGACCACGGATCTGGACAGCATGGCACAGTACCGGGCCATCCGCGTCCTCGTCCCCTTCAGCCGCACCTACTACTTCCTGGATGGAGGGGTGCAGCGGGGGATCACCTACGAGGCCTTCCGGGAGTTCGAGAAGTACCTGAACAAGGAGCTCGGAACGCGCGGGGCTCGCCGCGTCCACGTCCTCCTGATACCGACGCCGCGCGACCACCTGCTCACCGGCCTGGTCGAAGGTCGCGGCGACATCGCCTCCGCCGGACTCACCATCACGCCGGAGCGCCGAGAGATTGTCGATTTCTCCCAGCCGTTCTCGACCGAGCTGCGAGAAGTGGTCGTCACGGGACCCGGGGCGCCGCCGCTGGAGAGCCTGGACGATCTCGCCGGTAAGGAGATCCTCGTCCGGCGTTCGAGCAGCTACTACGAGAGCCTCGCTGCCCTGAACCGGTCGTTTGAGGCGGCCGGCAAGCCGCCGATGACGTTGCGTCCAGCCGACGAGCACATGGAGGACGAGGACCTCCTGGAGATGGTGAACGCCGACCTGATCCCGATGGTTGTCGTGGACGAGCACAAGGCAGAGTTGTGGGCGGAAGTGTTCAACGCGATCACCGTCCGCTCCGATCTCGCAGTCCGCACCGGGGGCCAGCTCGCCTGGGCCTTCCGCAAGAACAGCCCGCAGCTGAAAGCGGTCGTGGACCGATTCGTCTCACGCAACAAGCAGGGGAGCTACCTCTTCAACGTCCTTTGGAAACGGTACTGGGGGGACGCGGAGTGGATCCGGAACGCGACCAGCGAGAGCGAGATGGAGCGCTATAGGGCGGTTGTGGACCTGTTCAGACAATACTCCGGCGAGTACGGCTTCCCGTACCTGCTGATGATGGCCCAGGGCTACCAGGAATCGGGACTCGACCAGAGCGTCCGCAGCCCCGCCGGCGCGGTCGGCATCATGCAGCTCCTCCCGAGCACGGCGGCGGATCCGAACGTGGGAATCCCGGACATCTCCACCGCGGAGGACAACGTCCACGCGGGCGTCAGGTACATGGAGTTTCTGAAGCGCCGCTACTTCACCGATGAGGAGATCGACCAGCTCGACAGCATGATGTTCACGATGGCCGCGTACAACGCCGGCCCCGCCAGGATCCAGCGCCTCCGAGGCGTCGCGGCCGATCGCGGCCTGGACCCGGACGTCTGGTTTCGGAACGTGGAGCTCATCGTCGCCGAGAAGGTGGGACGGGAAACGATCTCCTACGTGGACAACATCTACAAATACTACGCCGCCTACAGCATGATCGCGGCGGAAGAGGAGGCGAAGGCGGAGGCCAGACGCGAGGCGGAGGCCGAGGCCGACGCGGAGGCGGCGACGGGGGAGGGGAGCTGAGGGAAAGAGGCGGCCGAGAGGGATCTAGCCGCGCCGGCTCACGCGCTTCGCTTCCGTAAAGAAACGGCTCAAGTTTGCTACCTCTTGGAGTCGCTCTGCAGGCGTTAGTCGTAGGATCCTTTCGACATCCCCCAACATGTGCGTGTCTGCGGTCGTTTTGGAGACAAGTCGCGGGTCCGGCTCGAATCCCGCGGCCACGAATAGGCTCCGCCTGCCGTTACCTGCCTCCATCGCCGCCTCCATCTCCATCCCCGCCTCCTCCATCATCATCGCCCGCATCGGCCTGAAGATCTTCCGCTTCGTACGCAGAGGCTGGCTCCGAGCCTGGGGGAGCCACGGGGGGTGAAGAGTCATCCGCATCCTTCTTCGCAGCTCGCTTGGCCGATCGCTTGGCGCCAGGCTCTCTGCTCGCACGCTGCGCGACCAGCTCCGTCCGCGGGAAGGGAACCGCGATGCCTTCTTCCTCGAACCTGAGCTTGATCAGCCGCGGCAGTGCTCGGAGCATCGTCAGCCAATCCTCTCTCTTAACCCAGGGCCAGACGGCGATCTCTACCCAGGAGTCCGCCAGTTTCTTGACGAAGATGGCGGGCTCCGGATCGGTCAGGACCATATCGTTCAGATCGACCAGATCCCTGAGCACCGCGAGCGCTTGGTCCAGATCCTCCGTATAGCTGATCCTGGCGATAGCTTCGACGCGCCGAAGCGGCTCCGAGGAGCGGTTCTCGATCACTTCGCCCCAGATCTTTCGGTTCGGGACGAATAGGCGCCGGCGGTCGAAGGTCAGGATGGTCGTGTTCGCCAGGCCCATCTGCTCCACGGTCCCGATCACTCCGCCCGCCTCTACGACGTCTTCGACGTCGAAGGGCTTGGTAGCCAGGATGAAGAAACCGGCGGCGAGGTTGCTCATCGAGTCCTGAAGCGCCAGCCCGATGACGACGCCCGCCACGCCGAGGCCGGCCAGGACCGTCGTGGGATTCGCACCCAACACCCAGACGCCTGTGACGAGTCCGGCGACCGTGGCGATGGGCCGAATCATCCGCTCCACCAGGTCCATCATCAGGTTAGAGAACCGCACGACACGGATGAGCCGAAGAAACCACCAGAGGAACCGGAACCCGATCCGGAAGAGGATGATGATCCCCACGACGATCAGGAGCTTCACGAGGATGTTGGGCCCGTTATCCTTGGTCCATACCCACACGCCCTCGCCGATCTCCCTGGCCAGCCCGAGGAAGACTTCGGGGTTCAGGATGTCGGCCGTCACGTCTCCGGTCGTGCGAATGACGATCTGGCGATACTCTGCGGTTTCGTATCCCCGTTGCTGCAGTAGGTCCGCCGTCGACGTGATGGTGGCGGTGATTCCCTGAACGCGACGTTGGGCCGCCTGGCGATGCATGCGCATGGCCGTGATCTCGGACGGATCCACTCCCGCCTTCTGCGCATCCTTGATCTGCGTGTCCAGACGGTTCCGGGTGACGAGCGCGATCTGAAGCCGGCCCACCTGGCTCTCGGCCCAGTTCTTCAGGTGGCGGTCGACGACCGCCCATTGCTCGGCCGTCTCCACACCGAGTGAATCGGCGTCGGCGAGCGTCCTCATCTGTTCGATGACCAGGGTGTCGAGCTTAGCCTTCACCTCGACGATGCGGAGCTCCAGCTCGTCCAGACTGTCCGCTGGCGTCTCGGCGCGCAGGTCCCTCAGGTCGTCGATCCCGTCGGTGTATCGTTCGATTGCTTCCTCATACAGGCCCGCGATCTTGGAGAGGAAGGCGCCGAACACCTCCTTAATCGAGTCGACCGGCTGGCCGGCGGCCTCGAGTCGAGGTATCAACCGTACCAGGTCGGCCTCGATATCATGCACCTCGTCGATCAGCTGATTGGCTACGACGGTGGCTACCTGACGCTCGTCCCCGCTCGCTCGGCGCGTGCGGTTTTCCAGCGCGACGATGCTATCGACGAGCAGGTCGAGCCGGGCCAGGTTGGCCACCGCCTCTTCGATCTGCACCTGAGCCGTATCGACCGCGACCGTGTCGGCGGCCAGGGAGTCGAGGATCGCTTCGATGGTGTCGGAACCCTGGCCCGCCTCGTCGGCCTCTTGCGCGCCCAGGGCCATCGGGAAGAAGAGCAGGACCGGCACCGGCAGTATGCGCCGGAGACGCTTCAGTAGGTGACTGGCTACGTCGTATCTGTTCAGGATCATCGTCGCACGGGTCCGTTCGGGTGTGGGGTTTGGCGAGAGGATCATACTGCTGCTGAGCCTGCGGGCAAGGCTCGAATCGTTTGTCACAGCCGGGTGTCCGGTGCATGATGACGTCCGAGGCCGCCCCGTTCGAGCCCGGCGGCCGGCCCAGCCGACGTCGATGCGAGAGGAATAGATCGATGGAACGGATTGTCGAGTGCGTGCCCAACTTCTCCGAGGGGCGGGACGAGGCGCTCATCAGGCAGATCACCGATGCCGTCGAGGGCGTCTCCGGCATCACGCTGCTGGACGTCGACCCCGGCGCCGACACGAACCGCACGGTCGTCACCTTCATCGGTTCCCCCGAGACCATCGGCGAGGCGGCTTTCCGGGCGGTGAAGAGCGCTTCCGAGCTGATCGACATGCGGGAGCACCACGGCGCGCATCCCCGGTTCGGAGCCACCGACGTCGTGCCCTTCGTTCCCGTCTCGGGGGTGACGATGGAGGAGTGCTCGGAGATCGCCCGCCAGGTCGGTCGGCGCATCGGCGAGGAGCTGGGCATCCCGGTCTACCTGTACGAGCACGCGGCGAGGACTCCGGAGCGCCGCAACCTCGCGAACGTGCGTGCCGGGGAGTACGAGGGGCTCGAAGCGAAGCTGGCCGACCCGGATTGGGCGCCCGACTTCGGACCTTCCGAGCTCAATCCGACGGCCGGAGCCACGGCGGTCGGCGCCCGCGAATTCCTGATCGCCTACAACATCAACCTCAACACGCCGGAACGCCGCTACGCGACCGAGATCGCCTACGAGCTGCGGGAGCGCGGCCGCTGGAAGCGTACCGGCAACACGGAGCCGTTCTACTACAAGGGGGAGGTCGTGCGCTTCCCCGAGGACGGCACCTACCCCTGCGGCAACTGCGACTTCGCGGGCGGATCCTTCAAGGAGCTCGCCGAGCACCATACGGAGGTTCACGGAGGTGACCTGCGTGAGAGGTACGCCTCCATCGCGATCGATCCGGAAAGCCCGAGCGGGCCGGTCTTCAAGGACGGACGCTTCAAGTTCGTAAAGGGCCTCGGGTGGGTGATCGAGGAGTACAACCGAGCTCAGATCAGCCTCAACCTGACCAACTACAAGGTGAGCCCGCCGCACGAGGTGCTGGAGGCCGCCCGAGAGGAGGCCCGGAAGCGGGGGATCGTGATCACGGGCTCGGAGATCGTCGGGGTGATCCCGTACGAAGCCATGAAATGGGCCGCTCACTTCTACCTGCGGGGGATGCGACGGTCCAGCGGCCTTCCGGTTCACGATCTCATGGAAACCGCCGTCCAGTCGATGGGCTTGCGTGAAGTGTCGGAGTTCGACGTGGAGGAGCGCGTCCTGGGTCTCCCGAAGATCGAAGGCCCGCTGGTGCTCCGGCCCACCTATGACTTCGTCGACGAGGTCTCGCGCGACACCCCCGCCCCGGGTGGGGGCTCAGTGGCGGCGTTGGCCGGCGCCCTGGGCGGCGCGTTGACCGCGATGGTCGCCAACCTCTCGGTCCCCCTGGGCGAGTTCGACGCGCAATACGACACGCTGTCTTCGATCGCCGAGCGGGGGCAGAGCCTGAAGGACGCGCTCGTCCGCGGCGTCGATGAGGATACGCGCGCCTTCGACTCGGTGATCGAGGCGATGCGGATGCCGAAGGACACCGAGGAAGAGCGAGACGCACGGGCCGAAGCCATGCGGGAAGGCTACAAGGCGGCGACCCGGGTCCCCCTGGCCAACATCGAGCTCTCTGTGGAAGTCCTTAGGCTGTGTGCCGAGATCGCGCCGTTGGCCGGTTCCCAGATGATAAGCGACGTGGGCACGGCGGCCCTGCTTGCGGACGCCGGCGCGCGCTCCGCCGCCTACAACGTCCGGATCAACCTCCCGGAGACCGGAGATGAGACGTTCTCGGGGGAGATGCGTGCCGCTGTGAAGGCTCTGTTGGCGGAGAGCGCAGAGCTTGCCGGGGCCGTCACGACGGTGGTGGAGGAGAAACTGGAAGGGTAGGGCCGTTTGTCGAATCGGAGGTCGCGGATGAAGAGCTCCGCCGATCTGCGGGCCGTAGTTACGGGCGCGAACTCGGGAGTCGGAAGGTCCGCCGCCGAGCTTCTGGCCGCCGCCGGTGCTTCGGTCGTCATGGTTTGCAGGAGCGAAGAGCGAGGCCACGCCGCGCTCGAGACGGTTCGGACGAGGAGCTCGAACTCCCGAGTCCGGCTCGAGGTGGCCGATCTCTCGTCGTTGTCTTCGGTACGGCAGCTTGCCTCACGGCTTCGCGATCGGGCAGGCCCCATCGATGTGCTCGTCAACAACGCCGGTGTCTACAAGGCGCGGCGCGAAATGACTGAAGACGGCTTCGAGATGACGATGGCCGTCAACCACCTGGGCCATTTCGTCCTGACCCATCTTCTGTTGGATCAGCTCGCCGAAGCCGGCGGGCGCGTGATCAGCGTCAGCTCCGACGGTCACCGCAGCGGCGACCTGAGGCGGGCCCCGCTGGAGGACATCCTGACGGGCCGAGTCCGGTTCAAGAGCCTCCAGGCGTACGCGGACTCCAAGCTCGCCAACGTGCTCTTCGCCTTCGAGCTCTCTCGGAGGTTCAGGCACAGGGGGATCACGACGGCCGCCTTGCACCCCGGAGTGCTCGCGACCCGGATCTGGAACCAGAACCTCGACCCGTTGAGCCTGATGATGCGTCTCTTCAAGCCCTTCATGAAGCGGCCTTCGACGGGCGGCAGGGCCGTGTGCCGGTTGGCGGTGGAATCTTCAGCCGATGCGGTCGACGGCCGGTACTTCCATGTCGAGAAGGAATCAACTGCTGCTGATCAGGCCTACGATCAGGAGCTGGCCGAGGAGCTGTGGAACGTGAGCACCCGACTTACGGGCGTGGCGGCGTAGTGATCGGTCGGGTGTGGAGCGTTCTGAGGACGAGGCTCCGCAGCGCGCGCGAGATCTACGAGGGGATGTACATCGCGCCCTACCGGGCCGAGATCCACCGCGAGTACCTGAGGCAGCGCGATCTCTTCCTCCTCACCGGTTTCTCGGATCTCCTCGGCGTGCCCAACCCGACGCAGTTCTACCTGCTGGAGCTCTATCCGGAGCTCATAGAGAGCTTCCACGAGTGGCACCAGCGGATGGGGATGGAGAGGGCCCCGGAGGGGGGATTTCGCTGCTGTTGAGCCGCAGGCTCCTCTTCTTCGGAGGAAAGGGCGGGGTGGGGAAGACGACGCTGGCCTCCGCCACGGCGCTGACCCTGGCGGATCAGCGGCTCCGCACGCTGCTGGTGTCGACCGACCCGGCGCATTCCACCAGCGACATCCTCGAGGTCGACCTGGGCCCGGAGCCGAGGGCCGTGGTCGCGGACTGCTGGGCGATGGAGCTCGACCCGGAGCGAGAGGCGGATCGCTACATAGCGGACGTCAAAGGGCGGATCGCCGAATCGGTAGCGCCGCGGCTGGTGGCTGAGGTTGAGCGTCAAATCGACATCGCCCGCGCCTCGCCCGGAGCGATAGAGGCCGCGCTCTTCGAGCGGTTCACTCGGATCCTGGAGGAGGAGGGCAGGGAATTCGACCGGGTCGTCTTCGACACGGCACCCACCGGTCAGACACTTCATCTGCTCGGGCTCCCGGAGCAGATGTCCGCATGGATCACGGGCCTTATCGGCCGCCGCCGCAAGATGACCGCCGCGGGCCGGATGTGGAGGAACGTGGCGGGAGCCGCGGCCGAGGACGCGCCATCGGATGACGACCCCATCCTGCAGGCCCTCGAGGAGCGACGCGCCCGCTTCCTCAGAGCCCGGGGAGTTCTCACCGATGCCGAGCAGACGGCGTTTCTCTTCGTCGTCTTGCCGGAACGCCTCCCGATCTGGGAGACGGGCAGGGCGGTGCTGGCGCTCGGCAAGCATGGCATCCCCGTGGCGGGGATTCTGGTCAACCAGGTGCTGCCGGATGATCTTTCCGGCGACTTCGTGGATCGCCGAAGGGCGAGGGAGGCGAAGTACCTGGCGAAGATCCAGGAGGAGCTGGGTAGCTGGCCGCTGTGGCGGGTGCCTTTGCGGGAGGAAGATCCCGTCGGCATCGATGCACTGCGTAAGCTAGGTAATTACATATGGACGTCTTACGGTATGTTACCTAAGGCACCGTATCAGACGAATGCCGGCGGTACGGAGGGCTCGGGATGAGCGCCATCGTCCTGCTCGTCGTGGGCGTCTCGGCCTTTCTGACCGGCTACCTCGTCTACTCGCGCTACATCGCACGTCGTATCTACCAGCTGGATCCCGACTTCGTCACGCCGGCTCATCAGTTCGAGGACGGCGTCGACTACGTACCGACCAACAAGCACGTGCTGTTCGGCCACCACTTCACCTCGGTGGCGGGAGCGGCGCCGATCGTAGGTCCTGCGATCGCGGTGATCTGGGGATGGCTGCCCGCGTTTCTCTGGGTGGTGCTGGGGACCGTGTTCGCCGGGGCGGTGCACGACTTCGCCGCCCTGTGGATCTCCACGCGGCACAAGGGCAACTCGATCGGGACGCTCACGCAGTCGATTATCGGCGACCGGGCGCGGGTGCTCTTCCTGTTCGTGATCTTCTTCCTGCTCCTGATGGTGAACGCCGTGTTCGCGGTGATCATCGCCAACCTGTTCATGAGCAACCCGGGTGCGGTCCTTCCCGTGTGGGGATCGCTGGCGGTGGCGCTGGTCGTGGGATTCCTGATCTACCGGACCGGCGCGGGCATTCTGCTTCCCTCCATCGCGGCCCTGCTGATCTTGTACACACTCATCTGGTTCGGGCAGTACGTGCCGTTCGAGCTTCCCGACATGATCGGCTTCGGTCCCACCGCCGCGCAGCTACAGGGCGCCGGCGGCGACGCGGCTCTCGCCTCGGAGGCTGTCCGGGCTGATGGCCAGCGCGTGGGATGGATCCTGGTCCTGTTCGTCTACACGTTCTTCGCCAGCGTCCTCCCGGTGTGGCTGCTGCTCCAGCCGCGCGACTACGTGAACGGCCACCAGCTCTTCGTCGCGCTGGCGCTGATCGCGGCCGGCGTGTTCGTGATCAACCCGCCCGTCGTTGCCCCCGCCATCAACCTCGATCTTCCGGCGGACGCGCCGAACTGGCTTCCGCTTCTGTTCATCACGATCGCCTGCGGGGCGATCAGCGGCTTCCACGGTCTGGTGGGCTCGGGCACCTCCTCGAAGCAGCTCGCCGAGGATACGGACGCCAGGTACGTGGGCTACGGTGGGGCCCTCGGGGAGGGAACGCTGGCGGTCACCTCCATCATCGCCACGACGGCCGGCTTCGCCCTGTTCGTGGGGCTCGACGGCTGGCACGAGCACTACGGCTCCTGGGCCAGTGCCTCGGCCGGTGCGACCACGGCGTTCGTGAACGGGGTCGGCATGCTCGCTGAAGGCCTCGGCATCCCGCATGCCGTGGCCACGATCTTCGCGGCGGTGATCGTGATCAGCTTCGCGGCCACCAGCCTGGACACCAGCGTGCGTCTCCAGCGCTACATCATCAGCGAGCTGGGCGTCCAGTACCGCATGAAGGTCCTCCAGAATAGGTGGCTGGCGACGCTCGTGGCCGTGGGCAGCTCCGCTCTCCTCGCTCTGGGCCTGGACCGGGGGGCGGGCGGGATGCGGATCTGGCCCCTGTTCGGGACCACGAATCAGCTCCTGGCGGGACTCACGCTTCTCATCGTCAGCCTGTTCCTGATCAGACTGAGGCGCCCGGCCTGGGTTACGGTCGTGCCGATGAGCTTCGTCCTCGTCATGACGACCTGGGCGATGATCCTCAACCTCATCAGGTACCGAAGCGAGAGCCAAACGCTGCTTCTCGTCGTCGGCGGCGCGATCTTCGTGCTGGAGCTTTGGCTGCTGTTCGAGGCGGTAGCCGCCGTCCGGCGACTGCTGGCCGAGCGGCGGGAGGGCGCCCTCGCGCTGGAGCCGAAGGAGGCGCGACAAGACTAGCCACGCCGTGCTATGATGCACGGGATGGATATCGGGATCGGACGACGTTCGGATCAGAAGACTGAAAACCATCAGAAAGCACCAGGACATAAGGAGGCGGCGATGATCGCAGTGATGGGTGCCACGGGAAACACGGGACGAATGATCAGCGAGCGACTGCTGGAGAGGGGAGCGGAGGTACGGGCGTTAGGCCGATCGGCGGACCGGCTCGCCGGCCTGGTCGCGAAGGGTGCGGAGGCGGCGGTGGGTGAGGTGGCGGACGCGAGCTACCTGAGCGGTGCTTTCCGCGGCGCCGACGCGGTCTACACCCTGATTCCTCCAAACTTGCAGGCCGATGATTACTCCGCCTTTCAGGATCAGGTCGGTGAGGCGATCGTCGGCGCGATCAAGGAGAGCGGCGTCGGACATGTCGTCTTTCTC
>Ga0255054_10000298_pt1 | contig 29319 bp, 24 predicted proteins | sample JV7_2_23_MG_FD_188634 | JGI IMG/M metagenome (GOLD analysis project Ga0255054, IMG submission 188634) | Seawater microbial communities from Jervis Inlet, British Columbia, Canada - JV7_2_23 | ecosystem: Environmental > Aquatic > Marine > Inlet | place: Canada: British Columbia | collected... | reverse complement strand
GACCAGGAGCTGGCGCGGGTCGTGGACCTGCTGGTCACCAACGAAACCTACTTCTTCCGCGAGAAGAACCAGCTGCGGGCGCTCTTCGAGGAGATCCTCCCGGAGTTGCGGCGCCGGACCCCCGAGCACCCCGTGGCCCTCTGGTCCGCCGGGTGCTCCAGCGGCGAAGAGCCGTACACGCTGGTGATGCTGGCCCTCGAAGCGGGACTGCGCCCGGGTCGGGACCTCAAGGTCTACGCGTCCGACATCTCGCGTCCCATGCTCCAGAAGGCACGCCGCGGTATCTACCGCGAAGCGTCCTTCCGCCAGACGGATCCGCGCCTGCGCGAGCGCTACTTCCGGGAGAAGGACGGCCAGTGGCAGATCGTGGACGGCGTCAAGAAACACGTCGATTTCATCCACCTCAACCTCCTGGATCGCTCCAAGATCGCGCTGCTCGGCAGCATGGACGTGACCCTCTGCCGCAACGTGATCATCTACTTCGACACCCCGGTGAAGGAGCGGGTGATCGACACCTTCGATCAGAAGCTGCGCCCCGGGGGCTACCTCTTGCTGGGGCACTCGGAGTCGCTGATCAACATCTCCAGCGCCTTCGAGCTGCGTCACCTGCGTCACGATCTGGTCTACCGCAAGCCCGCGCCGGGCGACTCTCCCTACGACCCGTGGCACGCGGCCGCGGCAGCGGCCGTTGCCCGCGTCGACGTGGAAGGCGAGCGATGACGGAGCGGGGACCGATCCGCGTGCTGGTCATCGACGACTCCGCCTTCAGCCGGCGCACGATCACGCGCATGCTCGAGAGCTCGCCCCTGGTCGAGGTGATCGACTCCGCCCGGGACGGCGAGGAGGCCCTGCGCAAGACCTTCGAGCTGCAGCCGGACCTCGTGACCCTGGATCTCGAGATGCCGCGCATGGACGGGTTCACGTACCTGCGCCTGGTGATGAGCAAGCGCCCCACGCCCATCATGGTGATCAGCGGGCGCCGTGACGACCAGGATGTGTTCAAGGCGCTGGACCTGGGCGCGGTCGACTTCATCTCCAAGCCGTCGCCCCGCGCCACGCCGGAGCTGGAGTCGATCCAGCAGGAGCTGATCCGCAAGGTTCACGCGCTGCGGGAGCTGCGTATCGACAAGGTGCGCGAGCGCATCGACGCTCCGCCCAGCATGGCCCGGGAGCCCGTTTCGGACCCCCGGGTGCAGGCGCCCGCGGCCGTGGCGATCGGCTCCTCGACGGGCGGACCCGCGGCCCTGGTGCAGATCTTCGGCGCCTTCGTGGAGCCGCCGCCCTTCGCGTTCCTGGTCTCGCAGCACATGCCGGCGGGTTTCACCCAGGGCTTCGCCGAACGGCTGGACCGGCTCACTCCCATGCGCGCCCGCGAGGCTTGCGAGGGCGACGAGCCGGAGCCGGGCCTCGTCCTGGTTTCGCCCGGCGGCAGCCATCTGGTGGTGGAGGCGCGCCGGGGACGGCCCGTGGTGCGGATTGAGCCCGGGGGCCGGGAGGACAAGTACGTGCCTTCCGTGGACCGGCTCTTCCAGTCCGCCGCCAAGTGCTGGGGCCCGGACCTGCTGGCGGTGGTGCTGACCGGGATGGGGGACGACGGACGGCGTGGTGTACGCGCCGTGGAGGCGTCCGGCGGCCAGATCGTCGCCGAGAGCGAGGAGACGGCGGTGATCTTCGGGATGCCGCTTCAGGCGATTCGAACCGGGGTCGTCGATGCGGTGCTTCCGCTGCTGGAGATCGGTCCGGCGATCCAGTCTGGACTCCCGAGCACGCGAGCGCGCTCGGATAGGCAAGGGGAACGGGGATGAGCAAGGAACGTGGTGGTGTGTTCGCCCGGGGTGAGGAGTTTCTGAAGCTCTTCAGCCGGGGCGCCGAGTTCACCAAGGAGATCCTGACCGAGAACGCGCGTCTCCGCAGCAGGCTGACGCGGATCGAGACCGCGCAGACGTCGGCGGCGCAGGACCCCGACGACTGGGAGAAGCTCCGCGAGGAGCTGAGCGGCCGGATCGAGTCCCTGGAGGTCGAGCGCGACGGCGTGCTCGAGCGGCTGCGCGAGATCGAGGGGGAGAACCAGCACTTCGCCGAGCGCTACGTGGAGATCGAGGAGGAGAACAACGCACTCGCCAACCTCTACGTGGCGAGCTTCCAGCTCCACTCGACCCTGGACCTGTCGGAAGTGCTCAAGATCATCCTCGAGATCGTGATCAACCTGATCGGGGCCGAGGTCTTTGCGGTCTACGTCGTCGATGAGAAGACCAACCGGCTGGAGGCGGTGGCGTCGGAAGGACAGCCCCTGAGCGCCTTCCCGGCGGTGCCCACCGGCTCCGGCGTCATCGGGACCTGCGTGGCCTCCGGGGACACCTGGTGCGGAGATGCCCAAGGCTCGGAGGATCTGAGCGCACCGATCGCCTGCATCCCGCTGCGCATCGAAGACCAGTCGATCGGGGCGATCGCAATCTACAGCCTGCTCCAGCAGAAGGAGCGGTTCACCCCCCTGGATCACGAGCTGTTCACGCTACTCGCGGGGCACGCGGCCACGGCGATCTTCTCGAGCCGCCTGTTCGCGCACTCCGAGCGCAAGCTGAGCACGATCCAGGGATTCATCGATCTCCTCACCAAGTGAGGCCGGGAGCGCAGGGAGCGACGGGGAGTACGTCATGACGAAACACAGGATCCTGATCGTCGAAGACAGCCCGACCATGCGGCAGCTGCTGGCCTTCGCACTGAAGCGCTTGAAGGACGTGGAGATCGTCGAGGCACAGGACGGGATGGACGGTCTTCGAAAGGTGACCAGCGACCACTTCGACCTGGCCCTGATCGACATCAACATGCCGGTCATGGACGGTCTGAAGCTGGTGAGCCTGATCCGCGGTGAGGACAGCATCGCGGACATGCCCATCGTGGTGGTCACGACCGAGGGCGCCAGCGAAGACCGCGAGCGGGCGCTGGCGTTGGGGGCGAACGAGTACCTGACGAAGCCGATCCAGGCGAACAAGGTGCTTTCCGTGGCCAAGTCGCTGCTCAAGGTCGGGTGAGACGGGCCGTGACGGACCCGCCCGGCGCCGAGGGGGCGCGCCGCGGGGACCTTTTTCGGCGCCGGCTGATCGTCAACCTGTCGCTGGTGTCGGCGCCGCCGGTGGCGCTGATCGTCCTCTACATCCTCGCCCTGGTGCGCCTGCCTCCCGCGCACCTGCGCGTCTTCGTGGCGGTGACCGCCGTTTCGGCCGCGGTCCTGTTTCCCCTCCTGAACTGGATGTACCACCGGCTCTACGCCCAGATCGCGGACGTGCTGAACCGCGAAGAAGACCAGAGCCTAAGCCAGGAGGAGCGGGCCGGGGCCTTTCGCACGTTGACCAGCCTGCCTCGGATCCTGTTCGTGCGCGGCATCTGGATCTGGATAGCGTGTGCCATGCTGGTGTCGGGCGGCACCTGGTACCTGACCGAGGGGCTGCGCCCCGCCACCGCGGGCTCGCTCTTCGCCGCGATGATCTCCGGCGGCGTAGTCTTGGAGATCTTCCTGGCTCTGTTGGCCAAGCGCATCGGAGAGCCCGAACGCTTGCGGCTGGCGCGCTCCCTGGCCGATCCGGATCTGCGCGAGGCGACCGTCGTGCCGCTCGGCCTGTCGCGCAAGCTGCGCGTCTCCCTGGTGGGCGTCACGGTCGTGACCGTCGCGTTCGCCATTCTGCTCTCCCATGTGCGCTCGACCCAGAAGGTGGAGTCGTTCGTCTCCCAGCTCCAGGCGGTACTGCTGGAGGAGGCAGGCAGCGCTCCGGACGCCCTCCGCCTGGAGGCGCTGCGACGGGATGTCGCGCGCCTGGGCGCCGCCAGCGAGCTGGCGCTGCTGGACGCCGCCGGCGAGCGGGTCCTGTGGGGCCGGGCGGACGCGCTGGTGGGCGTGGAGTGGGAAGCGCTGCGCGCGGCGCCGCAGGGCGGCGACGGGGACGGCTTCGACTCGCCCAACGTGTTCAGCTGGCGCCGGCTGCCCGACGGCAGGGTCCTGCTGGCTGCAATCGCCTGGAGTGAGCTGCGGATCGGCGCGGATCACTCGCAGCTGGTCTTCAGCGCCGTGCTTGCCGGCTCGGCGCTGCTGGCGTGGCTGGCGGCCTGGCTGATGGCCGCGGACGTAACCCGTGCGGTGGCGGCACTGGGGTGTCAGGCGGAGAGCATCGCCGAAGGCGACCTGGGTGGCGGCGAGGTGTTCGATGCCGAGGACGAGCTGGGCGCCCTGGGGCGCTCCTTCGATCGCATGCGGGGAGGCCTGCGGGGGATGATGTCGGCGGTGGCGGAGACCGCGAGCCAGGTGGAGTCGGCCACCGGGGAGATCGGCGAATCGGCCCAGCAGGTGGGCCGAGCCAGCGCGGCCCAGGTGGACGCACTCGCGGGCGCGGCGGAGTCGGTCGATCGCATTCATCGCGGCAGCCGGGGCATCGCGGATTCCTCCGACGAGCTGGCGCGCGCGGTGGAGGAGTCCACCAGCTCGGCCCACGAGATGGGGGCCGTGGGAGCGGCGCTCAGCGATACGGCGGTGTCGCTCGCCGCCCGGGTGGACACGGTTTCGAGCGCCGTCGAGCAGATGGCGGCGAGCATTCGCGAGGTGGCGCGCGGCGCCGACGCCCTGACCGAAGCCGCGGGCGACACGTCCGCCAGCATGGAGGAGATGGCCAGCTCGGTGCGCGGGGCTGAGCAGCACGCCGGAGAGACGATGCGGCTCTCTCAGAGCGTGATCACGGCCGCCGAGAGGGGCCGCGAGCGCGTGGCGCAGACGATTCGGGGCATGGAGGTGATCCGCAGCGAGACCGAGACCGCCCGCACCGTGATCGGCTCCCTGGGAACCCGCGCCACCGAGATCGGGAGCATCCTCGGAGTGATCACCGGCGTAGCCGACGAGACCAACCTGCTGGCGCTGAATGCGGCGATCATCTCGGCCCAGGCGGGCGAGCACGGGCGCGCGTTCGCCGTGGTGGCCGACCAGATCAAAGACCTGGCGGACCGGGTGCTGTCCAGCACCCGCGAGATCGAGGCGCGCGTGGGCGCAGTGCAGCGCGAGACCGGCAACGCGGTGGCCGCCATCGAGCGCGGCGCCGAGTCCGTGGCCAGCGGCGTCTCGCTCTCCGCCGAGGCCGGCGAATCCCTGGAGGAGATCACCCAGGCCGCCAGGGAGAGCGGCGAGCGCATCGAGGAGATCGTGTCGGCCACCGGCGAGCAGAGCAAGTCGGCGGCCCACGTGGTCGAGCTGATGGAGCGCCTGCAGGCCGGCGTGGAGCGGATCCGGCGGGCCAGCCTGGAGCAGGACCAGGGGAACGAGCTGATCTTGAACGAGGTGACGGACATGCGTCACGCCGGCGATCGCGTCAGCTCCACCACCCGCGAACAGCAGGCGGGCGCCGGACAGATCCGGGATGCCTTCGAGCGCGTTGGAACGTCGGTGGAGCGGATCCGCCAGGCCATTGCCGATCAGGTGGAGGCGTGCGCGCGCGCCTCCGAGCTCTTCGAGGGCATGCGCGGCGACACCCACGCCAACCAGGAGGCCGTGGGCCGCATGAGCGGAACCAGCGACGAGCTGGTGCGCCACGCCGAGGCGCTCCGCGAGCGCGTGCGGCGCTTCCGCCTGGAGGCCTAGCCGCCTCTCGGCCCGCTCCCTATCCTGCGGGCCGTGGCACGCCGCGGGCTATCGCTCCTGCCGATCCTCCTCGCCCTGACCGGGTGCGGTTATGCGCTCGTCGACTACCCGGAGCGGGATGCGGCGATCGCCATCGCCGTGCAGACCTTCGAGAACGAGTCCTACGAGCCCGGTTACGAAATCGTGGTTGCCGACGCGCTACGCCGGGAAGTGGCCCGACGCGGCGCCATGCGCCTGGTCAACGACGCCGGGGCTGCAGAGATCTTGTTGCGCGGGCGGGTGGCCGACATCGCCACCTCCGGGCGCAGCTTCTCGTCGGTGGTGAGCACGCTGGAGTTCGCGGTTGGGGTGAGTCTCGACCTGGAGGTGATCCGCCCCGGCACCGAGATCGGGATCGGCCGGAGGGCCCTGCGCGCCCGCGAGAGCTACCTGGCCAGCGCCGACATCGAGGTGGAGCGCAAGAACCGCGAAGAGGCTTTGCGCAAGATCGCGGTGATGCTGGCCACGCGAATCCACGACCTGATCTGGGAGGTGGCTCCCCCGTGAGCCCTGACGAGCTCGAGCGCGAGCTCGCGGAAGGAACCCTCCGCTCGGCCTACCTCCTGGCCGGTGACGAAGTCTTGCTGCGCGACGATTGCCTGCGTGCCATCCGCGCGGCGACCCTGACGGCGGATGCCGGCGACTTCAACGAGGATCTGCTCGACGGCGCCGCCACCGAGCCGGGTAGCTTCCTCGACGCATTGCGCACCCTGCCGGTGATGGCGCCGCGGCGGCTCGTGGTGCTGCGCGAGCCGGTCCAGCGTCGCGCGGCCTCCAAGGCTCTGCTGGACGCGCTGTCGCCGGCGCTGGTCGAGCTGGCGGACCGCGAGGACGTGGTCCTGGTGGTCACGTCGGCGAAGCCCGACGGTCGTGCAAAGTGGGTCAAGGCCTTCGCTGAGCCCCATGCGCTGGTGCCGTGCGAAGCGCCCCGTCGGGAACGAGACATCGCCGCCTTCGCGCGCGCCGAGGCACGGCGCCAGGGCGTGTCGCTGGACGCGGGCGCGGCGCAGCTTCTCGCAGAGCGCATCGGACCCAATCTGCTGCTGCTGCGTCAGGAGGTAGCGAAGGCGGCGCTGCTGGCGGAGCCGGGCGAGACCGTCGATCGCGAGCAGCTGGCGTGGCTGGCTTCCGATGTCGCCGAGGAGCCCATCTGGGACCTGACCGACGCCATCGGCGGGGGGCACACCGCCGAGGCACTGGTCGTGCTGCGGCGGATCCTGGAGCAGGGTGCGGCCCCGCCCATGGTCCTGGGGGCGCTGGCCAGTCATATGCGCAGGCTTACGCGGCTTTGCCACGGCGGGCGCGTCGGCGGCCCGCCCTTCGTGGTGCGCAAGCTGGAGAGCCAAGCGCGTCGCTACCGCGCTGCGCGGCTGCTCGCCTGCCTGGACGCGATCGCAGATGTGGACGAAGTGCTGAAGGGGCGCGGCTCGCTGCCCCCGGACCTGGCCCTCGAGCGCCTGGTGATGGGCCTTTCGGCCTAGCCTGGCGAAAGGCGGGCGTCGGCCGCTAGGCCTGGAGGCGCTTGGCCAGACGCGAGACCTTGCGGCTGACCCGCCCCTTGGGCAGCACGCCGTGGCTCGCCGCCTTGCGCAGCTCTCGCTCTGCGCTGCGGAAGGACGTCCGCGCGGCGTCGGCGTCTCCGCCTGCCACGGCCTCCAGGAAGCCTTTCACGGCGCTTCGTACCCGGGTGCGAATCGCGCGGTTGCGGTCGCGTCGTTTGGGCGTCTGGCGGGCGCGCTTGGCTGCGGACTTGTGATTGGCCACCGGTCTCTCCGTGCAGAAGGCCCGAACCCTAGTCGAGGGGGCGGCACCTGTCGACCACCGCCGCCGGTTCAGTCGCTGGGGCGAGAGGCCGATACGTCGGCGGGGCCTCGTGCCCCGGGAGGGGACCCGTCTGAACGCGGTTCGACCGCTCGTATGGCTGCTCGTGCTCGGCGCCGTGGCGCTGCTGGGGGGCGTGCGTCCTGCGTCGGCTGAGGCCTCCATGGCCCGCACGCCGCGCTTCGTGGAGGCCTGGTCCGAGCCGGGGGTCTCCCTCGAGGCCCGGGTGGAGAACACCCGCACCGCTGCGCTGGAGCTGGGGCTCAGAAACGTGGAGCCCGCGGCCCGGGCGCTGCTGGCAAGCCCCCCCGAGGGGATCCGCCGCGTGGAGACCGCCCGCATGGCGGTGCGCCTGGCGCCCGACTTGCCCGCGGCCCACATGGCCCTGGCCGTGGCGAGTCTCACGGACGACTTCGCCCCGATCGGGGCGGCCCGTGCGACCGTGGACGCGGTGGCCGCTTTCCGTCGCAACCTGGAAGCCTCGCTCTGGCTTTACGCGGCCTCCTTTCATGCCGCCGCCATGGCGCTGGCCGGTGGCGCCATCCTCTACCTGGTCCTGTCCGCCCTGTGGGTGACGCGGGAGGCGGCTCACGATCTCGGTGACCGGCTCGCCGCCGATACCCCCAGGCCGTCCCGGGCTGCGCTGCTGGGGGTCGTCATGCTGGCCCCGGCGGCGGCAGGACAGGGCATCTTGGGTTTGTGCCTGGCGTGCCTGGTGGTCGCCGCGGCTTACGGAACCCGGCGCAGCTGGGTCGCCGCAGGCCTTGCGGCTCTGGCTCTCACGATGGCCCTGCATCCGATGCTCCAGCAAGCGGGCAAGGCGCTGGGCGCATTCCACTCGGACCCGGTGGCCCTCTCGGTCCACAACGCCCAGCACGGCTTCGCGACGCCGGTCCACCTGGCGCGGCTGGAGCATGCGGCCGAGAGCGACCCCCTGGCGGCGCGTGCCCTGGCCATGGGCGTCAAACGCACCGGTGACCTGCAGGCGGCGGACGCACGTTATGCGGCATTGCTGGTCGAGGCCCCGGACGATCCGGTGCTGCTCAACAACGCGGCCAACGTGCGCCTCGCCCTGGGTGACACCGACGGCGCCATCGGTTTCTACCGGAAGGCCCTGCAGCGCCGGTCCTCGGCGGTGACCTGGTTCAATCTCTCCCAGGCCTGGGGCGCTGCGCTCAACGTAGTCGAGCTGGACGCCGCGCTGGCCACCGCCCAGCAGCTGGACTCCGAGCTGGTCGAGGACCTGTCGCTGATCCAGGAGCGGGCCATCCACTTCGTGGCCGACCTGGCCGTCGAGCCGTCCCTGCTGCGCGCGCGTGCTCTGGCCGCCTCCGACGGCGGCCCCGTGGCCGACGCGCTGCGGCGCCCCCTGGCGCCGGGGCTGCTGGGCGCCACTCCGCTGGCCACCGGCGCCGTGCTCGCGGGGGCCCTGGCCCTGGGCGTGGCCCTGCACGGCCGCTTCCGGCCGTCGCGGGGCTGCCAGCGCTGCGGCTCCTTGGTGTGTCCGCGCTGCGATCACGCGTCGATCCGACGCGGTCTGTGCGAGACCTGCAACCGGCTGCTGTATGAGACCGAGGGCACGGATCCGGTGCTGCGCGCGGCTCGCGCGGAGCAGCTGGCTCGGCGCGCCAGCTGGGTGGAGCGGCTCTCGCTGGCGGCCAGCCTGGTTGTCCCGGGCGCGGTGGCGATGCTCGGCGGGCGGCCTCTGCTGGCCTTCTTCACCTGCGTCGCGGCCAGCGCCACGGTCGTTTCCTTCGCGGCCCGCCACGGCCCGGCCCCCGATCCGCTGGCGGCGGGCGCCGCCGGGCCCGCGCTCTTCCTGGCCGCCTCGCTGGCCTTCGCGGCGCTGTATGCGCTGCTCGTGGTGCTGGGCCTGTCGGCGCGGACGGCGCGCTGATGTCGGCGTTGCGCGGCAACCTGAAGGACTTCGGGATCGCCGAAGTCTTCCAGCTCATCGGACAGCAGCGCAAGACCGGCGTCCTGGTGATCGATCACGATGACGATCAGGTCAGCCTGCTCTTCGACGCCGGCGCCGTGGTGACCGCGGAGCCCGTGGGTGGCGCCCAGGACGGCGCGCTGGCGGAGATGCTGCTGCGCTGCGGTCTCGTCACCCGCGAGACCCTGCTCGAGGTGCAGCGCGAGATGGACACCTCGCTGCGTCGCCTGGGCTCGCTGCTGCTCGAGCGCGAGGCGCTGGAGCCCGAAGCCCTGCGTCAGATCGAGGACCTGCTGACCCAGGAGACCCTGTTCGAGATCCTGCGCTGGGAGCGCGGCAGCTTCGCTTTCAACGCCAGCGCCGTCGACCACGACCGGGGAGGGCGTCTGCTGGGAGCCGAGCAGATTCTGATGGACGGCCTGCGCATGATCGACGAGTGGCGCACGTTCGCCAATCGCGTCCCGGCCGACGACACCGTCTTCCAGCGCGTGGGCCGCTTCGAGGACTGGAGCGTGGCGCGCGAGGCCGAGGGCCAGGAGCTCGAGGCCGCACGGCGCGTTTTCCAGCTTGTGGATGGCCGGCTCTCCGTGCGTCGGGTCATCGACCTGGCGCGTCTCGGCACCTTCGAGGCCACGCGCACACTGGTGGCGTTGCAGGACGCGGGGCTGGTCGAGCCGCTGGACCCCTCCCAGCTGGCCCGCCGCCGTCCCCGGGTCCAGCTCGAGGTGCCGCGGCCCTCGGCGCGGCCGCTCCTGGCGGGTGCGCTTCCGTTGCTGCTGCTGCTGGGCCTGGCGTTCTACGCGCTCGGCCCGGCGCCTGCGCAGAATCTGGAGGGCGCCGTCTCCTGGACGCAACGGCCGATGCTTGCGGCCCGGGCGGCTTTCGAGGCGGAACGCGTGCGCAAGGCCCTGGAGGCCTATCGCTTCGAGATCGGCCGCTGGCCCGAGCGCCTGGAGGAGCTGGTCGTCGCCGGCTACCTCGAGGCCGGCGCGTTGACTCCCTCCGAGGGCCGTCCCTACTATTACGCGCGTCGGGGGGACGAAGCCGTTCTCCTGGCGCCCGAGCACTGAGCCGCACATCCGTTCCCGCCGTCGGGAACCCAACCGGGGGCCCTCCTGGCCGAGCACGACGCCCGCACCCGCCAGACGCTGATCTTCGACGACAACCACGCAGCGGCGGAGCTCTACGGCGAAGGCGACCGCACCCTCCGGATCCTCGAGCGTGAGCTGGGAATCGACGCGCACGCACGCGGCAACGAGGTGCGCCTGGTGGGTGAGTCGGACGCCGTGGCGGCGGCGCGCAAGGTGCTGGACGAGCTGTATGCCCAGGTACGCTCGGGCCGGACCATCGGCGCGCGCGAGGTGGGCGAGGTGGTGCGCATGGTGCATCAGGCTCCGGACGTGGACCTGCGCGAAGTCACCGGAGACGTGCTCGCCGACGTGGGCAGCCGGCGCCGCATCGCGGCCAAGACCCTGTCCCAGCGCCGCTACGTCGAGATGATCGCCGAGGCGGACCTGGTTTTCTCCGTTGGGCCGGCGGGAACCGGCAAGACCTACCTGGCCATGGCCATGGCCGTGGCCGCGCTCAACCGCCAGGAAGTGAGCCGGATCATCCTGGCGCGGCCGGCGGTGGAGGCCGGCGAGAGGCTCGGCTTCCTGCCCGGCGACATCGCCGAGAAGGTCAACCCGTACCTGCGCCCCCTCTACGATGCGCTCTTCGACATGATGGCCCTGGAGCAGGCGGGGCGCCTGATGGAGCGGGGCGTGATCGAGGTCGCGCCTCTGGCGTTCATGCGCGGACGCACGCTCAACGACTCCTTCGTCATCCTGGACGAAGCCCAGAACACGACCCGGGAGCAGATGAAGATGTTCCTGACCCGCCTGGGCTTCAACACCAAGGCGGTGGTCACGGGCGACGTGACCCAGATCGACCTGCCGGCCGACAAGACCAGCGGACTGGTGGATGCGGTCCGTATCCTCGAACAGATCGAAGGGATTTCGGTCATGCGCTTCCGCGAAGAGGATGTGGTCCGGCACCCGTTGGTGCTGTCCGTCATCCGCGCCTACGACCGCGACGATCGGCGCCCGGATCGGGGATGAGCGTGCTGGTGTCGGCGCCGCCCGGACGGCGCGGGCTTCCCCAGGTGGATCGGGGCCGGCTTCGCGCGCGGGCGCGCCGCGTGCTGGACGAGTTGTGCCACGCGGCATCGGAGCTCTCCGTGAGCCTGGTGGACGACGCGGCGATCGCGGAACTCAACGCGCGCTTCCGGCGGCGTCGCGGAGCGACGGACGTGCTCTCCTTCTCCCTGGTCGAGGGACCGCATGCGGAGCGTCGCGGCCCGCTGCTGGGCGACGTGGTCATCGGCGTGGAAACAGCGGCCCGTCAGGCGCGCCGCGGAGGACGGAGCCTGGACGACGAAGCGGCGCGCCTGCTGGTGCACGGAGTCCTGCACCTGATCGGTCACGACCACGCGCGGCCGGCCGAAACTCGCGCCATGCGCGCCGAGGAGCGCCGTCTGTGGCGGGTGCTCGGCATCTAGGGCGCCGGCGACTCGGCCTGCTGGCGGGCTACGTCGCGGCCACCTTTCTTTCGTTTCCGGTGGGCGGGGCCGGCTTCGACGTGGGCTGGCTCTTCGCCTGGCTGGGGCCCGCGTTCTTGTGGATGGGGATCCGGGGCCTGGCGCCGCGACGAGCCGCGGGCGTTGCCTTCGCAGCGGCGCTGATCGCCCACGCTGCCGTCCTGCACTGGATCTACGTGGTGACCGTCACCTACGGGCACGCCCCCAGGATTGCGGGTGTTGCTGCGCCCCTCGGGCTGGCCGCCTACATGGCCGCGCATACGGCGCTCTTTGCCGCTCTGGCGGCACGGCTCGGCGCACGGGGCGCCGGCGGCCCGCTGGCCTTGGCGGCCGTCTGGACCGCCACCGATCACCTGCGCAGCTTCTCCCTGTCCGGCTTCCCGTGGGCCACCCTGGGTTACGCGCAGCACGCCAACCCGGCGCTCCTGGCCCTGGCTCCTTGGACCGGCGTCTACGGTCTCTCCTTCGTGACCGTACTGGGGGGCGTGGCGGCGGCCCGGTGGCTGGTCGAGGGGCGCTCGCGCAGCGCGGGCGGCGGTCTGGCCGCACTGCTGGCGCTGCTGGCGCTGGGCGGCGTGCTCGGCCTGCGCGGCGTTCCGCCCGACGGCGAAGCGATGCTGCGCGTGGCGGTTCTGCAGGGCAACATCGACCAGGGCGTGAAGTGGAGCCCGGATTGGGCCGAACACACCCTCGCCATCTACGCAGAGCTGACCCGCGCGTCCGCGGCGCAGGGCGCCGCCTGGATCGTCTGGCCGGAGACCGCCGTCCCGGGCTCGGTCACCACCGACCCGGAGCTGCGCGCACGGCTCGGGGCCCTGGCTCGCGACACCGGCGCCACCCTGGTGGTGGGTGGGGTCGGCGTCGAGCGGGACGGCGAAGCACTGCGCTTCTTCGACAGCGCGTTCGTGTTTACGCCGGCGGGCGAGCTGGAAGCGCGTTACGACAAGGCCCATCTGGTTCCCTACGGCGAGTACGTTCCCCTGCGCGGCTTGCTCGGGCGCTTCCTCAGTGCGCTGGCCCGCGGCATCGCCAACACCGACGTCTCGCCCGGCGCGGGACCCCGCGCGCTGGCGTTGCGGGCGCCCGGTGGCCCCGTACCCGCGGGGGTGCCGATCTGCTATGAACTCCTCTTTCCGGATCTCATGCGTCGTTTCGTGGGCGACGGGGCGCAGCTGCTCCTGGCCATCACCAATGACGCCTGGTACGGGCGGACGGGGGCGCCCCACCAGTTCCTGGCCATCACGGCCCTGCGCGCGGCCGAGAACCGTGTCTGGATCGCGCGTGCGGCCAACACCGGCATCTCGGCCTTCATCGATCCGCGGGGTCGGGTGCAGGAGCGGACACGGATATTCGAGCGGGGCTTCCTGGTAAGCGACGTCCCGCTGCGGCCCCCGCCGAGTGGGGGATCGTTCTACACGCGACGCGGGGACGTGTTCGCGTGGAGCTGCTGGATCGGAGCTCTCGTCGCGGCGTTTGCGCCGCGGCGGGACCCGGAGGGGACACGACAATCATGAGCACAACGGTGACCCAAGAGCCCGCCGAGCTCCGAGAACACCTCGAGGATCTCTCGAGGCGCTTCGACGAGCTTCGCGGGCGGCTTTGACCTGGCTGGACTGAAGGAGCGGCGCGCCGTCTTGGAGGAGGCCTCCGGCCAGCCCGACCTGTGGAACGACCGCGAACGGGCCGAGCAGGTCCTGCGGGAGAAGCGCCAGGTGGAGCGGGAGCTGGAGCTCTTCGACCGCCTGGCTGGCGCCCTGGAGGACGCCGGCGTGCTGCTGGATCTGGCGGACGAGGCCGACGACGACCAGACCCGCACGGAGGCGGCCGAGCGGCTGGCCGGCGCCGAGCGCGAGCTGGGCGAGGCCGAGCTGCGGCGCCTGCTGGGCGGCGAGCACGACGCCGGCGACGCCATCGTGTCCATCAACGCCGGGGCCGGCGGCACGGACGCCTGTGACTGGGCGGAGATGCTGCTGCGCATGTACCTGCGTTGGGCCGAGCGGCGCGGCTACCGCACCGAGATCCTCGACGTGCAGGAGGGCGAAGAGGCGGGCCTGCGCGGCGCCACGCTCACGATCTCCGGCGACTATGCGTTCGGCTACGTGAAGCCGGAGGAAGGCGTGCACCGCCTGGTGCGCATCTCGCCCTTCGATGCCCAGAAGCGTCGTCACACCGCCTTCGCCAGCGTCTCGATCTTTCCGGATCTCGACGATGACATCGAGGTGGAGATCGAAGAGAACGACCTGCGCATCGACACCTACCGCGCCGGCGGCGCCGGCGGCCAGCACGTCAACAAGACGGACTCGGCCGTGCGGCTCACCCACCTGCCCACGGGTATCGTGGTGCAGTGCCAGAACGAGCGCTCCCAGCACAAGAACAAGGCCGCGGCCATGAAGGTGCTGCGAGCACGCCTCTACGAGCACGCCCGTGCCGAGCGTGAGGCCGAGAAAGCCGCGCTGGCCGGCGAAAAGCGCGAGATCGGGTTCGGCAGCCAGATCCGGTCGTATACCCTCCACCCCCAGCAGCGGGTGAAGGATCACCGCACCGGCGAAGAGACGGGCAACACGACGGCGGTTCTCGACGGGGATCTCGACGCCCTGATCCGGGCGGCGTTGCTCCTCAAGGCCGGGAACGCTCAGGGAGCGACGGCGTGAGCGAGTACGAACGAGAGGCGCGGCGGCAGCGTCTGGAGGCGCGGCGCGGCGCCGGCATCGACCCCTTCCCCGCGCGGGTGGGCGCCTATACGCCGCTCGGCGACGTACGGCGCATCCACGGCGAGAAGGACGGCGACGCGCTGGAGGCCGAGGCGATCGAGGTCGCGGTCTGCGGGCGGGTCATGGCCCACCGCTCCTTCGGCAAGCTGGTTTTCGTGGACCTGCGCGAAGACGGCGAGACCATCCAGGTCTCGGGCCGCAAGCAGACCCTCGACGCCGAAACGTTCGGCCACCTCAAGGAGTGCGACGTCGGCGACTTCCTGCGCGTGGAGGGCGTGCTCTGGCGCACCCGCAGCGACGAGCTCACCGTCGATGCCCGGGCCGTGGACCTGCTGGCCAAGGCGCTGCGCCCGATGCCCGAGAAGTGGCACGGGCTGGTCGATGTCGAGACCCGCTATCGCCAGCGCTACCTGGACCTGCTGGTCAACAAGGACGCGCGGCACATCGCGCTGGTGCGCAGCCGTGCCACGTCGGCCCTGCGCGGCTTCCTGGACGGTCGCGGGTTCCTGGAGGTGGAGACGCCGGTGCTGCAGCCGCTCTACGGCGGCGCTGCGGCTCGGCCGTTCCAGACCCACTACAACGCCCTGGATCAGGATCTCTTCCTGCGCATCTCCGACGAGCTGTACCTGAAGCGGCTGGTGGTGGGGGGGCTCGATCGCGTCTACGAGATCGCCCACAACTTCCGCAACGAGGGCATCAGCTTCAAACACAGCCCCGAGTTCACGATGATGGAGTGCTACCAGGCCTACGCCGACTACCTGGACATGATGGAGCTGGTGCAGGGCCTGGTTCAGCACGTGGTGCAGGAGACGCTGGGCGAGCTCTCCATCACCTGGCGCGACGCCTCCATCGACTTCTCCGGGGACTGGCCCCGGATCTCCATGCGCGACGCCATCCTCGAGGCCACCGACGGCGAGCTGGACGTGCTGGCCGACGACGACTGGCACGCCCGCCAGCAGGCCCTGCGCCAGCGCGGCGTGGACGTGCGCGAGCAGCCCACCTGGGCCACGTTCGTCGACGAGGTCTTCAGCGTGCTGGTCGAGCCCAAGCTGGAGCAGCCGACCTTCGTGGTGAACCACCCGGCCGAGCTCTCGCCCCTGGCCAAGCGCTCCCCCGACGACCCGCGGCTGGTCGAGCGTTTCGAGCTCTTCGCCGGCGGCATCGAGCTGGCCAACGCCTTCAGCGAGCTGAACGACCCCGACGACCAGCGCCTCCGCTTCGAAGAGCAGCGCGACGCGGCTGCCCAGGGCGACGACGAAGCCCACCCGCTCGACGAGGACTACCTGGTCGCCCTGGAGCACGGCATGCCGCCCACCGGCGGCCTGGGTGTGGGCATCGACCGGCTGGTGATGCTGCTGACCGGCGCGTCCCACATCCGTGAGACCATCCTCTTTCCCCAGCTTCGGGACCGCGGCTAGTCGTGGCGGGCTGGCTCGCGGCCCTGGACTCGGCGGGAAGCGCCCTGGCCCTGACCTTCATCGTCGCGCTGGCGTTGGGGATCGGCGCGCTGACGCTGTTCTTCTTCGGGTCGTCGGTGGTGGTGCTCCAGGGCTTCGCGCGCCAGGCTCGAGCCGGGGGCGTGCTGCTCTGCATCGTGGTGCTCGAGGCGCTGCTGCTGGGCGGCATTCTGGTGGGCCAGGAGGACCTGCGCGAGGCGCTGCCGGCCGACGCCACACCCATGGGGCTGTGGCTCACGGCCTCGGCGACAGCGGCGCTGGCCTCGGTGCTCGCCCTCTCGATCTGCGCGGGCCTGTTGCGCACCTTGTCCTCGGGGCGCCTGGCGCGGGCGAGCCTGGTGGTGTTGGCGGCAGGCTACGGCCTGGGCGTCGGTGGCAGCGGCCGCGTGGCCTATGCCGCGGCACCCGCTCTGGCGTGCCTGGCGGCAGCCGCGCTGGCGGCCGTCCGTCGTCGGCGCGGGGGTGCCCGCTCCGGCGACGTGGAGTCCGCGCTGTGGGTCCTGGGCGTGGTGCTGTTGGGGGGCGTGGTCGCGGCCCTGGCGCTGGGCCGCCCGAGCCCGGCGCTGGTCGAGGCCGGCGGCTTGCTGCTGCTGGTCTTCGCCGGCCTGGTCGTTCTGGGGCTGCTGCCCCTGGCCGCCGCCGGCTTCCTGGAGATGCGTCACAGCGTCGAGTGGTTCATCGCCTCGCGCTACCTGGTGGCCAAGCGCCGCCAGACCTTCATCTCCATCATCAGCGTCATCTGCGCCGCCGGCGTGGCGGCGGGTGTGTGGCTCATCATCACCGTGCTGTCCGTGATGAACGGGTTCCAGGAAGTCTGGCGCGAAGAGTTCGTGGGCAAGCGCGCACACCTCACGGTGATGTCGCGCTACGGCAACTTCGCCGACTACCGCGAGGCGGTGGACAAGGTCCTGGCCACGCCCGAGGTGATGGGGGCGTCGCCCTTCCTGGACGCCGAGGGCATGGTGCGGGGCGAGCGCGGCCAGATCCAGGGCGTGCGCGTGCGCGGCATCGATCCGTTCCTGGTCGGCGCCGTCTCGACCCTGCCCGACGACGTGATCGCCGGTTCGCTGGAGGCGCTGGACCCGCAGCCGCCCGCGGAAGCCGGCGGCGAGGACCCACTGCCGGGCGTCGCGATCGCCTCGGGCCTGGCCTGGCGCCTGGGGGTCGGCGTGGGCGATCCGCTGCTGCTGGTCTCGCCGTTCGGGGGGCCGCCCACGCCCTTCGGCCCGGCGCCCCGCCTCCACCGTTACCAGGTGGCCGCAATCTTCCAGCCCAGCTTCGCCCAGCTCGACGAGATGTACGCCTACGTCAGCTTGAACTCGGCGCAGGCGTTCCTGCGCGTCAGCGACGTGGCGCAGGGCATCGAGGTGCGCACGCGGGACTTCTACCGTTCGAGCCCCGTGGGCCTGGCCGTCCAGGCGGGCCTGGGCGAGGACTACTACGTGCGTGACTGGAAGGAGTTCTTTCCCGAGTTCTTTCAGGCGCTCAAGACCGAACGCGTGATGATGTTCATCCTGCTCACCATGATCATGGTCGTGGCCGCGTTCGTGATCGTCGCCACCCTGATCATGATGATCATGGAGAAGACCAGCGACATCGCGATCCTCAAGGCCATGGGGGCGAGCGAGGCGACCATCGAGCGCATCTTCGCCCTCGAGGGCACGCTGATCGGCATCGTCGGTACCGCCGTCGGCGTGGTGGCGGGTGTCGTGGTGACGAAGCGCCTGCCCTGGGTGCAGCGCCAGGTGGAAGCGATCACCGGCATCGACACATTGCCCGCCAGTGTCTACCAGGGCGTGTCGACGCTTCCGTCGGACATCGACCCGCTCCAGGTGACGTGCGTGGCCGGCATCGCCATGGTTCTGGCGCTGGGCGCCACGCTGCTGCCGAGCCGCCAGGGCGCGCGTCTCGAGCCCGCCGAGGCGCTGCGTTATGAGTAGCCCGCTCGTCCAGGTCGAGGGCCTCGGCAAGGCCTTCCCCACCGGCGAAGGCAGCATCGAGGTGCTGAGCGGCGTGGACCTGGTGATCGAAGAGGGCGATCGGCTGGCGGTGCTGGGGGAGTCGGGCGTCGGCAAGTCGACCCTGCTCCACATCCTGGGGACGTTGGATCGCCCCACCGCCGGCAGCGTGCGGTTCCACGGTGAGGACGTCTTCGCCCGCCCGCCCGATTCGCTGGCGACCTTCCGCAACGAGATGCTCGGCTTCGTGTTCCAGTTCCACCACCTGCTGCCCGAGTTCGATTCGGTGGAGAACGCCATGATGCCGGGCCTGCTGCGCGGGCTGGACTTCGACGAGATGCGCGAGCGCGCCACCGCGATCCTGGAGGAGGTGGGCCTGGGGCATCGCCTGCACCACAAGGTGGGCAAGCTTTCGGGCGGCGAACGGCAGCGCGTCGCCGTGGCCCGCGCCCTGGTCCTGAACCCGCCCCTGCTGCTGGCCGATGAGCCGACCGGGAACCTGGACCCCAGCACGGGAGCCCGCGTCGAGGACCTGCTGCTCGAGATGAACCGCACCCGGCGCACGGCGCTGGTGGTGGTCACCCACAATGAGCGCCTGGCGGGCAAGCTGGGGCGGGCCGTCGTGCTGGCCGAGGGCCGCCTGGGGCCGCCGGGTCCGGCGGCCTCCCAGGTGCGCGGCTCAGGACTTAAATCAGCGTAAACAAAGGAAAAATCGGGCGCCGGGGGCCTTGCCACGCATCCCGCCCGCCATTAGACTCCGAAGCCGACGCGGTTGGGGTGAGCCGCGGGGCGCGGCCGGGAGGTCGCCCACGCATCGCCGGGCCCGCGTCGGAGGATGTTCTTGCCCACCACTCGCCGCAGCCTCGCCAGCCTGTGCGCCGGGCTCCTCCTCGCGGCCTGCTTCGCAACCCCGGCCCGCGCCGCCGACGCGCCGGTGAAGGTCGTTGTGGCGCTGCTGCCCTTCGAAGTGCACAGCGCCGGCGGTCTCGACTACCTGGAGACGGCGCTCGTCGACCTGCTGGAATCGCGCATCGAGGCCAGCGGCAAGGTGAGCGTGGTCGAGTCGGTGATCGTACGCGAGGCCATGGTCGGGTACGCCTCCGGTCCGATGGCGGACGATTCGCTGCGCCAGCTCGCCCTCGACGTGGGCGCCGAGTACGTGGTCACCGGGAGCCTCACGGAGCTGGCCGGACAGTTCAGTCTGGACATGCGCGTGACGCCGGTGCAGAGCGCCTTCACCAGCAAGACCATGGTCTTTACCGCTCAGGGGGAGGACGACCTCCTGGACCGGGTCAACGAGCTGGCGGAACGCGTGGTCTCGATCGTCACCGCCACACCTTCCGCCGTGGTTGCCGCGGTGCGGCTGGTCGGGGCGGAGCAGGAGACGGTCGGCGTCCGAGACACGCTGTCGACCCAGCCCGGCAAGCCCTACTCCAGCGAGTCGGTACGCCGCGACCTGGACAAGCTGGGCGGCTTGCCCGGAATCGCCACCGCGACGGTCGAGACCGAACGCGAGGGCGGCGGCGTGGTGGTCACGTTCCGGCTGGTGTCCTCGGAAGACCTGCTGGCGACGCCCGAGGCCGAGGACGAGACCGACGTGGTGGCCGAGGTCCTGATCAAGGGCAATCGGCGGATCGAGAGCGACGCGATCCTGGCCCGGATCAGCACCCGCGCAGGATCTCCGTACAGCGCGCGGCGCGTGGCCTCCGACATCAAGGAGGTCTACTCGCTCGGCTTCTTCCGCAACGTGCGCGTGACGTCCGAGGAGAGCCTCGACGGCCGGGTCCTGACCTTCCAGGTCGAGGAGAACCCGGTGATCCGCCAGGTCACCATCACCGGCAACGACAAGATCCCCGGCGAGAAGATCCGCGACTCCCTCACCCTGACCACCGGCTCCACCCTGGACTTCCCGCTGCTCTACGAGAACGGGCAGCGGATCGAGTCGCTCTACCGCGCCGAGGGGTTCTATCTGGCGTCCGTGAGCCACGAAATCGAGACTCTCACCGGCAACGCCGTGGCGGTCCATTTCGACGTCACCGAGGGCAAGAAGCTGCGGCTCACGCAGATCCTCTTCGAGGGCAACACCGCTCTCGATGAAAAGGAGCTGCGCCGCGGCATGCGGACCAAGGTGTGGCGCTGGTACTCCCACGTCACCCGCTTCCTGGACAAGTCCGGAACCTACTCGGAGCCCGTCTTCCAGCAGGACCTGCGCGGGGTGGAGTCCAAGTACGCAGACAAGGGCTTCGTGCGGGTGGAGGTGGGCGCGCCCGAGGTCGATCCGCTCGAAGAGGGGCTGATCGTCACGGTGCGCATCGACGAGGGCGACCTTTTCAACGTGGGCTCGCTCACCGTGCAGGGAGACGAGACCGCCGACACGGAAGCCCTGCTGGCCCGGCTGCGGCTGAAGGAAGGCGAGGTCTTCAACCGTTCGCACCTGACCGGCGACGTGGAGAACCTGACTCACCACTACACGGACCGCGGCTTCTACTTCGCCAGCATCGAGCCGCAGACCGACCTCTCCGAAGCCACCAAGACCATCGACGTCGATTTCCAGGTGGAGAAGGGGCCGCTCTACTTCGTCCGCAAGATCGACATCGAGGGCAACACGACCACCGTGGACCCGGTGATCCGCCGCGAGATGCAGCTCGTCGAGGGCCAGCTCTACTCCGCGCGCGCGCTGCAGCTCTCCGAGGCGCGGATCCGCTCTCTGGGCTTCTTCGAGGAGGTGAACTTCGAGCCCACCCCGACGGACTACCCGGACCAGATCGACGTGGACGTGAAGGTGGTGGAGCGGCCCACGGGCTCGCTTTCCTTCGGCGCCGGCTTCTCCTCCCAGGACAGCTTCGTGCTCACCGGCAGCCTCTCCCAGAGCAACCTGTTCGGCCGCGGCTGGGGTGCTCAGGTCTCGGTAGACTGGGGCCAGCGTTCCAGGCGCTTCTTCGGTTCGTTCAGCGATCCGTACTTTCTGGGCAGCAGCTTCAGCTTCGCGGCGACGCTCTTCTTCACGGACGTGGACTTCGAGTCCTTCGCGCAGCAGCAGTTCGGCATCGACCTGGTGCTGGGCCACGCGCTCAACCTGGAAGGCAGCCAGCGCGCCTTCCTCCGCTACAGCTTCGCCAGCCGCCAGGTCACCGAGGACAGCACGGCGAACGCCGCTTCGGTGATCTTCCGCCAGACGCTTTCGGACCAGGTGACGTCGAGTCTGCTGGGGCTTACCCTGCGCGGCGACACCCGCAACGACCGCGTGGCGCCTACCGCCGGCGGGCAGTGGGCCTTCTCCAGCGGCTTCGCCGGGCTGGGCGGTTTCTCCAAGTTCCTGCGCATCGAGGGCCGCATCCAGCGCTTCTTCCGCGCGCCCGAGTGGTGGCCTTTCTTTCAGGATCGCTCCACGTTCATGTTCGCCGCTCGGGGCGGCTACTCGTTCCCGTTCAACGACGTCAGCGACTACAACAATCCCATCACCAGCGCCCTGGTTTCGCCCGGCGGCGAGCTTCAGGCCCTGTCGAACATCGACGACGACATGGTCCTGCCGCTCTCGGAGCGCTACTTCCTGGGCGGCCTGGGCCCCTTCCAGCTGCGCGGTTTCCGAGCCCGCTCGGTGGGGCCGCGCCGCTCCGTGCTGCGGCGTTCGGGCCTGTTCGGTACGGGCAACGAGTTCATGGCCGTGGGCCGGACCATCGCCCTTGCGAGCGATGGAGGACTGGATGCCGTGTGCGACGACTTCACGCCTTTCAACCAGGGTAACGGCAACGGGGTCTGCAACAGCATCTACGACACGGACAACGACGACTTCGACGATCTGGAGGAGACCGACGTGGTCGGCGGCAACAAGTTCATCTCTCTCACTGCCGAGTACCGCTTTCCGATCTCGGAAACCCTGGGGCTGATGGGAATTCTCTTCTACGACACGGGAAACGCCTTCGGCGAGAACGAGCAGGTCTGGGAGCTCACCAAGTGGCGCCACGGCGCCGGAATCGGCGGACTCTGGTTCTCGCCCTTCGGGCCGCTCCAGGCCTTCATCGGCATCCCCCTCAACGCCCTCGAGGTCGAGGACACGCAGGTGTTCGAGTTCTCGGTCGGGGGCGCCAACTTCTAGACCGCGCGGCGCGGCTGCCGTGCAGAGGAATGACCCTATGAGAGCATCGAGAACGCTTCTGGCCATTGGACTCCTCGCCGTGTTGGTGGGGGCCACCGGGGCGGATGACGAGCCGCTGCGCATCGCGGTGGTCGACGTCAACCAGGCCCTCAACTCGACAGACGAGGGCAAGGCGGCGCGCGAGGAGCTGGCGCGCAAGCAGCGCGAAGCCGAGGCCCGGGTGCAGCCGCGGATCGAGCGCTTCAAGGATCTCCAGGAGGAGCTCAAGAGCAAGAAGTTCGTGCTGTCGGAGGATGCGCTCTACCAGCGGCAGCTGGATTTGATCGAGCTCAAGAACGAGATCGAGTCCGAAATGAAGGAGCTGGAGGGCAAGTTCAAGGTGGACGAGGAGCGCATCGTCGGCCCCCTTCGCAAGAAGATGATCGACGTGGTCCAGAGCATCGGCCGCGAGCAAGGGTTCACCCTGATCGTCGAGCGCGCTTCACCGGGGCTGTTGTACTCGCGCGAGGCGCTCGACATCACAGACGCGGTCATCGAGCAGTTCAACAAGAAGAAGGGCTGAGCCACCCGTGTCCAGCGTTCATCCCAGTGCCGTCGTCGATCCGCGTGCCAAGCTGGCCGAGGATGTGGAGATCGGACCGCACTGCTCCGTCGGGCCGGACGTGGAGCTGGGGGAGAACGTCGTTCTCCAGGCGCACGTGGTGGTCCAGGGGCACACCAGCGTCGGCGCGGGAACGCGCATCTTCCCCTTCGCGGCCATCGGGGGCGAGCCCCAGGACAAGGGGTTCTCCGGCGAATCCACCCGCCTGGTGATCGGACGCAACAACGTGATCCGGGAAGGCGTGAGCATGCACGTGGGGACGCCCAAGGGCGGCGGCTGCACCCGCATGGGCGACGACAACTTGATCATGAACAACTGCCACATCGGTCACGACTGCCGTGTGGGGTCTGACGTGATCATGGGCGGCTACGCCGGGCTCGCCGGGCACGCGGTGATCGAGGACCATGCCGTGCTGGGCTCCTACACCGGGCTGCACCAGTTCTGCAGGGTCGGCGAGTCGGTGATGACCGCAGCCAACTCGATGCTTCCGAAGGATGCGCTTCCCTTCTCCATGGTGGCCGGCGATCGGGCCCGACTGGTGGGTCTGAACCTGGTGGGAATCCGGCGGCGTGGTTTCTCCGACGACGCCATCCGGAGCCTGAAGCACGCCTATCACGTGCTCTTCCATTCCAAGCTTCGGCTCGAGCCGGCGCTGGAGCGGGTGCGCGAGGAGCTCGGCGGCGTGCCCGAGGTGGCTCAGCTCGTGGCCTTCCTGGAGAAGTCGGAGCGCGGGTTCATCCGCTAGGAGCCCGACCCAAGATGGGGCACACCGTCCGGACGCCGATCCATCCGCGCTGGCTGCGTTGCGCTCCCTGCGCCGTAGCTACGGCTATGGCTCGGTCGCGCGCCTTGCCAGCGCGGCGTCTCGACGCCCGGGCCGGCGCACCCCATCTTGGGTCAGGCGCCTAGTGCCCGTCGCCGGCGCCCTGGGGGTCCTGGCGGGAAGGGGGCGCTTCCCGCTGGACATCGTTCGCGCGGCTCGCCGACGCGGCGAACGAGTGGTCGTCGTCGGCCTGGTGGGCATGGCGGATGCCGGCCTCGAAGCCGAGGCCGACGCGCTGGCCTGGGTGCACGTGGGCGAGGTGCAGAAGCTCGTCGACGCATTTCGTGCCGAGGGCGTGGAGCGCGCGGTGGTGGCGGGAAAGATCCCCAAGACGGTGCTCTACGACCCTGCCGCGCTGCATCTGGACGCTCGGGCGGTGTCTGCGCTGCAGCGCCTGGCCGATCGCAAGGACGACAGCATCCAGAGCGCCCTGGCCACGGAGCTGGAGGCCGATGGAATCGCGCTCATGGTGCAGTCTGACGCCGCGCCCGACCTCTTTGCCGGCGTCGGCCCGCTGGGTCGCCACACGCCCGATGAGGCCGGCTGGGCCGACGTCGCCTTCGGTTGGCCCGTGGCACGGGCCATGGGCGCCCACGACATCGGCCAGAGCGTGGTCATCCGCGAGCGCGCGGTGATTGCGGTGGAGGCCATCGAGGGTACCGACGCCACCATCGAGCGAGCGGGCGCGCTGGCGCCCGGTGGCCGCCTGGTGATCGTCAAGGTGGCCAAGCCGGGTCAGGACCCGCGCTTCGACATGCCGGCCATCGGCGTCGGAACCCTGGAGGCGATGGTGCGGGCGGGTGCGTGCGTCCTGGCCTTCGAGGCCGGGCGAACCGTGGTGCTGGAGCGCGACGCCGTCGTGGCCGCGGCCGATGACGCCGACATTTCGGTAGTCGGCGTTCCCTCAGAAGGGCCGGCGTGAAGCCGCTGCGCATCGCGGTGGTCGGCTCCGGCTACATGGGGCGACTGCATCTGCGCAAGGTGACCGAGCTGGCCACTTCCGAGCCCGCTGTCGCCCTGACCTGTCTGGTGGAACCCGACCCGGAGCGTCGCAAGCAGGCGGCCGAGGCGCACGGGGTTCCGGCCTTCGAGGATCACCGGGAGCTGGCGGGTTTCGCGGACGCCGCCATCGTAGCGGCGCCGACGGTCAGCCATCGGATCATCGCCGAGGACCTGCTGCGCGCGGGTCTGGACGTGCTGGTGGAGAAGCCCTTGGCGGCGGACCTGGAGGAGGCGGAAGCCCTGCTCGACCTGGCCCACCGCTCCGGCCGGGTCCTGCAGGTGGGTCACCTGGAGCGCTTCAATCCCGCACTCCAGGCCGTGATGGCGCACACCCAGCGTCCGTTGTTCGTCGAGGCGCACCGGCTCGGACCCTTTCCAGATCGCTCTACCGACGTAGACGTCGTGCGGGACCTGATGATTCACGATCTGGATCTGATCCAGCTACTCGTGGGCGAGGAGCCCGAGCGGGTGGAAGCGGTGGGCGTGCCCGTGCTCACGGACAAGGTGGACATCGCGAACGCCCGGATCACGTTCGCAACCGGCTGCGTTGCCAATGTCACCGCCAGCCGGGTCTCGCCCACGCCCATGCGCAAGCTGCGCTTCTTCCAGCACGATGGCTACTTTTCCATCGACCTCCTGGAGCACTCCGTGGTGATCTTCCGGAGGACTCCGACCGAGGGCGAGCCCCGCATCGAGATGGAGAAGCTAGAGTTCGATCCCGAGGATGCGTTGATGGCACAGCTTCGCGCCTTCGTGGCCTTGGTGCGCGATCGGGATCATCCCGTGGTGTCGGCGCGCGATGCCCTGTCGGCGCTGCGGACCGCCCTGCGTGTGATCGAGGCGATGCCCGACGTCTCCGAGCTGGCATGACCACCGTGCTCGTCTCCGCGGGAGACGCATCCGGGGATCTGCACGCCGGCGCCCTGATGCAGGCGCTGCGCCGACGCGTGCCCGACCTGCGTGTGATCGGGATCGGTGGCGCCGAGTTGGAGAAGGCAGGTGCGGAGCTGACGGTGCATCAGCGCGAGTTGGCCATCGGCGGGCTCGTCGAAGTGCTGGCCAGCCTGCGGCGTATCGTCGGAGCCTGGCGCCGCTTGTCCCGCGCGCTGGTCGGCGAGCGTCCGGATCTGGTGGTGCTGGTGGACTCCCCGGACTTCAACATTCCCTTCGCGCGCCGGGTTCGGCGGCGGGGGATCCCCATCCTCTACTACGTGAGTCCCCAGGTGTGGGCTTGGCGTCGCTGGCGCATCGGAAAGGTCGCAAGACGTGTCGACCGCATGGCGGTGATCTTCCCCTTCGAGCCCGACGTGTACGCCGGCACGTCGCTTCCCGTGGACTTCGTCGGCCATCCCCTGGTCGAGCGCCTGTCGCCTTGCAGTGCTGCCGACCGCGCTGCCGCCCGTGGGGCCTTGGGTCTGGATGCGGAGCGGCCGCTGGTGCTGCTGCTGCCCGGCAGCCGGCGCAACGAGCTGCGCTACAACCTGCCGCTGTACGTGGATGTGGCGCGGAAGCTTCACGCGCGCGACCCGGGCCTGGCGTTTGTCCTGGCGCTGGCACCCACCCTGGATTGCGCGGAAGTGCAGGCGCGACTGGCCGAGGTTGGACTGCCGGCGCTCTTGCGGTTGGATGTCATCCAGGGCCACACCCATGCGGCGATGCGCGCCGCCGACGTGGCCTTGGCGAAGCCCGGAACTGCGACCGTGGAGCTCGCGCTGCTGGGGACGCCGACGGCGGTGGTGGGGGTGGCCAACCCGGTGTCGGTCTTCGTGGCGCGGCGCCTGGGTAGCGTGACCCAGTACGCCATGCCCAACCTGATCGCGGGCCGGCCCGTGATGCCCGAGTTCGTGCAGGAGGACGCCGATCCGGAACGCATCGCGGAGGCGGTGCGCGCCCTGTTGGGCGGCGTTGCGCGCGACGCCCAGCAGGCCGATCTGCGCGAGGTGCGGCGCCTGCTGGGCGAGGGCGGCGCCGCGGGGCGCGCCTCGGCCATTGCCGCGGAGATGATCGATGGGTCCGTTGGGGCATAGCGCGGCGGCGCTCCTGGCACTGGCCGGCGCCGTCCCCGGCGCGCTGCTGCTGGTGGCTCGGCCGCGCGCCCGAGTGGGCCTGGGCGAACGCTTGGGCGCTCCGTTTCGGGAGGGCGCGGTGGAGCCCGGGGCTCTCTGGGTGCACGCGGCCAGCGTGGGCGAGGTGCTGGCCGCGTCGCGTCTGCTGGATCGCCTGGGACGCGCCGGCCGGGCGCTGTGCGCAACATCGCAGACGCCGGCCGGCCGCCAGGTACTGCGCCGCACGCGCCCCGACATCCCGTCGGCCCTGGCGCCGCTGGATCATCCCTGGTGTGTGGCCTCGGCGCTGGATCGCGTGGCCCCGGGCGCCCTGGTGATGGTGGAGAACGAACTCTGGCCGTTCTGGCTTCGGGCGGCGGCGGAGCGCGGCGTTCCCGTGATCTCGGTCTCGGCGCGGGTGTCGGAGCGCTCGCTCGCCCGCTGGCAGCGCTTCGGCGCCCTGGCCCGCTCCACCGTTGGCCACCTGTCCGCGGTGGGGGCGCGCACCGAAGCCGACGCCGAGCGCTTCGTGCGCCTGGGTGTCGACGCTGGGCGCGTGCGGGTCACGGGAGACTTGAAGCTCGAGCCGCTGGAGACCGACGCGCCGGCCGACGATCTGCTGGTGCTGCTGGGGAAGGGCCCGTTCGTGGTGGCGGCCAGCACGCATGAGGGCGAGGAGCGTGCGGCGCTCGAGGCCTTTGCCCGCGCCGAGGCGGCCGGGAGCCGAGGTGCCCTGGTGCTGGCCCCGCGTCACGCGGAACGCTTCGACGCGGTTGCCTCCGCGGTGAGCGCGGCCGGACGTCGGCTGTGCCGGCGCAGCGCAGCGGGGACGGAGCCGCTGCGCGCCGGGGAAGTGATGCTGTTGGACTCGTTGGGTGAGCTGCCCGGGATCTTCCACCGGGCCTGTCTGGCCTTCGTCGGCGGATCCCTGGTTCCGCGCGGCGGCCACAACCTGGTCGAGCCGCTCCAGGCCGGTTGCCCGGCGGTGCTGGGTCCGCACGCCGACAACGTGCGCCACGTCCTCGATCTGCTCGCTCCTTCGGGGGCGGTGGGCCGGGTGACCGATGCCGAGGCGCTGGGCGATGCGTTTGCCGCGGCGCTGGCGGATCCCGAGGCGGCGCGTCGCCGCGGGGCGGCGGGCCGTCGTGGGCTCGAGCCCGCGCGGGGCGCCTCGGAGCGCAGCGCCGACCTTGTGGAGGCGACGCTCGGCGGGGCAGGGCAGGCTGCATGAGAGGTGCCTGGCTCTACCGGCGCGAAGACTCGGGCCGCAGCCGCTGGCTGCTGGCGCCGCTGTGGCCGATGTCGCTCGTCTACGGCGCCGCGGCACGGCTGCACCGCGGCCTCTACCAGCGCGGCTGGCGGCGCCGCAAGCAGCTCGCCTGCAAGGTGGTGAGTGTCGGCAGCCCGGTGGTGGGCGGGGCGGGCAAGACACCCACCGCCGCCTGGCTGGCTCGTGAGCTGCACCGCCGCGGAACCAAGGTGGCCCTGGCTACGCGCGGCTACCGGCGTCGCGGTCGCGAGGCGGTGCGTGTGGTGTCCGACGGCCGCCACGTGCGCGGCGACGTGGTGAGCGCCGGCGACGAGTCGCTGCTGCTGGCGGCGCACGCGCCCGGCGTTCCGGTCCTGGTGGGCCCCGACCGGGGCGTGGTGGGGCTGCGCGCCGTCTCCGCCTTCGGCGCGGACGTCGTCGTGCTGGACGACGGGTTCCAACACCACCGTCTGGCGCGGGATCTGGACCTGATCGTGATCGACGGCGGCTTGGGGCTGGGCAATGGCTGCGTCTTGCCGCGGGGTCCGCTGCGCGAGCCCGCCCGCGCGCTGCGCCACGCCGACGCGATCTTGGTGGTGGACGGGCCACTGCCGGAGGAGGACGCGAGCCGACTGGGCCAGCTCGCTCCCGAGACGCCCCGCTTCGCAGCCCGTCGCAATCCGGCAACCCTGCGGCCGCTGGCCGGCGGCGCCGGTGAACGTCCCTCCTGGCTCCACGCCTGCGATGTGGGGATGTTGACGGGGATCGCCAACCCGGACTCGTTGCGGCGCAGTCTGGCGTCCCTGGGCGCCCGCGTGGTGGCCGAGCGCAATTTCCCGGACCATCACAGCTACCGGCCCGCGGACGTCTCCGGCCTGGCGGAGGAGGCGCCGCTCTGGGTGACCACGGAGAAGGACGCCGTCAAGATCCTGCCGGCCTGGGTCGGCGATGCCGACGTGCGCGTCCTGACCATCGAGCTCCACGTCCTGGAAGCCGAGCGCCTGCTCTCCTGGATCGAGTCCCGCCTGCGCTAGGGGCTGGCTCGGATCCGGCATCGGGAACCGGGGACCAGAGTCCGAACTTAGAGCGGCCTCGTCAGCGGTAGGGAAGGAAGTGCACCCCAGCTTCCCGCACCGCAGCTCTCGGGCTGGCGCGTGGGATCGATCTGGTTGGGACGGGCGAGTGGACCCTCAGCCTCGGCGCTGTGCCCCGGGGAGCCGTCTGCACCTCAGGCCCGCGCTGGGATCTCGTCCAGACCGATCCGCTCGTGCCGCCGCCAGCCCTTCCGGAGGAGCCAGGTATGGGCCCCAGCGACGGCCGGCGCATCGCGAGCGGGCCCGATCGACCTTCTCCACCCCTCGAACCAGCGTCCCGAGGAAGCGGGGT
>Ga0255054_10000295_pt1 | contig 29390 bp, 26 predicted proteins | sample JV7_2_23_MG_FD_188634 | JGI IMG/M metagenome (GOLD analysis project Ga0255054, IMG submission 188634) | Seawater microbial communities from Jervis Inlet, British Columbia, Canada - JV7_2_23 | ecosystem: Environmental > Aquatic > Marine > Inlet | place: Canada: British Columbia | collected... | reverse complement strand
TCAACGTCACGAAGTTCTTCCGCAATGCAGACACTTGGGGCGTGCTGCGGGACAAGGTGCTCCCGGAGCTGTGGGAGGCCAGGGACGGCAGCGTCCGCTGCTGGTCGGCCGGCTGCGCATCGGGAGAGGAGCCCTACACGCTGTCGATCCTGCTGCTCGACCTCGCGCGCGGCAGCGGGACGAGTGCGGACAGCGCGCGCATCGATGCCACCGACCTGGACGGTGCTGTCCTCGCCCGCGCACGCGAGGCGGTCTACCGCCCCGCAGCGTTCGACGAGATGCCTGCCACCCTCACGAAGCGCTACGTGACGGGGTCGGACTCCCGCACGGTCATACCGGAGGTCAAGTCCCTCGTTCATTTTCAGCGCCACGACGTGCTGCGGGATCCGGCGCCGGATCCTCCTTACGATCTGATCATCTGTCGCAACGTCGTCATCTACTTCGACCGCCCGACCCAGGAGCAGCTGTTCCAGCGCTTCGTGGATGCGCTCGCGCCGGGCGGCTACCTGGTGCTGGGTAAGGTGGAGACGCTGGTGGGAGACGTCCGCACGCAGCTCGTGATCGAGGACGCGCGAGAGCGCGTGTACAAACGCCCATGATGCTCGAGAGCGGTGATACCGTGGTGGGTCTGGGCGAGAGCGCCGTGTCCTCGAGCGAGGGCAAGATAGTGGCGCTGGGGCTCGGGAGCTGCGTGGCCGTGATCCTGCACGATCCCGATGGCAGGGTTGGAGCCCTCGCGCACGTGATGCTGCCTGCGCAGTCGCTTTCGCGGCGGCAAAACAGCCCGGCGCGCGCCGCGGACACGGCGGTTCCCGACCTCATCGAGCAAATGAAACAGCAGGGCGCGGTGCTGCAGCGCACCGTCGCCCGGCTGGTGGGCGGGAGCACGATCTTCGGCGATCTGCTTCCCACCGGGAGCGTGCACATCGGTGAGCGCAATGTGTTGGCGTGCCGCTCCGCGCTGCGCAAGGCTGGAATTCCGGTGGTGGCCGAGGCAGTGGGGGGACGTTCGGGGCGCTCCGTGTGGTTCGATGTGGGTGCGGGGACGGTCATGGTGAAGCAGTTCGGGCGGGATCCGCTGATCGTCTAGCGGCCGGGAAACGAGAAACGAGAAACGAGAAACGAGAAACGGGAAGCGGGAAACGTGAGATGAACGTGAAGCCGGCTACCGTGCTCGTCGTCGACGACTCCGCCCTGATGCGGCGCGTTCTCTCCGACATAATCGGACGCTCGGGCCGATTCCGCGTGGTGGGGACAGCGCGAGACGGACTCGATGCCGCAGAGAAGGTGCATCGCTTCGAGCCGGACCTGGTGACGATGGACATCGAGATGCCCAACCTCGATGGCCTGGGGGCGATAGGCTACATCATGAGCGAGGCCCCGTGTCCCATAGTGGTGGTCAGCGCCTACGCCGGGCCGGGCACCGAGGCGGCGATCCGCGCGCTGGAGCTCGGCGCGGTCGAGATCGTCGCCAAGCCGCGCGACTCCACGCGTCAAGCGCTCGTGTCGCTGGAGCCCCAACTCATTGTAGCGTTGGAGACCGCCCTGCACGCGGACCTCACCAGCGTGCCGGTCCTGGCGCGCGAGCCGGCCCGGCAGCAGCGCGTGTCGGGGGGGGGGGTGAAGGGGCGGGCCCGCTTCGCGGTTGCGATCGCCGCCAGCACGGGGGGGCCGCGCGCGTTGGCCGAAGTCGTGCCGCAGTTGCCCTCCGGCGTGGATGCCGCAGTAGTTCTAGTGCAGCACATGCCGGCCAACTTCACGCGCAGCCTCGCCGAGAGGCTCGACGCCTCCAGCGCAGTGCGAGTGGTCGAGGCGGACGACGGCGCTCCGCTGCTGAGCGATACAGCGTACGTCGCCCCGGGGGATTACCACATGCGCGTGGCGGCCGGCGACGACGGCCCCGAGCTCAGGCTGAGCCAGGAAGCTCCCGTATGGGGCGTGCGCCCGGCTGCAGACCCGCTGTTCAGGTCCGTGGCTGCGCTATTCGGGGATCGCTCCCTGGGTGTGGTGATGACCGGCATGGGCAGGGATGGAGCGGACGGCCTCCGCGCCATTCGAGACGCCGGCGGAGGCGGCATCGCCCAGGACCGCGACTCCTCGGTGATCTTCGGAATGCCCCAGGCGGCCATCGCCGCCGGCGGTGCGGACGAAGTAGTGCCGCTCGACTGCATTGCGACGAGCATCGCGGCGCGGCTCAAGGGGCGCAGGGAGCAGTGAAGGGCTATCTTCTGGTCGAGGAGGGCGGAACGCGCTACGGCCTGCGGCTCGAGGACGTGCGCCAGGTGTTCGATCTCGAGTCGGTGCATCCGGCGCCGCGAAGTCACCCGGCAGTAGTCGGCCTGGTTCGCGTGGGAGGCTGCCTCATGCCGCTGGTGCACCTCGGCTCGCTGCTGGAGGGAAGCGACGCGCCTGAAGGCCACGGGGCGACCGGGGTCGTGACGCGATGCGGCGATCAGCACGTGGTGCTCGCGGTGCACGACGCCGACACAGTGGTCCGCGAGGCGCCGGAGCCGGCGCCCGATGGTTGGGACCTTCCCTGGGCCGCGGCGGTTGCGCGCCGCGGAGATGTGCTGATCCCCGTCCTCGACATGGACTTTCTGGCGGAGCGGCTGATGTCGGTGCACCCTGGCGGAAAGCAATGAGCACAGGTGACGAGATCCAGTTGGTCGCGTTCCGTCTCGGCGGGCGAGACTTCGCTGTGAACATCTTCCAGGTCGAGCGGATACTCCGCTACCAGGAACCCGCCCCGCTTCCCCAGGCGCCGGATTTCCTGGAGGGCGTCGTGCAGTATGGCGATGCCGTGGTGCCCGTAGTGGACCTCCGCAAGCGCGTGAACGTCGATGCGCCGGTCGAGGATGAGACGCGCATCATGATCCTAGAGCTCGAGAGCGAGCGCATCGGCATCGTCGTCGATGCGGTGCTCGAGGTCCTCAAGGTGAACGCCGAGCGGGTGACCCCGCCTCCGAAGATCGTCCAGGGGCTCGCGGCCAAGTACATCAGCGGTATGGTCTCCCAGGAAGACCGCACCGTGGTAGTGCTGGCGGCCGGCAAGCTGCTGTCCTCGGAGGAGCGAGTGGAGTTGGAACAGGTGAACGTGAAGGTGAAGACGGCCCATGACTGATTCCGTGATCGCCTCCCTCAGGGGCTCGTACGACGAGATCGTACACCGGCTCGACACGACGCCCGCCGGCGAGGACCGCGAGCGGGTGAAGCGTGATATCGTCGCTCTGTTCAAGTTGGTGGATCAGACGATCGCCGATCTGGGCGGGCTCAAGGAGGACATCCGCGTCCTGGTTGACCGCTACAAGCAGCTGGCGGCCGGCGAGAGCGGGGACACGGCGCCGCAATTCACCGGCGCGGTGCCGGTCATGCAGGACCACCTCGGGGCATCCACGTTCATCGAGAAGGGTTGGAGCCTGATCTCGCTGGGAGATTACCCGGGAGCGATCCAGGCGCTCGGCAAGGCGCTCCAGCTGTCTCCCAACGACGTGCAGGCGCAGTCCTTGCTGGGTTGGGCCCAGATGCTCGACGAGGAGTACGACGAGGCGCTGGGCACGTTTCAGATGGTGCTCATGCGCGAGCCGGCGAACTCGCTGGCCAGGATCAACGTGGGCTACATCTGCCTCAAGAAGAGGATCTTCGGCGAGGCCATCGAGCACCTCTCGAAGGCCATTCGCCTGGACAACGACAAGAAGGCGACGCTCTACGCGCACTACTACCTCGGGCTCGTGTACCAGGAGCGCGAGATGTTCGAGGATGCGCAGACGTTCTTCGAGAAGACCCTGAAGCGGGGCCCTAACCTCATCGAAGCCTACTATGAGCTGGGGCGTTCGAAGTGGTTCGCGGGCGACCAGGACGGCGCTCGGCAAACTTGGCAGGACGGTTTTCAGGCAAGCAAGTTCAACCCGTGGGGCAAGCGCTGCAAGGAAACGCTCGACCTGGTCGCGCAGGGCCAGGAGCCGCCACGCTAACCGCTTTTCTTCTCCTCCTCCTCCAGGCTCAAGACCCTTCGGTAGTTCACGTCGGTCGCGTCTCGGCCGTGTATTGGTCCAACGAAAGCACGGCCATCGCGTTGGCGGAATATGCCGATATTGCGGGTCCATGGCCGGGCATTCCGGATCCGCCGCGCCTCCCGATCCGCCTGGTGCTGGCCACTAGCGACTCCCAGTTCGAATCGCTGACGCGCGGCCGCGTACCCGAATGGGGCGCGGCAGCCGCATTTCCGGCGACGCGCACCATCATCCTGAAGCTGTCGCCGGATCATCGGCGGGTGCTGCGCCACGAGCTCGCGCACCTGGCGCTGCACAGCGTGGTGCGATACCCGCCGCGGTGGTTCGATGAGGGGTATGCCACAAGAGCCGCCGGCGGGTGGAACCAGCTCGAGGCGCTGCGACTGAACTGGGTGGTGCTGCGCGGGGCGGTTCCGACGCTGGCCGAGCTGGATCGCCACATCCGAACAGGGGGTGCCCCCGAGGCGGAGGTCTCCTACGCGCTGGCGACGGCGGCTGTGCGCCTTTTGGAGCGGCTTGGCGGAGAGCGCGGCCTGGAGCCGCTCATCGACGCCCTGCGCGGCACCGGGGATTTCGATCTGGCGCTGCGTGCGACGTTTCAGATCACGCAGGGGCAGTTCGAGGTCATGTGGCGCCGCGATCTGCGCAAGCGGTACGGGTGGTTGCTCGTGTTCAGCTCGGTGACGGTGTTCTGGGCCTTCGTTGCGCTGCTGGTGGTGGCGGTGTGGGCGCGGCGTCGGCACTACGACAGTGAGCGCCGCAGGAGCCTGGACGAGGGGTGGGATGTGCCCGAAGATCAGTGGAACCCGAGCGCTTGACGCCTCTGGAACCTGGGATTAGCCTGAGTGTCTATGTTGAATAGGATGGGGTCGCCCGCGCGGCTACGATTTCGCAGCAGGAATGTGATCCTGCTCGTGGCCGCCGTCGTCTCGATCGGCGTCGGCTACTTGCTGTTGGCCCAGGGATCGACCACGTTGGCCCCGATACTGCTGGTGCTGGGCTATTGTGTGTTGTTCCCGCTTGGACTGGCGCTCTAGGCGACTGACGCGCGGGCGAATAGCTCAGGGGTCCAGAGCGCCTGCCTTACAAGCAGGAAGTCGGGGGTTCGAATCCCTCTTCGCCCATTGCCGACTACCGGACTTCCGATTTGGCTTCGGTGCTGAGTCCGACAACTGGAGGATGACCGCGGTGCGGTGGAATCGATCGATTACGACGACCGTCTTTGCGGTGCTCTTCGCGGGCCTGGCGCTCTCCGCCGCGCCGGCGGAGGCGCAGCTGCACAGCAGGCGCCCCACTGAGCAGGCGCTGTTTCTCATCCCGGCTCCGCAGAGTCCGGACGACTCCGCCTTCGTCGTAGCGCTTGCGGACGAAGTGCGCGACGAGATGGAGTCACGCCTGCGGCGTCTGATCATCACCATTCCCAGCGTCAACATCTGCCGTGTCCTGGAGGAGTCGGCGTACGAGTGCGACGCCGTGCTCAACCCCGCGGACGCCGATCGTCTGGCGCAGGCAATGCGCGCCGACGTGTACATCCTCGGGTCTATGTGGCGCGAGGACGAGGCACCGGTATCGCGCTTCCGCATGGTCGACGTGCGGCGCACCGGGCTGGCCGGTTGGGTGACGGTACCTGGAGCTCCCGGAGCGTCGCCGGAGGAGTTCGCGACCACGATCGTGGACTCACTCGAGCACCAGATGGAAGCCGCCCGTTGGGCGCGGGAGTGCACCGAGCAGCGGGATCGGGGAGACTTCCCGGACGCTTTGGAGCGGGCGCACCGGGCGTTCGCCATCTATCCAGACCACCCGTCGGCGGCAATGTGCGCCGAGGTCGTATCCGAGGTTTTGCAGGAGCCGGCGGACTCGCAGATCGCCTACCTGCAACGGGCGGTGGCCGGAGACTCTCTGCTCTCGCGCGGGTGGGAGCGTCTGGGGCGCCTCTATCAGGCGAAGGGTGACTCCACCGCGGCGCTCGCGGCCTTCGCGCAGCAGAGCCGCACACGCCCGACCGACCGGCAGCTCAGGATGGGCGTCATCGCGGGTGCCATCACCATGAGCGCGTACGATGTGGCGCGCGATCTGGCCGACGAGTGGCTGGCCGTCGTCTCGGCGGACCTCGGGATTATGCAGCTCAAGGCCCGCGCCTGCGTGGAGGGTGGCCTCTGGGACTGCGCGCTCGACGCCTTGACGCAGCAGTACGCAATAGACTCGACCCTGGTCGGCGACTCGGTGTTCTACCGGCAGGCGATCGGCGCCGCCCAGTCGGCGGGCAACACGACCGCGCAGCTCGAATGGTCGGCTGAAGCCGTGCGCCAGGTTCCGGGCTCGGCGTCCCTGTGGCGCGCTCACGCGTCGGCCCTGGTGGCGCAGGCCGGCAGCGTTGGCGCAGTAGCGGATGTGGAATCCGACCCGGGCCGGGCGGACTCCCTCGCTGCGCTGGAGCAGGTCTACACCGACTCGGCCGTGGCGGTCTACGAGTACCTGCTCGCCACAGACTACACCGACGTGCGCAGCGCCCTGGCCGCAGCCCGAATCGTCCTGGGCGTGGTCGAGATCGACACGGCGATCCCCCTGGATACGGCGCGGCTCCTCCAGGGCGGCGAGTTTCTGGAGCGGGCCGTGGCGGCCAGTCCCGCGGACACGTCGGTGCTGATGAACGTGGCCGTGACCTTCTACCAGAGGGGCTCGGCCCTGGTACGCGCGCGGATGCTGTTCCGGACGGCCGTCGACTGGTTGGAGCACTCGACCGAGTACGACGTGCTGGGGCGGCTCACTCCCCAGAACCACTTCTTCCTCGGGCTCGGCTACATGTTCCTCGTATTCGAGTTCGACCAGGAAGTCACGGCCACACAGTCGTGCGAACTGGTCGACGAAGAAGCAAGAATGGTTGCGCGGGGCAAGGAAGCGATGACTCTGGGGGCGCAGCTGGCGCCGGACCAGGCGAACCGGTTCCTGCAGCAGTTCAACACGTTCGAGGAGCGGATCCCGCAACTGCGCCGGGCGTGGTGCCAATAATCGGCGGTTGAATTCGGACCGTGGCAGGTCTACATTCCCCTGCTGTAGTGGTTCGGGGCTGTAGCTCAGTTTGGTTAGAGTGCCGGTCTGTCACACCGGAGGCCGCGGGTTCGAGTCCCGTCAGCCCCGCTCGAATCATGACTAGAGCATTGAGATCCGGCCCCGCGTGCTTCGCCCGCGGGGCCGTTGTCTTTGGGGCCGCGCCGCGATGACGCGCCACGTGCCCGTGCACGCCGAGGCCGTGGCGCGGTTGGCGGCGGGCAGCCGCCGTGTCGTGGACGGGACGGTGGGAAGCGGGGGCCACGCAGAGCGGTTCCGGGCGGCAGGGGCCGAGGTCCTTGCCGTGGATCGGGACGCCGAGGCGCTCGCCCGTGCCCGTGCCGTCCTCGGTGACGAAGGGATACGCTGGCTCCACGGCTCCTTCGGCGGCACCGCGGTGCTGGCCGAGATCGAACGGTTTCAGCCCGATTTCGTTCTCCTGGACCTCGGTGTCTCATCGGAGCAGCTCGACACCGATGCCCGCGGCTTCTCGTTTCGACCCGGAGTCCCCCTGGACATGAGGATGGAGGCGGCCGGAGAGTCGGCCGCCGAGCTACTCAACGGGACTCCCGAATCCGAGTTGGCTCGTATCTTCGGCGAGTACGGGGATGAGCGGCGCGCCCGGAGGCTCGCTTCCCAGGTGTGCCGCCGGCGGGCCCGCCAGGCCTTTGCGACCAGTGACGACCTGGTCAACGCGATCCGCGCCGTGCTGGGGCCGCGGGCGGGCCCGCCCGTCTTCGCGCGGCTGTTTCAGGCCGTGCGGATCGCCGTCAATGATGAGCTGGGTGAACTGGCGGCGGCGCTGCCGGCGCTGCGCGAAGCGCTCCAGCCAGGCGGCACTCTCGCCGTGATCAGCTATCATTCCGGGGAGGATCGGATCGTGAAGCGGCATTTCCAGGAATGGGCGCGTGCGTGCATCTGTCCCCCGGCGCAGCCGATCTGTACCTGTCGCGACAGCGCGCTCGGCGTGATCGATCCCCGCAAGCCGGTTTTGCCGGACGCAGACGAGATCGCAACGAACCCGCGCGCCCGCAGCGCGAAGTTGAGGGTGTTCCGGAACGATGGCGACGCCTAGAGGACGAGTCTGGGTGACGGCCTGGCTCCTGTTCGTGCTGGCCATCCTGGTGTGGGTGGTGGCGCGGCAGACCTCGGCGGTAGTGGCCGCCGGGGAGCTGGACTCGCTCAAGAACCAGCGGTCCCTGCTCGAGGCGCAGCGCGCGCAGTTGCTGCGCCGCATTCGCAGTGCCGAGAGCCGGGCCGTTCTCATTCCCCACGCGGAATCCCTGGGACTGCGCCTTCCGGCCGACAGTGAGATAGTGATCCTGTCCGCGCCCGCAGGGGAGGGGCGCTAGCCGTGGCGCGCCCGCGGCTGAGGCTCCAGGTGGTGCAGGCGGCGTTCGGCGTGGCCCTCCTGATACTGCTGGCTCGGGCCGGGCAGGTGCAGCTGCTCCAGGGTTCGCGCCATGCCGCGACGGCCCGCTCGCAGCGCACCGAGCGCGTGGAGTTGGCGGCTCGGCGCGGCACCATCTACGACCGCAACGGCACTCCGCTCGCGCTCACGCAGCGGGTGTACCGGGTGGGCGTCGCACCCAACGAGCTGCGCGACGCGAACCAGGTGGCCCAGCTGCTCACCGAGGCGCTCGGCGTGCCGCGCGGAGTCGTGCGGCGTGAGCTCTCTGAGCCCTGGGCGTACTTCCACGGGCCGTTCACCGCGGTGCAAGTGCAGCGCCTGCTGCACGTGCGGGGTGTCTATCCGGAAGCCGAGTTCGTGCGGTTCTACCCCGATCCCGATCTCGCGCTGGCGGTCATCGGGCGGCCCGCCGCCGAGGGCCGCCCGGCGAGCGGTCTCGAACGCATCCTCGACCCAGTGCTCAACGGCACTCCGGGCTCGGCTGTGGTGCTGCACGACCGCCTCGGCAACACGATCGAGTCGCCCTCCGGCCTGGGCGCGTTTCCCGTGGCCGGGCATGACGTTGAGCTGACGATCGACGCGGAGCTGCAGGAAATCGTCGAGGGCGCGCTCACCGATGGCGTGGAGCAGTACGACGCTGCGGGAGGCGACGTTGTAGTCCTCAATCCCAAGACTGGCGAGGTGCTCGCCGTGGCGTCGGTCGATGCCTCCGGCCGCAGCTCCACGAGCGCCTTCACCAGCGTGTTCGAGCCGGGCTCGACGGCCAAGCTGTTCGCGGCCGCCGCGCTGCTGCGCCACGGTTTGGTCGAGGACTTGGACTCAGTGTGGGCGGAGCAGGGCGAGTACCGAGTGGGCAGCCGCACGATTCGGGACGAACACCCCAACGGCTGGCTCACCCTGACGGAGGTGATCGAGCAGTCCAGCAACATAGGCATCGCCAAGTTCTCCCTGCGGCTCACCCCCGAGTGGCAGTTCGAGCAGCTCAGGGGATTCGGGCTCGGCTCACCCACTGGTGTGGGATTCCCGGCGGAGTCGCCGGGCATTCTGAAGGCGCCGCACCGGTGGAGCGGCACCACGCCGGCCAGCCTGGCAATGGGCTACGAGGTGGCGGTCACGGCCCTGCAGCTGGCGCAGGCCTACGGCGCGATCGCCAACGACGGAGTGATGCTTCAGTCTGCACTGGTGCGGGAGATCCGGGCCGCGGACGACCGGATCATCCACCGGCACGTGCCGATACCGGTGCGGCGCGTGGTATCCCCCCAGGTGGCGGCCGAGCTGCGTGCCATGCTCCACGGCGTGGTGTACCGGGGCGGTACGGGGGAGACGGCGGCGCTCACCAGCTACGAGCTTGCCGGCAAGACCGGTACGGCGCGGCGAGCCGGCCCGGGCGGTTACATCCCGGACTCTTACACCGCCAGCTTCGCGTCGCTGTTTCCGGCCGACGATCCGCAGCTCGTCATGGTCGTGAAGCTCGACGACCCGAAGGGCGTCTACGCGCGAGTCACGGCCGCCCCGATAACGCGCCACGTGGTCGAGCAGCTTCTCGCGGCGCAGAGCGCAGCGCTCGACCGCACGCGCCTCACGCGACCGCAGCCTCCAGCCTCCACCGACGCCGCAATAGCGGCGGGCACCGTTCCGTACGTGGTCGAGTGGCCGGTGATCGAGCGGGCGGACAGCTCCGTGCCGCGAGCAGTACCCGACGTGACCGGACGGTCGCTGCGCGACGCGGCCCGAGTGCTGCACCAGGCGGGGCTGCGTGTGCGCGTGGACGGCTGGGGGGTGGTGCACAGCCTCGACCCAGAACCGGGCACGACGGTAGCGCCGGGCACGGTCGTCACGGTGCACGCCGTAGAGCGGCGCTCCCGATGAGCGGTCTCGGCAATCTGCTCAGCGCGCTCTCGGAGGCGGGGCAACTGGTCCAAGCCCCGCAGGACCTTCCCGAGATCACCGACATCACGGACGATTCGCGGCTCGTCGAGCCGGGCTCGCTGTTCTGCGCCGTCGAGGGAACTGTGCAGGACGGGCATGCATATCTGTCCGACGCGGGCGCACGCGGGGCGGTCGCAGCTCTGGTGACGCGCTCGGTGCAGGCGGGGATTCCCCAGATCATCGTGCGCGACAGCAGGACCGCCACGACCATTGCCGCGCGCGAGTGGTTCGGCAGGCCGGCCGATGCGCTGCGCCTGATCGGCGTGACCGGGACGAACGGCAAGACCACGACCGTATCCCTGATTCGCCACTTGCTGAATGCGGGGGGCGCAGCCGGGGCGGTGGGCACCGTGGGCGCGTTCGACGGCGCCGGGGAGATGCTCGAGGGCAGCGGGGTGCTCACCACTCCGGGGGCGGTGGAGCTGCAGCGCGCGCTCGCGGAGCTCGTCTCCCGGGGCGTGACCACCGTGGTCATGGAAACGTCGTCGCACGCGCTCGACCAGCGGCGGCTCGAGACGCTGGGCTTCGCGGCGGCGGTGTACACCAACCTCACGCACGACCATCTCGATTACCACCCCGACCTCGACGCGTACCGCGACGCCAAGCTCCTGCTCTCGGAGTTGCTGGTCGAGGGCGGCGTGGAGGTCGTGAATCGGGATGAAGCGGCGTGGCTGGCGCTACCGGGACGCGGGGAGCTGCGCCGCGTGTGGTGGGGCACGGGTGAGGACGTGGACGTGCGGGCTCGCGACGTGTCTCTCGAGTTCACCGGTGCGCGCTTCACGCTCGAGTTCGGGGATGAGGCGCTGCCGGCCGCGCTACCGCTGCTGGGTGATTTCAATGTGTCCAATGCAGTCGCCGCCGCCGCCACTGCGTGGGCGGTCGGCGAGGACGCGGGCGCGATCGTGGAGCGACTGGGTTCCGCTCCCCAGATCCCGGGACGCATGGAGCGGCTCGCGCACGGTGAGTTCGTGGTGCTGCGCGACTACGCGCACACGCCGGACGCGCTGGAGCGCGCGATCGAGGCGCTGCGGCCGGTTGCGGAGGGGCGTCTCATAGTGTTGTTCGGCGCAGGTGGGGACAGGGATCGGGTCAAGCGCCCGATCATGGGTGATGTCGCGGCGCGCGGCGCCGACATTGCGGTAGTGACGTCGGACAATCCCCGTACGGAAGACCCGGACGCGATAATCGACGAAGTCGAGGCCGGCATGGGGGAGGTCGAGCACGTGCGCATCCCCGACCGGCGCGAGGCCATTCGGCATGCGGTGGGGATGTGCCGGGCGGGTGACATCCTCCTGTTGGCGGGCAAGGGGCACGAGACGTACCAGGTCGTGGGGACCGAGCGTCATCCGTTCGACGAGAAGACGATCGTAGCCGAGGTCGTCGCGGAGCGGGAGGACGCGTGAGCCACTGGACGAGCGACCGGGTCGCTGCGGTGCTCGGAGCGCCGCCCGTGAAGCCGCAGCGGTTTTCGGGCATCGGCACAGACAGCCGCACGTTGGAGCCCGGGGCGCTGTTCGTGGCGCTGACGGGCGAGCGGTTCGACGGGCACGAGTTCCTCGCGCAGGCGAAGGAGCGCGGTGCGGTGGGCGCGGTGGTGCGCACCGGCACGGGCCCGGTGGACGGACTCACGACGTTCGAGGTGGACGACACGCTGGCCGCCCTCGGTGCGCTGGCGCTGGCGCGGCGCCGTGAGGTCCAGGGTCCCGTGGTGGCTGTAACGGGAACCAACGGGAAGACGGCGACAAAGGAGATGTTGGCCTGCGTCGTCGGGACCAAGTGGCGCGTGCACGCCACGCGGGGAAACCTCAACAACCTGATAGGCGTGCCGCTCACGATACTCGCCGCTCCCGACGACACCGAGGCGCTGGTGATCGAAGCAGGTGCCAGCATTCCAGGCGAGATCGAGCGGCTGCGGCGCATTGTGGAACCCACGCTGGGCGTCGTGACGAACGTCTCGACCGGACACGTGGAGGGTTTCGGCTCGCTCGAGGGGGCGTTGCACGAGAAGGTGTCGCTGCTCGCGGACGTGCCGACCGCGGTCGTGGGGACTGAGCCCCCCGAACTGGCCGAGCGCGCGCGGGCGGTTGCCGTGCGGGCGATTGCCGCCGGTACCGGCTCGGGCGCCGACCTGCGGCCCGATGCGTGGCGACTCGATGGGGAGGGGAAGCCCGAGATTACGTTCATGGGTGTCCCGCTGAGACTGCCATTGATCGGGCGGCACCAGGTCGAGAACGCCATGCTCGCGCTCTCTGTTGCCGTCGAGCTGGGCATCGACGTCGCGGCGGCGGCAGAGGCGCTCACAGAAATCGAGCTTCCGCCGGGCAGATGCCAGCTACTGGAACACGGCGACCTGGTCGTGATGCACGATGCGTACAACTCCAACCCGGCTTCGCTCGGCGCCGCGCTCGAGACCGCGGTGGCCCTGTGCGGCGGGCGGCGGCTGGTGGTTGTGGTGGGTACCATGCTGGAGCTCGGTGCCCAGAGCGGTGCCCTGCACGAGTCGATGGCCGCGCGGGTGATGGACGTCGAGCCGGCCCTCGTCGCGGCGGTGGGAGCGTTCGTGCCGGCGTTCGAGCGACACCGGGCCGCGCTCGGTGACCGGTTGCTCACCGCGGCCGACCCCGCCAGTTTGGGGAAGCTCCTCGGGCCCCGGCTCAAGGGACACGAGTTCGTGCTGATGAAGGCCTCGCGCGGCGTCCAGTTGGAGCGCGCGATCCCATTTCTCATGCCGGATGGTGATTAGCCCGTGCTCTACCACCTCTTGACGCCGCTGGCGGAACGGTTCATCGCATTCAATCTCTTCTACTACATCTCCTTCCGGGCGGCGGCGGCGGCGGTCACCGCGATAGTCCTGGCCTTCTTCGTCGGACCGCTCATCATCCGCAAGCTCAAGCAGCACAACGTCGGGCAGGTGATTCGCGCCGAGGGCCCCGCCTCGCACCAGGCGAAGCGCGGCACACCCACCATGGGCGGTGGGATCGTCCTGCTGTGCACGCTGCTTCCCACCCTGTTGTGGGCGCAGCTGGACAACCGCTACGTCATCGTCGCCGCCGTGGCGACGCTGTGGATGGGCTCCATTGGATTCGTGGACGACTACCTCAAGTTCGTCTCGGGCAAATCCCGCGGCCTCGTGGCCCGGCACAAGCTGATCGGCCAGGTGACGTTCGGCATGGTGCTGGGAACGTACCTGCTGCTGAACCCGTTGGTGGACACGGTCCCCGCCAGCTCGACCACGCTGCCGTTCTTCAAGTACGTCGTGGTTACGCTCCCGCCGCTGCTCTACGTGGTGTTCGTGACTCTCGTGCTCACGGGGACCAGCAACGCGGTGAACCTCACCGACGGGCTGGACGGCCTGGCCATCGGGCTGAGTGCGATCGCCGCAGTTGCGTTTGCGGTCTTCGCGTACCTGTTCGGGCGCATCGACGCGGCCGAGTACCTGCTCGTGTTCTACCTCCCCGGTGCCGGTGAGCTGACGATCTTCTGTGCCAGCCTGCTCGGCGCGGCGCTCGGCTTCCTGTGGTTCAATGCCCATCCGGCCGACGTGTTCATGGGCGACACGGGCAGCCTCGCGTTGGGCGGCGCGTTTGGCACCGTGGCGATCCTGCTCAAGTCCGAGTTCCTGCTCCTCCTGGTCGGGGGCGTGTTCGTAGCGGAAGCGGCCTCGGTGATCGTCCAGACCGGTGTGTTCCGCTACCGCAAGAGGCGCCACGGCCGAGAGTACGCGGAGCAGCACCGCGTGTTCCGCATGGCGCCGCTGCACCACCACTTCGAGAAGCTGGGATGGGCCGAGTCGAAGGTGGTGACGCGGTTCTACATAATCGGCATTCTCTGCGCCTTGTTCGCGCTCTCTACGCTCAAGATCCGATGATTCCGGACGCCTGGCGTCGGGGTGAGGTGGCGGTAATCGGTTTGGGACGCAGTGGCCTCGCCGCCGGCCGCTGGCTCGCCGCGCAGGGGCTCGCAGTGTACGCATCCGATCAGGCCGACAGTCCATCCATCCAAGCCGCGGCGAACCTGCTGCGCGCCGCCGGAGCAGCGGTGGATGTGGGGCGTCACGACCTCGGGCGAATCGGCAGCGCCGCAGCGGTCGTCGTGTCGCCGGGCGTGCCGCCCGAAGCGGCGCCCCTCGCGGCGGCCCGGGAAGCGGGGATCGAGATCGTGGCGGAGCTCGACCTCGGCGTGCGCTCCCTGGGTGGCTCGCAGCTGCTGGTCGTGACGGGCACGAACGGGAAGACGACGACGACCGCGATGGCCCAGCACCTGCTGGCGGCGGCGGGCGTCGATGCCGTGGTAGCAGGCAACATCGGTCGGCCGCTCACCGACCTGGCGGCCGACCCCTCGCCGCCCAAGTGGATCGCGCTCGAGGTGTCGTCGTTTCAGCTCCACGACTCGCCCCACCTCGTGCCGGCGGTTGGCGTGCTCACCAACCTGGCGCCGGATCACCTGGACCGATATCCCGACGTGGCCGCCTACTACGAGGACAAGCGGTTGCTGTTCCGCAACTCGACCGACGACTCCGTGTGGGTCCTGAACGGAGACGACCGCGCGGTGCTCGACCTGGCGCGCGGCGCGCGCGGTGCGCGCCGCCACTGGAGCCTGGAGCGTCAGTCCGACGGGTGGTACGACCGTCAGGCGGGGTGGTTGATGTTGCGCGGCACACCGCTCCTGGCACGCGACGAGCTCAAGCTGCTCGGCGACCACAACGTGGGAAACGCGTTGGCTGCCGCGCTCGCCGCCGAGAGCGTGGGGGTGCCGCCCGCAGAGCTCGCACGAGCTCTGGCGACGTTCGAGCCGCCCGAGCACCGTTTGGAGCCGGTAGCCACGCGGCGGCGGATCCTGTGGATCAATGACTCCAAGGCGACCAACGTCTCGGCTGCCTGCGTCGCGCTCCGCGCGATGAGCCAACCCTACGTGCTCATCCTGGGGGGCCGGCCCAAGGGCGAGTCGTTCGCGCCGCTCGCCGAGTACCTCGGAGCCAGGTGCCACGCGGTAGTGGGATACGGAGAGGCAGCCGATCAGATCGCCAGCGAGTTGGGGCCGGCGGGCGCCGTAGAGGTCGTATCCAAATTCGATGCGGCCGTCGAGCGCGCTGGGGCGGCCGCACGCGAAGGGGACGCAGTGCTGCTGTCGCCGGCGTGCGCCAGCTTCGATCAGTTCGCCAATTACGAGGAGCGGGGCCGGCGCTTCCGCCACCTCGTGGAGGCGATGTGAGTCCGGCCGGCGGGCAGGTTGGAGCCGTGTGGGAGAGCCGGCTACTCGGGATCGTCGCCGCCACTCTGGTGGTGTTCGGAATCGCGGCGGTCTACGGAGCGTCCAGCATCTGGGCGGTGCAGGAGGGCCACCCCGGAGGCTTCTTCGCCCTGCGCCAGCTGATCGGGGCAGTGCTCGGAGTTACACTGCTGCTGATAGCCGCCCGCCTCGACTACCACCTGTGGCGGCGCTGGGCGTGGGTGTTGCTCGGCGGAGTGGCGGCGATGCTGGTGGTGCCGTTGCTTCCGTTCACGCACGCCATCGCCCCAGAGGTGAACGGCGCGCGGCGCTGGATCACGGCGGGACCCATTTCCATCCAGCCGTCCGAGCTGGCAAAGCTCACCGTGGTGGTATGGACCGCCATGCTGGCGGTCAAGAAGGGGACCGAGATCAGGCAGTTCAGGAAGGGCCTGGTGCCGTTCATCGTCGTCGTGGCTCCGTTCACGGCGCTCATCGTTCTGGAACCCGATCTCTCCACCGCCACCGTGGTGCTCCTGCTGGCCGGCGTAGTGCTGTTCAACGCGGGCGCACGCATCGGCCACTTCCTGGTCCTCGGCATCGTGTTGTTGCCGCTCCTGTGGCACGAGATCGTGAGCGCGCAGTACCGCCTGGCGCGCATGCTGACGTTCCTCAGCGCGGGCGGCGACGTGGCGGAGTCGAGCTGGCAGATCCAGCAATCGCTGATCGGGATCGGGGCCGGCCGGGTTCTGGGCGTGGGGTTTGGCGAGGGTCTTCAGAAGCTCGGCTACCTGCCGTACGCGTACTCCGACTTCATCTTCAGCACGATCGGTGAGGAGTGGGGGTTCGTGGGCGTGACGTTCATGCTGGCTCTGCTGGCGCTCTACCTGTGGCTCGGGTTTCGCATCGCGCGCAGCGCGGCCGATCCGTTCGGGATGCTGCTGGCGAGTGGGCTCACCGCGATGATCGGCACCGCCGCGGTGCTGCACATCGGCGTCACGCTGGCAGTGGTGCCCACCACGGGGATTCCGATGCCCTTCGTGTCGTACGGTCGCTCCAGCCTGATCGTCGCGCTGATCGCCACCGGGATCATCATCAGCGTCGCGCAGAGCCCGGCGCGCGCCAAGGCGCGAAGATGATCCGCGTCCTCATTGCCGGGGGCGGAACGGGAGGGCACCTGATGCCAGCTCTCGCCCTGGCCGAGGCTCTGGTCGCAGAGCGACCGGACGTGGAGCCGGTGCTGGTGGGCGCCAAGCGCGGCGTCGAGGCCCAGCTGCTTCCCACCCGCCCATATCGCCACCATCTGCTGCCGGTCGAGCCGATCCACCGTCGTGCGTGGTGGAGGAATTTCAAGTGGCCCCTCATCCTGAGGCGGCTCCTCGCCGAGGGCGCCCGGGTGCTCGACGAGGAACGGCCGGCGCTCGCGGTTGGTACGGGCGGCTACGCGGCCGGGCCCATTCTGGTGCAGGCACTGAGGCGCGGGATACCGGTTGCGCTCCAGGAGCAGAACGCGTTTCCCGGGCTCACCACCAGGAGGCTCGCGCGCCGTGCGCGCCAGATCCACCTCGGGTTCCCTGAGGCGGCGAGCCACCTGAAGCCGGGTCTCGGTACCGCAGTGTTCGAGTACGGCAACCCGATAGCGCCGCTCCCCAGCCCGCGCCCGTCCAAAGCGGATGCCCGCGCGCGCCTCGGCATCGCAGCAGACGCCCGCGCCGTGCTGGTGATGGGGGGGAGCCAGGGCGCGCGTTCGGTGAACCGCATCGTGGCGCAGGCGCTCGACGAGGGACTCCTCGACGGCGTCACCCTCCTGTGGAGCACGGGAGCGGGGATGTGGGAGGAGTACCGGAAGTACGATGCTCCCCCGGGCAGGCAGCTCAAGCCGTTCTGGGATCCCATTGCGGAGGCCTACGCGGCCTGCGACCTGGCGGTGGCGCGCTCCGGAGCGATGACCACCGCCGAGCTGTGCGCCTGGGAGCTACCGTCGGTCCTGGTCCCGCTCCCTACCTCCGCCGCGGGGCATCAGACCCGCAACGCAGAGGCCCTGGCGCGCGCCGGGGCGGCCGTCCACCTGCCGGACCCCGGGATCACCGCTCAGCGGCTCGGGGAGGCGGTCCACGACCTGCTGGGCGACACCGAGCGGCTCACTGCGATGGGGGTCGCCGCGGCCTCCCGCGGACACCCGAAAGCAGCCGAAGATATCGCCCGCCGGCTCCTCGCCTTGGTGAGCTAAGTCCAGAAGCTTTCAAAACTTCCGCGATTTTCTTATATTGCCGTCCCAACGATGCACCTATACGCCTCAGAGGACCCCAGGCCCATCCATTTCGTGGGAATAGCAGGCGCCGGGATGAGTGCGTTGGCGCTCATTGCATTGCGCCGCGGGGTGCCAGTCACCGGATGCGATACCTACCCAGACGGAGCCGCGGAGCTGGCGGAACTGGGTGCTCAGATATCAGCGGGGCATGACGAAAGCCACGTAAGTGGCGCGCGTGCAGTGGTTTACACGGCAGCTGTGCCGTCAGACCACCCCGAGCTGAAGGCCGCCCGGCGCCGCGGCGTACCCTTGGTGGGGCGCGCGGACGCCCTGCGCGAGCTCATCCAGGGCCGCAAGGTGGTCGCGGTGGGCGGCACGCACGGCAAGACGACGACCACGGCGATGGTCGCGGCTGCCCTGGTGGCGGCGGGGAAGGACCCCACGGCGATCGTGGGGGGGCGCGTGGCCGCGTGGGGCGGCAACGCGCGGCTCGGCGCTGACGAGCTCTACGTGGTCGAGGCCGACGAGTACGACCGCGCGCTGCTCAAGCTGGAGCCGACCGTGGCGCTCGTTGGCAACGTGGAGGCGGATCACCTCGAGTGCTACGAGGGTTCGGTCGATACGCTCGAGGGAGCGTTCGCGGACTTCGCGGAGCGGGCCGAGCGCGTGATCGTAGGCGCCGACGACGCGGGTGCGAAGCGCGTGGGCGCGGTCATAGACGCGCCGGTGTGGCGGGCTGGCCTGGCGGACGGCGCCGACATCCGGCTGACGGACATCGCGCGAGAGCGCGAGGCCAACACCGCGCAGCTGACGCTGCCGGACGGCGAGCGCCATCGCCTGGAGCTGCGGGTGCCGGGGCTCCACAACCTGCGCAACGCTGCCATGGCGATGGGCGCCGTGGTCGCGGTGGGCGCCGACGAGAAGGCGGCGCTCGCGGGCCTGACCGGGTTCGAGGGTGTGGGGCGGCGCTTCGAAGTGTTGGGCACGGTGCGCGGGGTGACAGTCGTCGACGACTACGCGCACCACCCGTCGGAAGTCGTTGCGACGTTGGCGGCGGCGCGGCAGCGGTTCCCGGAGGCGCGGGTCGTGGCGGTGTTCCAGCCGCACCTGTACTCGCGCACGAGACTTATGGGTGACGCCATGGGGATCGGGCTGGCCATGGCCGACCTCGCGCTGGTGACCGACGTGTACGCGGCGCGGGAGGAGCCGATCTCCGGTGTGAGCGGCAAGCTCGTCGTAAAGGCGGCGCTCCGAGCCGGAGCCGAGGTCGAGTGGGTGCCCGAGTGCGCGCGGCTCGCCGACCGGTTGCAGGAAGTGGTGACGGACGGCGATGTCGTGCTCACGATCGGCGCAGGTGACGTCACTGCGGTGGGGCGCGAGCTACTGCAGCGCCTCGCGGGCCTGGCGGCGTGAGGCGGCGACTCGCCTTCGCAGCCATCGGGCTGGGCGCGATTGGTGCCGCAGTCGTGCTGGGGCCGCTTGCGCTGAGGCAGGTGGGGTTCTTTGGAGTGCGTCAGGTGGAGCTCGTTGGGCTGCGCTACCTGGCGCCCGAGCAGGTGTTGGCCACGCTCAGGCTCGCGCCGGACCAGCATCTGTTCGACCCGGTGGGCGAGATCGAACGCCGGGCGGAGGCCATTCCGGGGGTTGAGCGCGTGTCGGTCACGCGGCGCTTGCCCGGAACGCTGCGATTGACGTTCGTGGAGCGTGTGCCGGTGGCGTTCGCCCCGGGGCCTGCGGGCCTGGTTCCGCTGGACGCCGACGCGCGGCCCATGCCGTACGACCCGGCGCTCACCGGTTTCGACTTGCCGGTGCTCGACCGGGCGGACTCGGTCCTGGTGCAGGCCCTGGCGCAGGTGCGCGTGGCGGATTCGGTCCTGTTCCAACGGGTGGACGCGGCGCGCCGCGGCCGGGGCGGGATGGTTGTTCTCGAACTTGGGACGAGGCAGATACTGCTGCAGCCGATGCCGACGATTGACGAGATAAGGGCGGTGGAGACGGTGCGCCGGCATCTTGTGCGCTCCGGGCGTGCATTCGACGCGCTGGACGCCAGGTTTGGCGGATGGGTCGTTGTGCGCAGGGGGCGAGCGTGAAGCGAGAAGCCCTGGTCGGGGCCCTCGACCTCGGAAGCACCAAGACGTGCGCGATTATCGCGGAGGCCAGGGGCGATGCGAAGGTGCCCAAGGCCCGCGTGCTGGGTGTGGGGATGGCGCGTTCGGCGGGTGTGAAGTTTGGAGCCGTGCGCGATATCGAAGAGACGACCGCCACGATCGAGCGCGCCATGCGGGACGCGGAGCGAATGGCGGGCGTGAAGGTGCCCAACGTATTCTGCGGGGTCGCCGCCGAGAACACCCACTGGCAGATGGAGACCGGGCTCGCCTCGGTCACCAGCGACGAGATCCGGCGGCAGGACACGGACCGTGTTGATGAGGTGGCACGGGCTGTCAGCCTGGGCGATGGCTACGAGTTGCTACATTCCATTGCTCAGGAGTACAAGGTCGACAGCCAGGGCGGTATCAGTGATCCGGTCGGCATGACCGGGCTTCGGCTCGAAGTCGAGATGTGCCTCATCGGAGTGCACGCCCAGGCGGCGCAGAATCTGGGACGCTCGGTGAAGAAGGCCGGTTACACGGTCGGGGAGCTGGTGCTGGAGCCGCTGGCCGCATCACTCGCCGTGCTCACGAGCGATGAGAAGGAGCTCGGCTGCGCGCTGGTGGACATGGGCGGCGACTCGACCACCGTGGCGATCTTCCACGACGGGAAGCTGCGCCACGTGGAGTCGGTGCGGTTTGCCGGAGGGCGCATCACCAGCGACCTGGTGCAGGGGCTGAGCGTCACGCAGGCCGATGCCGAGCGCATCAAGGAGCGCTGGGGCTCGGCCTACACGCCGGCGGTGAACCCGGACGAGATGATCGAGTTGCCGGGCACGCCGGGGCAGGGCCCTCGCGGTGCGAAGCGCGAGCTCGTGGCCCACATCATTCAGGAGCGCGTGGACGAGGTCTTCGGACTAGTGCTCGGAGAGATCGATAAGGCCGGATACGCAGGGCGTCTCCCGGCCGGCGTGGTTCTGACGGGCGGCGGCTCGCAACTCCACGGCATCGTGGAGCTGGGACGCGAGGTGTTCGCCATGCCGGTGCGGCGGGGAGCCCCCGAGAGCGGCATCAGCGGGTTGGTGGACAGCGTGCAGGCGCCGCGCTACGCGGTCCCGGTGGGGCTCGCGCTCTACGGGGCCCGGCGGCGCGTCAGGTACGATGACTACGGAGGCGGCGGCGTCGGACGTATCTTGGGTCCGGTGAAACGCTGGCTTCAGGAGTTCTTCTAAACCCCCGTGAACGAGGGACCCATGGTCTTCGAACTCGAGGAAAACGTCTCCAAGAACGCCAATATGAAGGTCTGCGGTGTCGGCGGCGGGGGAGGGAACGCCGTGAACCGGATGATCGCCGAGCAGCTCACCGGTGTTCAGTTCATCTCGGTCAACACAGACGCCCAGGCGCTGATGACCAACGGCGCCGACGTGAAGGTGCAGATCGGCAAGAAGCTCACTCGCGGCCTCGGAGCCGGAGCGCGACCCGAGATCGGCCGCCAGGCCATCGAGGAGAACCGCGACGACGCGCTGCGCGTGCTCGAGGGCGCCGATCTGGTGTTCGTGACTTGCGGAATGGGTGGGGGCACCGGGACGGGGGCTGCACCGATCATCGCGCAGCTCTCGCGCGACGTGGGTGCGCTCACCGTGGGGATCGTGACCAAGCCGTTCCTGTTCGAGGGACGCAAGCGCATGCGCCAAGCGGAGATTGGCATCGCCGAGATGCGCAAGCACGTGGACACGATGATCGTGGTCCCCAACGAGCGGTTGCTCGCCGTGGTCGGCAAGAACGTTCCCTTCCAGGAGGCGCTCAAGAAGGCGGACGAGGTGCTGCTGCACGCCACGCAGGGCATCTCGACGCTCATCAGTGTCACAGGCCTCGTGAACGTGGACTTCGCCGATGTGCGCACCGTGATGCAGAACGGCGGCTCCGCGCTGATGGGAATGGGAATGGGCCGGGGAGAGGACCGTGCGGTCGACGCGGCGCAGCAGGCCATCACGAGCCCGCTGCTGGACAGCGTGTCGATCAGCGGCTCAGCCGGAGTCCTCGTCAACATCACCGGCGGCGAGGACATGACGCTCGGCGAGGTGAACCAGATCAGCGAAGTGATCCACGAGGCCGCCGGCGATCAGGCCGAGATCATCTTCGGCGCCGTGCACGATCCGGCGATGGACGGTGAGATCAGGGTCACGGTGATCGCCACCGGGTTCGACCGGTCGGCGCAGCAGCAGGAGAGTCCGTTCTCCCGCGGCAGCGCGGCGGGTGTGCTCCCGTTCCCACAGCGCAGCCAGCGGCAGCCGAAGCCGTTCTCCAGGCCCGGTGAGCCGCCCGCTGCCGATCGGGCGCCGCCGGAGATTGAGATCTCCGAGATGGAGATTCCGACGTTCATCCGGCGTCAGATGGACTGATGCGGCCCAGGGCAGTACCGCTCGCCATCGTCGCGTTCGCGCTCGTCGCAACGCTGCTGTGGAGTGTCGGGGACGCCTGGTCCTCGCGCACCCTGCCGGTGGCGGAACCGATCATCGTCACGAAGGCCTACGTGGAGCAGGCCGACACGCTGCGCCGCAACGAAGCACCGGCGCTCCTGTTCGCGCGCCACAACATCAGGGGGCCCGACCTGCTGGCGCTGACCAACGCGGCCGCAGGCATCAATTGGCGCCGCATCCAAACAGGCCAGGTCTTCCAGTTCCGCTCCGCGCTCGACGAAACCGTCCCCGACCGGGTGATGATGCGGCTCGGCGACGAGCGCGTGCTCACGCTGTACCGCGATTCGGCCTTCGCTTGGCGCGGGGAATCCGAGGAGATCCTGTGGTCGGTGGAGGTGCGGCGCCTTGATGGGATCATCGAGTCTTCCCTGTATGAGGCGCTCGAGGAGTACATCCCCGACTCCATCCTGCCGCCCGAGCAGCGCCCGCTCCTGTTGTGGGACCTGGCCGACGGAGTGTTCGGCTGGGTTGTGGACTTCACCCGCGACAACTACCCGGGCGACCGTTTCACGGTGCTCTACGAGCGTCTCACGTCGCCGCTGGGCGACGTGCGGTACGGGCGCGTGGTGGCTGCCAGGGTCGAAACGAGAGGCGATGAGAACCGCGCCTACGTGCTCACGGACGAGAACGGCCGCAACGCGTACTACGACGCGGACGGGCGCTCCCTCAAGCGCGCCTTCAAGATGTATCCGGTGGCGTTCAAGTACATCTCGTCGGGCTTCTCACGCAGCCGGTTCCACCCGATCCTCAAGACCCGGCGGCCGCACCTGGGAGTGGACTACGCGGCGTCGAGGGGCACCTCCGTGGTGGCCACCGGAGACGGCGTGGTGACGCGCGCGGACGTTTGGGGCGGTTACGGGAAGGTCGTCGTGATCAGGCACCCCAAGGACATAGAAACCCGCTATGCACACCTGGATGCATTCGAGCGCGGGATCAGGGCCGGCGTGCGTGTGGTGCAGGGTCAGCGCATAGGGTTCGCGGGCATGACCGGCCTGGCCAGCGCCCCACACGTCCACTACGAGTTCATCAAGAACGGCGCCCACACCGACCCGCGCCAGGCGGCCCGCTTCGGACAGGGAGAGCCGGTGGCCGACGAACGCCGCGCCGAATTCGAGAGTGCCCGCGCCTACTACGACCGCCTGTTCGACTACCGCCCGGCCCCACCGCTCGCCGCGAGCAGCGATTAGCCCGCTCTCGGGTATCAGGTACCGTGGAAATCTACCCCGCGATCGACATCAAGGGCGGCAGCGTTTTGCGTGCGGACGCGCCCGGTTCAGGCGCGGCGCCTGAGGCCGCGGACCCGCTCGCCCAGGCCGGGGCTCTTGTGGCCCGGGGCGCGCGCTGGATTCATGTTGTGGACATGGACCGGGCGCTCGGCACCGGTGAGCAAAACGACGAGTGGGTGCGGCACATCTGCTCGCTGGGCGAGGTCCAGGTGCAGGTCGGAGGGAACGTAAACACCGCGCGCTGGGCTGAAGAGGCGATGGGAGCGGGGGCCTCGCGCGTCGTACTGGGGATGGGCGTGGTTGCAGACCCGGTTCTGCTCACGGACATCGTCAGCTCCACGGGACCGGGACCGGGGGCGGTGGCGGTGGCGGTGGACGTACGTGATGGGAGGCCGACGCTCAGGGGCGAGGCCGAACCGTTCGCTCTCGATCTCAGCGACGTGATACAGCGCGTGCGGGAGGGCGGCATCGAGATCGTGGTCCATCGCGATCTGGAGCGCGACGGCTCGCTCGCGGGAGCCGATCTCGTGGGGGCCGCCGCGCTGAGCCGGCTCGAGCTGGAGGTGATCGCGGCCGGAGGAGTCGCCAGCGTCGCCGAGTTGACCGCGGCCAGGAAGCTCGGCCTGGGCGGTGTGATCGTGGGGCGGGCGCTGTACGAGGGCCGGTTCACGCTCGAGGAGGCGATCGCGTGCTCGGCGTGATTCTCGTCGTCGCGGCACTCGGCGCCGTTGCCGCGTTCGTGTATCTGGGCCGGGAGCGGCTCGGAGCAGAGGGGGTGGGCCTCGCGGCGCTGCGCACCGTGGGACTGGGTGCGTTGGTGCTGCTGCTCTTCAATCCCGCGCGCGGTGTTCGGGTGATGGGGGGTCCGCCCACGGTTCTGCTCGACGCGTCACTGAGCATGGCGGCCGCCGGTGGGAGTTGGGCCGCAGCCCTCGACACGGCCCGTGCGTTGGCGGGCGACGACGGGCTGCTGCTTCGCTTCGGGACGGAGGTCTCCCCGTTCGACACGCTCGGACCCGCGGACGGCATGTCGCGGGTCGGGCGAGCACTCTCCGAGGCGCGCGCCCGGGGTGGCCCCGTGATCGTGGTGAGCGACGGCGAGCTGAGCGACGCCCGCACGCTGCCTCCCACATTGTTGGCGGGCGCGAGCTGGGTGCTGCTGCCGCGCGACACCGCGGCGAGCGCGGCCCTGCTCGACGTGCACCTCCCGGAGCAGGCATTGGTGCGCGACTCGATCCCGATCACGGTGACCATCGGTACCTGGGGTGCGCTGAGCGCCGGCACGGCGTCACTCGAAGTCGTCGAGGGCGAGCGCAGCCTGCAGGTTCTCGAGGTCGAGCTCCCGCCACCTCCGGGAACGGCGCGACGGCAGCTCTCGCTGGCCCCGGGGGCGCTGCGCCGGGGAGCGCACGTGCTGCGCTTCCACCTGAGAGCGGAGGGCGACGCCGAGCCGCGCGACAACGTGCGCGACCGCACTGTCTCGGTGACGGACGAGCCCGGAGTCGTGGTGATCGTGGACCCGCCCGACTGGGAGGGCCGGTTCCTGGTGCGGGCGCTGCGGCAAGTGTCGGGCACCTCCGTGCGCGGCTACACCAGGCCCGACAGCGGCCGCTGGGTGGAGATGCAGTCGCTCGTTCCGGTCGAGGTGCGCGCGGTGCGCGCGGCGGCGCGCCGCGCCGGGCTGCTCGTAGTGCGCGGCGGCGTGGAAACACAGCTGGCTGAGAACCGCATCGGTCCGGTGTGGAATTGGCCGGCGGGGAGTGACTCGCTGTCACATTTCTATGCCGGTGATTGGTACGTGGAGCGCGCCACACCCACTTCGCCATTGGCCGGCAGGCTCGCCGGAGTCGCCTGGGACTCGCTTCCGCCGCTCTCTGGAGTGGTGCCGCTGGCGCCGGCGAACGGAGAGTGGATCGGGCTGACGGCGCGCCAGGGCCGGCGCGGTGTGGCCCGCCCCGCACTGGTCGGATCGGAGCGCGACGGCCGCCGCGAGCTGACGACGGTGGGTGGTGGGCTGTGGCGCTGGGCGTTCCGGGGAGGCGCGGCCAACGAGGCGTACCGTGCGCTTATCGCGGCCGGTGTCGACTGGCTGCTGCGTTCCGAGCTGGCGCCGCGCGGCGCGCCCCTCACTGCGAGCGGGGTCGTGCCCCGCGGCGTCCCGGTCGCGTTTCGATGGCGCGGCCGGCCGGTGCCGGACTCGGTCGTGGTGTCTCTCGCGGGGGACTCGGCGGGCACGGCGGTGCTGCGCTTCGATCCGGAGGGCACCGCCCTCGTTAGTTTGGAGCCGGGTGTGTATCGCTGGGCCGCCGCAGGCGCGGCGGCGGGAGGAGCGAGCGGCGTGACGGTCGTAGAGTCCTATTCGAGCGAGTTCGTGCCCGGCGCGGTGATGAGCCAGCCGAGTGCCGCGGCAGACGTGTTTCGTCTGCTCGCAGTTCCGGCGCGACAGCGATGGTGGCTCTTTCTGGTGGCGCTCCTGGCTTTCGCGGGCGAGTGGGCGTGGCGCCAGCGCCGGGGGCTGCCGTGAAGCGCGGGTTGTGGCGCCGCATCAAGGAGGTGGCGCTCACCGACGTCACCGTCCTGGTCAAGGGACTCGACCACGACACGCTCGAGGAGGTCGAGCGCGTGCTCGTGGAGGCGGACTTTGGATCGACGGCGTTGGAGCTCAGTGAGGAGCTCGAGCAGCAGCTGAGGCGCGGACAGCTCAAGACGACGGAAGCCGTGCGAACTTGGCTGAAGCAGCGAATTGCGGCGTACCTGCCGGGCCACGCGAGTACCGGCGAGCTCAACCTCGGTGACGGGAACGGGCCCGCGGTGGTGCTCGTGCTCGGCGTGAACGGAGTGGGGAAGACCACGTTCATCGCCCGTCTGGCCCACAGGTTGCAGCGTCTCGGAAAGACCGTACTGCTGGCTGCGGCCGATACTTTCCGGGCCGGTGCCAGCGAGCAGCTCGCGGTGTGGGCCGAGCGGCTCGATGCTCCATGCGTGACCGGCGCCAAGGGCGGCGATCCGGCGGCGGTCGCCTACGACGCAGTGGAAGCTGCGAAGGCGCGCGGCATCGACGTGGTTCTGGTCGACACGGCTGGCAGGCTGCACACGCACGGCGATCTGATGGAGGAGCTCAAGAAGATCGTGCGTGTGATCGAGCGCCGCCGCGAGGGCGCACCGCACGAGAGCCTGCTCGTTCTGGACGGAACCGTGGGGCAGAACGCACTGCAGCAGGGCCAAGCGTTCGCCGACGCCGTGCCCGTCACGGGCCTGGTGATCACCAAGCTGGACGGGACGGCGAAGGGCGGAGCGGTCGTCAGGCTGCGGCGCGAGTTGGGCATCCCCATCACGTTCATCGGCGTGGGCGAGGGCTTCGACGACCTGGAAGTTTTCGATCCGGAGCGCTTCACCGAGCGACTGCTCTCTGACTGATGCCGATCCGGCTGGATCAGTCCGTTCAGTTCCTGCGGGGAGTGGGCCCCAGACGGGCGGAGGCGTTCGCCCGCATGGGTGTGCGCACCGTTGAGGACCTGCTGTACCACATCCCCCATCGCTACCTCGACGCAACCAGCGTGACCCCGATAGCCAAGGCGGATGTGGGTGCCGAGGTGGCGATCGTGGGCCGCGTCGTGTCGAAGGCCGTCGTGCCGACCCGCAAGCGGCTGCGCATCTTCCGTGCGGTGCTCAAGGACGAGTCCGGCGTCATCGAGTGCGCGTGGCCGGGTCAGGCGTTCCTCGACCGCACCATCAAGCAGGGGCAGCTGCTCCTGGTGACCGGGCCGGTCAAGTACTACCACGGCCGCCAGGTCGTGCCCCGCGAACAGGTGGTGCTGTCCGAGCCCGACGAGGACACCGAGTCCGAGGACTTCGTGAGCGGACTGGTGCTGCCGGTCTATCCCGCTACCGAGGGACTGAGCCATCGGCAGGTGCGGCGCCTGGTGGCCGAGCATCTGGACGAGATGGTGGGTACCGTCGAGGACACGCTGCCCACGGATTTGCGCCGGGAAGCGGGCGTGCCGGGGCTGCAGCGCGCGTTCGTCCTGCTGCACAGGCCCTCCGCCCCGGGTGAATGGGAGGGCGGCCGCCGCCGCCTGGCGCTGGACGAGTTGTTCGACCTACAGCTGGTGGTTGCGCGGGCGCGGCATCTCGCCAAGGCGGCGCAGAAGGGGCCGAGCTTCGAGATCAGAAAGGAGCTCACCAGCGCACTCAAACTCGCTCTGCCGTTCGAGCTCACGGCGGGGCAGCGCCGCGCGATCCGCGAGATCACCGCCGACATGACCGGCGATGCGCGCATGCACCGGCTTCTGATGGGCGATGTCGGCAGCGGCAAGACGGTGGTTGCGCTGTTCTCGATGCTGCTGGCAGTGGAGAACGGCTATCAGGCTGTCTTCATGGCGCCCACGGAACTGCTCGCCGAGCAGCACGCCCGCACCCTTGGAGAGCTGCTCGCGCCGCTCGACATCCAGCCCGAAACGTTGCTTGGGAGGCTCTCGGCCCAGGAGAAGGCGGCGGTGCGCGACCGCATTGCGTCGGGCGGAGCGCGGGTGATCGTGGGCACTCATGCCCTGATCCAGGAGGCCACCGACTTCGAGCGTCTGGGACTCGTGGTGATCGACGAGCAGCACCGCTTCGGGGTCGAGCAACGGGCGGCGCTCATCGAGAAGGGCAAGGCGCCCGACGTTCTGCTGCTGTCCGCCACCCCGATCCCGCGCACGCTGGCGCTCACCCTCTACGGGGACCTCGACATCTCGGTGCTCAAGGAGAAGCCCAAGGGACGCGCCCCGGTCCGGACCGGTGTGCGGGGCAGCAAGGATCGGGAGAAGATCTATTCCTTCCTGAAGGAGCGTGCGGCCGAGGGCCGGCAGGCGTATGTGGTCTACCCCGTCATAGAAGAGTCGGAGCGCGTGGATCTCAAGGCGGCGACCACGATGGCCGAGGAGCTAGGGCGGCGGCTCGCTCCGCTCTCCGTCGGGCTCGTGCACGGCCGCCTGAGTTCGGAGGAGCGAGAAGACGTGATGCGGCGCTTTCGCGACCGCGAACTGGACGTGCTCGTCGCGACCACGGTCATCGAAGTGGGCATCGACGTCTCCAACGCCACCGTGATGGTGATCGAGCACCCCGAGCGCTTCGGCCTCGCGCAACTGCACCAGCTCAGGGGCCGCGTGGGACGCGGCACCGAGGAGAGCCACTGCATCCTGCTGTGCGACGAGTCGGCGGCGCTGCTGCGGCTCAAGCGGTTCGCGCGCACGCAGGACGGCTTCAAGATCGCCGATCTCGACCTCAAGGAGCGGGGGATGGGCGAGCTGGCCGGCACCCGACAGGCGGGTGGGTTCAGTCTGCGATACGCGCAGCTCGAGACCGACGGCGACCTCGTGGTTGCGGCGCGCGGTGCGGCGCTGGAGCTGATCGCGCGCGACTCCACGCTGTCCTCCTCGGAGCACCGCGCACTGCGCGCACGGGTGGAGCGCCGCTATGAGCGCGGGATGGAGCTGTTTCGGGTCGGTTAGACCGCGGGGAAAGGGGAAGGGGGAAGGGTACGACTCCCGGGAAACGGGAAACGGACAGGGGAAGGGGGAAGGGGCTGGTCCCAATGACTCCCGTGCAACGCGCTGGCAGCCCCTCCGACTCGCCGGTAGCTTAGGCTCTCCAACGCCCATCGATCAGGCGCCAACCGGAGGTAGTCATGCGAGTGATTCGATCGCTCGTTGTGCTCGCGTTCCTCGGGCTTCCGATCTCCGCACAGGAAGCTCCTCCC
>Ga0255054_10000294_pt1 | contig 29443 bp, 24 predicted proteins | sample JV7_2_23_MG_FD_188634 | JGI IMG/M metagenome (GOLD analysis project Ga0255054, IMG submission 188634) | Seawater microbial communities from Jervis Inlet, British Columbia, Canada - JV7_2_23 | ecosystem: Environmental > Aquatic > Marine > Inlet | place: Canada: British Columbia | collected... | reverse complement strand
TTAATGAGTTAAATACACTTGAGATCCACAAGATCCTGCCTGCATTGAGAAGCATCGACAAAGTGGATCGTCTGAATTCCAAGCGAGGATGCGGCTGCCAGGTTTTCGCTCATATCGTCAATAAAGACTGTTTCAGTAGCTTTAAGCTGATGCACAGATAACAGATGTTCGTATATCTCGATCTCCGGCTTTACCTTTTGTATTCGGCAGGAGATAACGATGCCGTCGAACATTTCCCAGATTCGGTGTTTCTCTTCAAGATAAGCAATTGTTGCAAATTGCATGTTTGAAAGGATGAACAGCCTGTTGTCTGAATCCCGAATGGAGCGAATCAGTTCTACTGTTTCTTGAATAGGTGTGAGGGACCGGGGTACCTCGTTCAAGAGTTTTTCGATGTCCTGGTGGGGCAGGCCTGTTCGTAATGCGCCCCGGTCTATTGCCCGATCCAAGGCAAGGGTTCCTCTGTCGAGTTCCATCCAATCAGCATGCTCAAAGATTTCCGCCCTCACTAAATCCTGCGTTTCCGAATCCTCGAAGACGCGGCTGATTATGGTATCCGGTTGCCAGTTGAATACGACGCCGCCCAGGTCGAAGACTATGTTCAACAGTGGTGCTCCAGGTGCATTTATCGAGTGTCCAAAAGCTTACTGTGCTAACACCACATAGCAAGTAATGGTCGCTATCGAAATCAAGGTGCCCGTGATCCTGGCGAATCGCCATGGCGTCAAGTCGAGGCCACTTTCGCCAGGGGCCTCCGGCGAGGTAGTCGCCGTCGCGCGACTGCCCAAGCTAAATGCGAATAGCAGTGCCAGGGTAAGGATGAAAACGACGCCGAGCGTATGCAGGAAATGCAGCGGCTCAGACAATCCGAATAGACTCATCATGAAACCCTGGTATGCGTCGCCGAAAGCAAAGTTCAGAAGAAAAAACACTACCGGACCGATCAGTAAACTGATTTTTGCAGCTTTGGCGTTCACATAGCGCGTCATTAACCCGCAGAGAATGACAGCAAGCATGGGCCCAAAGAACGTTGCATTGATTTGCTGCAAGTATATGTAGAGGCTTCCCGATGTATCGATCGTTGGAGCGACGAGCATCGCTGCGATCGCGAGCAAACTGCTTACCCAGCGGCCGATCCTGACCTGGTTTCGTCCCGAGGACGCGGGATTGAAAGTGGAGCGATAAATACCTTCACTGAACAGGGTGGCGGCACTGTTCAGCACACTATTAAACGTGCTTAACACAGCACCGACCATCACGGCCGCAAAAAATCCGGTTAATGCTGTTGGCAGAACAGTTCTTACGAGCATTGGATAGGCTTGCAGGTAATCGGCGCTACTCAAAGTGTCCTTGAACATGTGATACGCGATGACGCCGGGTAGTACGATCGCGATCGGACCCACCAGTTTGAATGTCGCTGCGATCAGAACACCTTTTTGTGCTTCCTTGAGGTTCTTTGCACCGAGTGCGCGCTGGATGATCGACTGGTTCGTGCACCAAAAGAAAATCTGATTGATAATCATCCCGGTGAACAAGACGCCAAAGGGTAAGAATGAGCCGGGCTCATTGCCCGTGATGTCAAACTTGTCATTTTCCTCGGTGTAGACGATGTCCAATCCGGCAAGGATGTCGCCGTCGCCGACCATACTTAATGCCAGAAACGGTATTAGCAGACCTGCGATGAGGAAGCCGACGCCATTGATTGTGTCCGAGATAGCTACTGCTTTGAGGCCACCGAATATTGCGTAGAGTGATCCAAGCACGCCGATGCCCCATACCATGAACCACTTCGATTGCGTCGCGCTGATGCCAAGTGACTCTGACACCTCGAACAAACTTTCGAGTCCCTCGGCGCCGAATAGCAAAACGACCGGTAGTATTGCGATGGCATAGGAAAACAAGAACAAAGCGGTAGCGATCACCCGGGTCTGATTATCAAACCGTCGCGCAAGGTACTCCGGAATCGTCGTTAGCCCAATGCGCAGGTACTTCGGCAGGAAATACAGCGCGGCGAGCACCATTGCGAGCGCCGCAGTCGTCTCCCAGGCCATGACGGCGATCGTGTGATTGAACGCGTCGGCATTCAGCCCAATCAGGTGCTCGGTCGACAGGTTTGTCAGCATCAACGAGCCAGCGATAACCCAGGCTGTGAGGCTGCGACCGGCCAGGAAGTAGGCCTCCGACGAGTCCATGCGGTCTTTTCGCGTCACCCACCATGAGATAGCCGCAACAGTCGCGGTAAACGCAAGGAAAGAAAAAACTGCCGTCATTTACTCGCTATTAAGGTGCGAGCGCCGATTGAACTTGTAGACGTGGTTGACGGAGATGTCAGAACTACCATCGTCAGGCACAGACATCATCGTGACCGTGGCGGTGTCGTCGTCAATCGTCATATGAGCAAACCCCCACAGCAAGCCTTCTGCCATGATAGTCCTGTGCTCAGGGTATTTGCGATCCTGATGCTGCATGAACGTTGTGTGTAATGGACGTTGTTTGGCTGCAGCGCCCGATACGATCTGTACAAGCGGTTCGGCCGTTGCTTCGCCCAAAGCAGTTGCGCAGCTGTCGGTGTGAATTTCCAGCGTGTGGTCGTGACCGACGATGTAACCGTCAGCATAGCGACACATGGCTGGCAGAATCATGTCGCGAAGAACTCTGGCCTGCTCGAACTTACTGCCTGACGATGACCAGATCGGGTGATGTGCGACAACAAACTTCCATTTTGCTGTTGACGCTTGCAATGCTGCTTCCAACCATTGTGGCTGTGCCTTTTCGGCATCTGTCATTGGCTTGGTATGATCGTCGGGCAGGTCGATTTCATCAGTGACAGCCTCAGAGCCGTCGTCATTCAGATAGTCTTCGTACACGGTGGTCGAGGCGAGAATCATGTTCGTATCAATAATAAAGAGCTCAATGTCACCATTTCCCGCTGGCGGCTTGACGGTGTAGTAGGGACCATCAATGTAAAATCCATCGGCGTTTTGGAGAAATTCGATCTGGGCAAAAGCTGCGGCGCGTGAAGTTTCCCAGTCATGATTACCGAGCGTTACATAGCTTAAATATGACTCCGGATCGACGACGAGATCGCCAAAGAGGTCAGAGAACATGTGTTTGAAGCGATCGGCGTCATCGAATCCGTCGGCGCCAAATGTCGCCCCACTCGGGTAGATGTTGTCACCTGGCATCACGCCAAAGTCGCAGCGACTAACATTTGCGCAGTAGTGCTTCATCGCTGCGGCGACCGCATTCATACCGGTAGCCGGAACTGTCATTCCTGTAACAGGGGAAATGGAGCTTGGTCGTGGTTCAAATTCGTCCAGTGGTCGCTTGTCCTCGATCCAGTCATCCAGTTCCGACTGGTAGTATTCCTCAGCCGTGAACATATCCACGTAGTCGTCCTGATCGGGATAGTTCAGGTCATAGCCGCTGTCACCGAAAATCAACACGTTAATTTGTCGGGCTGTCTCAATTTCGGCAGGTCGGTCTGCAAAGCAGCCCGATAATGCCAGGCTCGTGATCAGGAAAAAGGTGCTGTGGCCGGTCCGAAAGGTAGTTGTTGTCATGCGAATAACCTGAGTGGAATAACTATTCCTATTATAAACAAAAGTAGAATATTTGTTTCGATTTCTGAGATAATGCTTATTCGCCACTGAATTGTGGCATAGACAAATCACCATACAGAGAATTTTTCATGCAATTCAAAATCTTGCCAGTATTCCTGGCGTTAGCAGTAGTCGCTTGCCAGCCGGCCGGGACACCGCCAACCACGTTGGAGAACGAGCCCGAGCACTCGCTGTCGGTGGCTGCAAGCGCCGAGACGACACCGACCCTGGCGGATGGGGCTACCGACCCGGCGATCTGGATTAACACAGAGAATCCACAGGACAGCCTGATACTCGGTGGCGGGCTGGCAGGTGGGCTTGAGATTTACAAGCTGGATGGCACGCGTGTCGGCGTTGCGGGTGGGCGAGCGATTGGCCTGGTTGACGTTCGCTATAACTTCCCGTTGGCCGGCAACGCGACCGCGCTCGTCGTTGCCCACGATGCTGCAACGGCAGAGATCATTGCCTACACGATCGATGCCACAGATCAATCGCTGCACGAGATTACAACTCAGCCGTTGGCGACTGAACTGGAGTTAGAAGGGCTGTGCCTTTATCAGAGCCCGTTGTCTGGCAAATACTACGTGTTTGCGGCTGGTGGTGGTGTGATACAGCAGTGGGAGTTGTTTGAGCAAGACGGCAAGGCGTCCGCTCGCAGAATTCGGGACATACCTGTCGGACTGGGCGCAGGGCATTGCGTTGTGCATGATCGAAGCTCGTCGCTGTTCTTTTCGCAGGAGACGGTCGGAGTTTTCAGGATCAATGCAGAACCGGAGTCCGAAGCAACAAAGGAAATAGTCGACGTCGCGCAACCGCTAGGTCACTTTGCCGGTGACGTCAAAGGCATTGCGATTCAGGAATACGCAAGCGGTGGATACTTGCTGGTATCGGACGCTGATATAAGTCGTTTGCAATTCTACGACCTGGATACATTCGAACACGCTGGCACTCTCGGTATTGACGATGTCGAGGAGACCGAAGGAATTGCAGTGACCGCTGTTACCTTGTCATCGGGTAGTGAGGGTGGCCTGCTTGTCGTTACCGATGATGACAATGGTACTGAAGCAACAAACTACAAGATCGTGTCCTGGAAAACGGTCGCTGGTGCGTTGAGCCTGACAGCCGGTGTCGCACACGATCCTACTGTCCCGATGCAGAGAACCACGGTCACCGTGTCCGCGACTGTGGAGACAGAACCGGTCGAGACCTTCGGCGACGCGGCGGACGACCCCGCAATCTGGGTGCATCCCGAGAAACCCGAGCTCAGCCTGATAATTGGCACACAAAAAAAGAACGGCATTAACGTTTACGACCTGTCAGGAAATCTTCTGCAGTCCCGCGCCGACGGATTTATCAACAACGTAGATCTGCGCTACGATTTTTCGCTGGGCGATCGACCGGTTGCGGTTGTTGCGGGCAGTAATCGCAGTACAGACAGTATCAGCGTCTATGCGGTTGACGCAGAGTCGCGAAAACTGGTCGACGTCGCAGATGGAGTCATTCCAACGGGCATGTCTGAACCGTACGGAGCGTGCATGTACCGAAGCGCGAAATCGGATCTCTACTACGTGATCATCAACGATACCGATGGCGTCGTTAAACAATGGGTGCTCGAGGACAACGGTAAGCAAAGAGTTGCCGCAAACCTGGTGCGTGAATTCAGCGTCGGTTCGCAGACCGAGGGTTGTGTCGCCGATGATGAAACAGGGGATCTCTACATCGGCGAGGAAAATGTCGGGATTTGGAAATATTCGGCCGAACCCGATGGTGGTGAGGAACGTGTGCTGGTAGACGGAGTCGACGGCAACGGAAACCTGACGTCGGACGTTGAAGGCCTGGCAATCTACTATGGCGACGATGGCGCTGGTTACCTGGTGGCATCGAATCAGGGCGCCGACAGTTATGCACTGTATGAACGCGCTGGTGAGAATCGATTTATCGGCCTGTTTCACGTGGTAGCGGACGACGTGACCGGCATCGACGGTTCGTCTGAAACCGATGGCGTGGACGTAAGCAGTGCGTATCTCGGCCCGGACTTTCCCGGCGGCGTTTTTGTCGCTCAGGATGGTCGCAACATTACTCCGGAAGAGCGACAGAACTTCAAACTCGTGCCGTGGCAGCGTATAAGCGAGGCTATGGGACTTGAACAGACCGACAAAGAATGACTGAGAACTGTACTTGAGTTCAATATTCAAATTCTTCGCAGCCGGGCCTGATGCACCGCCGATCCAGGATGCCGCTGAAGTCGATCGACTGTTTCATCATCATCGTCGCAACATCATATTCATCATCACGCTCTGTTATGGCCTGGGCTATGTTTGCAGGCTGGCGTTCAATGTTGTCAAGAAGCCGATCATGGATGCGGGCATATTTACGCCCGAGGAAGTCGGTTTCATTGGTTCGATGTTGTTATACGGTTATGCGGCGGGAAAGTTCACCAATGGCTTCCTGGCCGACTACTCCAACGTAAAACGCTTTTTTGCGGCCGGCATACTCATGTCGGCGTTGCTCAATTTCGGCATGTCCTTGTCGACCGTTGTCGGCATATCTGCGGTGTTGTGGATGTTCAATGGCTGGTTTCAGGGCTTCGGAGCACCAGCAGCCGTCGTGGCATTGGCGAGTTGGTTCAGCAATCACGAACGCGGCCGCTACTACGGAATTTGGAGTACTGCACATTCCATCGGTGAAGGCCTGACTTATCTCGGCATTGCTTTTCTGATTGCGTTACCACCCAAAGGCCTCGGTTTGTCGTGGCAATGGGGTTTCTGGACGCCGGCTGCCATTTGCGTGCTGGCAGCATTCTTGTTGTACCGCTATCTGCAAGAGCGACCACAAACCCTGGGTCTGCCATCGATCGCAGAGTGGAAACACGATGGCCAAACCGTAGTGCGGCCAACAAGTCACAACGCAGCGAAGATTTGGCGAGATCAGTTGAAAGTGCTGACGATCCCGTCCATGTGGGTGATTGCGATGGCCAGTTCGTCGATGTATATCACTCGCTACGCAATCAATAGCTGGGGCAATGTCTATCTGCAGGAAATTCGTGGTTTCGATCTTTTCGATGCCAATCTGTTCATCTTTCTGAATACAGCGGCCGGAATTCTGGGTTGTGTGGCATACGGCTACATGTCCGACAAGTTGTTCGATGCGCGGCGCCCACCAACCAATCTGATTTTCGGGCTGCTCGAACTGGTACCACTGATCATTATTTTTTATGGGCCAACCAACAGTATTGTTCTTGCGGTGGCGCTGGTGGTCTATGGTTTCGGGCTTAGCGGACTTCTTGCGTCATTAGGCGGACTCTTCGCCATCGACATAGCGCCAAAACGAGTCGCCGGCGCAGCGATGGGCTTCATTGGCATATTCAGCTACCTGGGGGCAGGTATGCAGGACTACATCAGCGGTAAGCTGATTTACGACAGTGAAATCCGAGTTGTGTTTTCTGTCGGAGAATACTCACCAACCGTGTATTTCTATGACTACACCGTACCAATAGTCTTTTGGGTTGGCGCATCCGTTATCTCAATGGTGCTGGCTACCAGTCTGTGGAGGGCTAAGTCACGTGACTAAGCGACACCTTGTGCTGCTCTGTTGCATAGCTCTTTCTGCGTGCACGGGAGAGGACGCAGTGGACTACTGCAGGGATCATTATCTGCTCCATGCCGGGCATCAGGATGACCTCGGCACGCTGGCCGTTACCATGGCAGACAGCGGCATATTGTCGACCGAGCTGACATTGCCTGCATCCTCCCTGATTGATGGCATTGACGAGCTTCTGGAAGATCCGCAGTTGGTGTACACGCTGCAAACCAACAGCGAATGCACCGCGGCAACGAGTACTGTTCGCCGCCTGGATAGCACCGTGGTCGCGACTTACGAGTCACGCTGTGGTATCGACAACAAGATCGGTCAGCTGGATATCGTGCTTTTTGACACGCTGACATCCCTCGATGAGATTGAAGTCAATGTCGTAACGCCTGCAACTCAAAAACGCTTCGCGATTAGTCGACAGTGCGAAAGCGCGATTTTTCGCCTCGATTAGTATTTCGCAACAGCCACCAGGACCAACGAATGCCAACGATAGATGAACGTTTCGATTTCGCATGCGCAATCATCAAGGATGCAGGTGCCCTTGCGCTTGAGTACTTTGACAGATTTGAAACACTCAAGGTTAAGAGCAAGGGTGTACAGGACATGGCCAGTGAGGCGGATATCGAAACAGAAAAGCTGATCGAGCAAGCAGTGGCTGCAACTTTCAGTGGGGACGCGTTTCTCGGCGAGGAGGGTGCTGATTCCTTTGAGGTACAACCCGGGAAGGGGACATGGATTATTGATCCCATTGACGGTACACAACCCTTCGTCAACGGGATCGCGAGCTGGTGCGTTGCGATCGCTTTCGTTGAAGGTGGCCGAATTCAGATTGGTGTTGTGTTCGATCCGAATCGTGACGAGCTGTTTGCGGCGAAACTTGGTGGTGGCGCAACAATGAACGGCCGGGCTATCAGTCCCTCTACAGCAACAAGTCTTGTGGACGGTTTGGTTAGTGTGGGCTACTCCAATCGAGTCACACCAGAAGATACGCTGGAACCGCTAACGCGCCTGATGCATGCGCAGGGCATGTACCATCGAAGTGGCAGCGGCGCGTTGAGTCTCGCATACGTTGCTGCAGGTCGACTGATCGGCTACTTCGAACCTCACATGAATTCCTGGGACTTCGCGGCCAGCGCCTTGATCGTCGAAGAGGCAGGCGGCACGATCAACGACTGTCTGCCAGATGAACAAGCGATGATCAAAGGTGGGTTGGTGTTGGCGGCCGCACCGGGCGTATACGATGAATTGACCAGGGTCTTGCTGGGTTCGGATTGAACAAGACCTGATCAGGCTTGCGCGACGAATGCGCGCAAGTTGTTATACCCCAGGCGTGCGTATGTCGACGGTTTTGCGACGCTCGGGTCCTGCTCCGCTTCAACCACAGCCCAGCCTTCATAGCCAGACTCGGCAAGGGCTGAGAAAACGCCCTCATAATCGATACAGCCATCACCAGGAACGGTAAATACGCCGTCGAGTACCGCCTGGAGAAAACTGCAATCCTGATTGAGGCATCGTCGCAGTACTGTCTCGCGGACATCCTTGCAGTGCAGATGACCAATACGGTCTGCGAACTGCTGTGCCAGTGCCACCGGATCCACGTCCGCAAACCAGGCATGGCCGGTGTCGAGTAACAGATGGACCTCATCCGTGGTTTCCTGCATTAGTGCATCGATATCGGCGGCGGACTGCACCACCGTACCCATATGATGGTGATAGCAGAGCTTAAGACCACGATCGCGAGATGATTTGGCAACGTCAGACAGGCGCTCGCCGAATTGTTTCCAGTCTGCGGCGGAAAGCCGGGGGCTTTGCGATAACCGCGTGTCATATTGCGAATGAATGCAGCCCGTTACCTCGGCGAAGATCAATATGCTGCAACCCATCTGCTCAAGCAACTCCGCGTGCGTTGCGATTGCATCGATCTCTTTTCCCGCGTCTCGCTCCAGCAGCCGGCCGCTGTACCAGCCGGAAACCAGCGACAAACCGTGCTCGTCGAGCAGTGGCCTGAGTGTCTTCGCGTCTCGCGGAAATTTGTGGCCGAGTTCGATGCCGGAATACCCGGCTTGCGATGCTTCTCTCAGACAAGTTTGCAAGGAAATGTCGCCGCCAACGTATTGCAGGTCGTCATTGCTCCAGGTAATTGGATTGATGCCAATGGAGATCGTCATTTATCTGCTCTTCTGACGGTCCCGGTATTCGGTCGATGCACTAACGACGTCTTCGTTGTCGGAGACCTCAGCGACCGGAACGTCCCACCACGTTCCGCCGGCTTCCGTCGAGGGCAGTGGATCCGTTTCGATAACGACGACAGCGGTGCGATCGGAATCCCGCGCGCGTTTTAGTGCAGCTTCGAGGTCTGCTATCGACGAAACCTTTTCGGCCTGCGCGCCAAGCGATGCGGCGTGCTGCGCAAAGTCAATGTGCGGCGCATTGTTCGCGGTGCTGTAACTGGATTGCATCAGATTATTGTATCCGCGACCGCCCAGCGACGTTTGCAGCCTGTTAATGCAGCCGAAACCACTATTATCGAGCACAACAATGATGATCTTGGTATCGAGCGCTACAGAGGTGGCGATTTCCGAATTCAACATCAGGTAACTGCCGTCGCCAACCATGACAACGATGTCTCGCTTTGGCTGTGCCATCTTGACACCGATGCCACCGGCGATCTCATAGCCCATGCATGAATAGCCGTACTCAACGTGATAACTGTCCGTATCGCTACTGCGCCATAACTTGTGTAACTCGCCGGGCAGCCCGCCCGCCGCACACACGATAGTCGCATTCTTGTCGAAGCAACGATTCACAGCGCCGAGTACTTCGGCATCCGATGGCGGTGTGTTGCCAGTTGTCGCGGTCGCGTTTGTGACTGCCGTATTCCAGGCATCACGAAGTGTCGCCATGGATGCCGTCCATTCGGCATCGACGCTGAGCTTACCCAAAGCGTTGTCGATATCCTGAAGACAACGTTTCGCGTCGCCTCGCAGCGCGATTGCGCGTCGTTTGACGAGATCATGGCGTGCGACATTAATACTGAGAATCGGCACGTTCGGCTTGCCGATCAGCAGTCCGGAGCCGGTTGTAAAATCCTGCAATCGTGTGCCGATGGCAACGATCAGATCTGCGTCGTCGGCCAGAGCATTGGCGGCACTCGAACCCGTAACGCCGATCGCCCCGACGTTGCAGTTGTGATCCCATGGCAGCGTGGCTTTGCCTGCCTGTGTTTCCGCGACCGGAATGCCGTGTCTGGACGCAAAACCGGCGAGAACTTCCGTGGCAGCGGAATAATGAACACCGCCACCGGCGATGATAATCGGTTTGCGGGCGCTCTGAAATGCTCGAAGCGCGGCGTCGAGTTCGTGCTTGTCGGCTCCGGCGCGCAACAAGCTGTGAGTACGCGCTTCGAAGAACGACTCAGGGTACTCATAAGCCTGAGCCTGAACATCTTGCGGAAGCGCAAGAGTAACCGGGCCGCATTCGACTGGGTCCGTTAGCACCGATATTGCTTGTGGCAGGGATTGCAGTAGCTGTTCGGGTCGTGTGATTCGATCCCAGTAGCGCGACACGGGGCGGAAACAATCGTTCGCAGTGATTGTCGGGTCAGAAAAGTCCTCAAGCTGTTGCAATACCGGGTCAGGCAGTCGATTCGCAAAGCTGTCACCTGGCAGCAGCAGCACGGGCAGGCGATTGACATGTGCCAGCGCAGCGGCGGTGACCATATTGGTTGCGCCCGGGCCTACCGAAGTCGTGCACGCCATCATGCGCCGCCGACGCATCGTTTTTGCGTAGGCAATCGCGGCATGCGCCATCGATTGTTCGTTGTGCCCGCGATAGACAGGTAGCGCATCGCCAACGTCCTCCATCGCTTCGCCGAGACCAGTGACATTGCCATGCCCGAATATCGCGAACATGCCGTTGAATAAGCGCAAGGTCTCACCATCGATCTGCGTGTATTGAGCACACAGGTAGCGGACGAGCGCCTGCGCCATCGTGAGTTTGACCTTAGCTGCCACTATCGTCTCCGTTGCCGCGGTAGCCCGACTAAGCTGTCGTGGACTGGGCGTTTTCCGCGCCCGCTGCGGCGGATGATTCCTGCCAGAAACGAATCATCCTTTGATAATTGCCCGCAATCAATTCGACGGCACTGTCATCGTCGATTTTGCCATCAAACCAACGTCTGGCTGCGTCGCCAAAAATGCTGCGCCCGATGGCGAATCCCCTGCACACCGGAAAATGTGCGGCGATCTTGAAGGTCTGTCGGAGCTCGTCTTCGGGAGCGTCAAGTCCGAGTAACAAGACGCCGTGGCACATTGCGTCGTAGCGTTCAATCACGCTGTTGATTTCCAGCCAGCCTTCGCGACTTTGTGGCTCCAGTTTCCACCACGCCGGAAACACGCCAAGATTGTAGAAACGACGTAGTATATTCGCGACCGTGTGGTCATCGCACGGGTGGCCGGTCGATGTCGCAATAATCTCCAGCAAGAGCTCCCGATTGAGCGTCGAGCAATCGGCGTGCAACTGGCGTACACGATCCTCCTGCTGCAGTCGCAACTCGATGTCATCGTCCGGATGATAGAAGATCAGGCATTTAACGACGTGTGATGCTGGCCATTCCAATAGTGGTAATCCCATACTGCTTCTGGGGTCGAATTCGACCGGACGCGAGCCTGGAACTTCGACTGGTCGTGCAATCCACCATTGCTCGGCGGTCATCTTCGCCAACACTGATTCACCATAGCGCTCATCGACGATGATGCCGAGATTTGTGTCTTCCGATTTACTTGCCTCGACCCTTGTAACAGCGTCACAGACCAATGATTTGAATGCTGCTATTTTCGGTCCAGCGGCTTCAGTTGATACCACCATGTCTTCCAGTTGGCGGCGGTGGTCGAACGCCAGTACGCAGAGATTATCCGGGGCGCTGCGCCGCGTCGAGACACGATGCAGAAAGTCGATTTGCGGGTCCTTGTCGGGTCGGGGTATTGAGTCCGCTCTTGACAGATAGTCGTCAAGTTCCACTTTGGTCGGCATGGCGGGCGTACAGCCGTGCCGTGATACGACCAATGCGCCACAAGCGTTGCCAAGCCTGGCGCAGGATTCCCAATCTTCGCCTTCAAGCCAACCGTGCAGGAACCCGCTCAGGAATGCGTCTCCTGCGCCCACCGTATTGAGGACTTCGACCTGTACGCCCGGCGCAGATTCACCGTCATCGAGATCGTCAGGAATCTCATGATCGAAGACGACACAGCCAATCGGGCCTCGTTTCACGACCAGTGCAGCATCCGACTCATTCCGGATGCTGCGCAATGCCGCCAATGTATCGGAGTGTCCACCTGCGATGTATATTTCTTCTTCGGTTCCAACCAGCATGTCGCAATCGCGGACGACTGACTGAATTCGTTCCGTGACAATATCCGATGCGACGTAGCGTTCCTCGCCGCTGCCTTGTGTGGTGAGCCCCCAGAGAACAGGCCGAAAATCGATGTCAAGGATTACTTTCGTACCTGCTTTTTTGGCAAATGCAATTGCCTGGCAAACAACGTCGTAACTCTGATCAGTCGACAAGTGAGTGCCTGTAATAGACAGGGCGCGACTCGACGCGATGTATTCTTTGTCAAAATCGGATGTCTCAATGCTCAGGTCTGCACAGTTTTCGCGATAAAAAATATGCGGAAATGATTCTCGGTTACTGATACCGAGAATTACGAGAGCGGTTAACCGTCTCGGATCAGTAACGACATGGCTGACATCGACGCCCTCGGCGGCAAGCGCCTCTCTGACAAAACGACCCATGTGCTCATCGCCGACGCGGGTCAACATCGATGAGCGTGAGCCCAGCCTGGCTAAACCCGCCGCGAGATTTGCTGACGACCCGCCAAGGTATTTCGCAAAGCTCTGCATGTCCTCGAGACGGCCACCAAACTGATGCCCATAGAGGTCAACTGCAGCACGCCCCAGGCAAATGACGTCGAATTGCTTGCTCATCTCGGTCGTTTAGTCCTTTGGATCCCAGTACTTGCAGTCGGGCCGCATAATCCAGGTGTGCTCTTCAGTGAATTCGGGGACGGTGTAGCGGTCGTCCGGCAAATGGCGAATCACCCATGAGTAGTACATCCCGTAACCCGGTGCCGCGCATTGTGAATGATCGTTTAGGTCCAGAATCTTGACCGTGTCGTTGTGCCGCACTTTCAGAACTGTCTCGCCGAGTTCCGCGTGTCCATAGCCCTGTGGCTCGGTGAATCGGTAGTGATAAACCTCGGGCTGCGGATGGTGGTGTGGCGGGTAGCTCGACCAGCCACCCTGAAATGTAATGACTTCACCAAGCACCAAGCCGGTATTGGGGTCAGAATTGGTGTCGTCAAATATTGTGCGTACGTAGCGCAAACAACGATCACCGACCTGTCCCTTGCCGCGCGGTTCATTCGCGACATCCTCCGGGTAATAAATACGAGCCTCAAAAGGCAGTTGGTTGTCGCAGGAGTAGACGGTGAACTCCGTATCCGATTCGCAACTCATTTCAACTTGGGTATTGGCCGACACGTGCAAGCAACTGGCGGATTCGTCAAACAGCGAACTGCGAGCAAATTGGAATGTCTCGTCTGCTACCGCCCCATTAACATTGCCATTCATCAGCAACCAGGCAGTCTCGTATTCGGTCATAATCGATAATGTCTCGCCGGCCGACAGTTTCACCACGTCGAGCGAGATCAGTGCGCTGTCTTCTGCATCGTCATGCCGCGTAATACAGGTCTGACCATGATCAAATCCGTCGCGATGGTCCTTTATGTGCAGTGTCATATCGCCTGATTCTCTGTCTGTATCCATTCCGATTGAGCGTTCGAAGCCTCGATCGCTTCGACCAGCGACTGCACTCTCCAGCCGTTGCGGAAATCCGAGTAAATGGGCGCATTTTGCTCGATGCCCAGAAGCAGGTCGCGTAACTCGATGATCTTCAGGTCATTAATACCGAGACCATGGCCCGGCGCCGGACAGAAATTGGCATAGTCAGTATGCTCAGGGCCGCTGAGGATCGTCCGATGGCCGCGTCGTCCCGCGACATCGTCATTCATGTATAGCCGCAATTCGTTCATGCGTTCCTGATCGAACATCAGGCTGCCTTTTGAGCCGTGAATCTCAAATGTCAGCCCGCACTTCCTGCCGGTGGCAACGCGACTGATCTCCATCGTTCCCGCACAACCATTCGTGAATGAAATCAACGCCTGTGCGATATCTTCATTTTCGACATTGCGCAACTCTCCGGTGACTGCGTCGGGTCGCTGCGGGAACACGGTTGTCAGCCGCCCAAAGACCGAGCCGATCGGCCCGAGCAGGAACTCGGTCATACTGATCAGGTGGGTGCCGAGGTCATTGAGGGCGCCGCTACCGCCCTCGCTGCGCAAACAACGCCAGCTGAACGGCGTTTGCGGGTTGGCCAGGTAATCTTCCTGATAACTGCCGCGAAAGTTGTATACGTCGCCGATTTCACCTGCGGAAATAATGTCGCGGGCGAGCAGCAGCATTGGATTGCAAATGTAGTTAAACCCCATCGATGTTCGGACGCCGGCGGTTTCGGCCGCTCTGAACATTTCTTCCGCTTCGCTCGCGCTAAGGCCGAGCGGTTTCTCGCAGTAAATGTGCTTGCCAGCAGCTGCAGCAGCAAGCGCCATTTCCTTGTGCAAATTATTCGGCGTACAAATGTCGATGACATCGATGCCAGGATCATCGCAGACGGACCGCCAGTCGGTGGTCGAGCGAGCGAATCCCCAGGCGCGAGCTTCACGCGCACATTTGTCGGCGTCCAAATCGACCAGGCAGGTGAGCCCTGGAGCCGTTACCTCGGGAAACACGGTCGCGACGGAACGCAAAGCAATCGCGTGCGCTTTGCCCATGAAACCCGTGCCAATCAGGCCGAATCGTAGATTAGTCACCGCTATACATCACTCACTGGTGTGTGAAGGCCAGGTCTCGCGCCAAATCCTAATCGTCCAAGGCATGCGGGGCAGGCCCCTGAAGAAACCAACAGTACTGGACTGGAATAAATATTTCAATCGTATATTAATATGAAATATTTCTTCGAAGCTTCCTCAAACCGCGACAGGATGCCCTTCGTCGCTTGCGCGTTGAGCGGCGTCGGCCAACTGCAGCGCACGCATCCCGTCATGGCCACCTGGCAAATCGAGCCTCTCGCCATTGACTGCGCGCAGAAACTTGTCGAGTTGAATGCGATACGCGTCGGCATAACGTTCAAGAAAAAATGGCAGGGTCGGGTCGCGTGTAAAGCCGCTGCTGCCGGCAACTTCAACGAGCGTCTCGCGTTGATTATCGGCACGTGCCATCCCGCCTGAGCCGAACACTTCAATGCGCTGGTCGTAGCCGTAGCTGCAACGGCGTGAGTTGGTGATCTGGCACAGACGTCCACTGGCCGTCCTGAGCGTCGCAACCGCTGTGTCGACATCACCGGCGTCGCCGATACCCTGATCCACGAGCACACTGCCGGCCGCGAAGACTTCGACGGGTTCTTCGCCGAGCAACCAGCGCCCCATGTCGAAATCGTGAATCATCATGTCACGAAAAAGACCGCCCGAGCGGCCAATGTAGTCGATCGGCGGAGGCGATGGATCACGGCTTGTTATGCTGACAACTTCGACATCGCCGACCTTACCGTTGTCGATATCCCGTTTGAGCCTGTCGAAAGATGGATCATGGCGGCGATTAAACCCGAGGCACAGCAGAACACCGGATTCATCGACCGCGCCCAGGCTGCGAATCGCCGTCTTAACGTCAAGATCAAGCGGTTTCTCACAGAAGATGGCCTTGCCGGCCTGTGCCGCTGCGCAGACAAGGTCCGCATGAGTATCGGTGGAACTCGCAATGACGACGGCGTCGATCAAATCGTCGCCAAGCAGCGCGTCGAGCGACCCGGTCTGCGTGCTGCATGCAGCTGCGAGTTCGCTCGCGGCAACCTCTGACACATCGACAATGCAACGAAGGTCAGCATCAGGATGCCGATAAAGGTTTGCGGCGTGAATCTTGCCAATTCGTCCTGCACCAATAACACCAATGGCAATCATCGTTTATTCCCTCGTTGCACGATCGCGATCGAGCCCGAATTTGTAGGCGTAACTGATGACAAGCGTCTGTGCGAGACACATCGAAGCAGTTAGTGATCTGAATTGCCGTACTTCCGCATCCTTGATCTCGAAGCACACCTCCGCATCTCTCGCGACCGGACTGAGCCTGCTGTCGCTGATAACGATCAGCGGCGTGCCGTTTGTCGCCGCCCGTTCGACGATGGCCAACGTCTCACTGGCGTAAGGCCGAAACGATACCGCGATGACCAGGTCGTCAGGACTCATCATCAGGCTCTGCTCTGCCGTCATTCCCGCCACGCCATCGAGCAAGAAGGCTCGTTTCTCGACGTGGCTCAGCGAATAGGCGAGATAGGCGGCAACCGGAAAGGAACGTCGTACGCCAGCGAGATAGACCGTGTGGGCTTGCTGCATCAACGCAATTGAGCGGTCCAGGTCCACCTGATGCACATCCTCTCTGAGATGTTCCAGCGCGATAATATTGCCTTCGGCGAACTCACGCATCACGTTATAGGGCGATGACCAGTCAACTTCGCCCGTGCGCTCCCGGAATTGCCGGATTCGCTCCGAGTAACTCGGGCTGGGTGCGGCCGTCAGGATCTCATCACGAAAGAGACGCTGCATCTCGCTGGCGCCACTATAGCCAAACGCCTTGGCGAAGCGGACGATCGTCGACGGTTGCACGTCACAACGATCAGCGATGACCGCTAACGTCTCAAGCCCAATATCAGTTGGATTATCAAGCACATACGATGCGACTTGTTTGAGCCTGGGGCTCAGGTCTTTGTATCGCCTGGCAATTTCCGAGCGGAGGTGTTCGAGATCTTTTTCGACTTCCTGCGTCATGCGGCGCGGCCCTTCTTGATGGTGAATCGCGGCTCAGTGAAACATATTTATCAGTAATGGAACAGATTTTTCAGAGCCACAGAGTACTGCTTGTACCACTTTAGAACAAATTTTCCAATTCTTTTACTATTGAAAATTTTTGTTCTATACTTGCCGCAAGCAGACTATTCCAATTCGGGGGAGGCGCGCTGTGAACCTATTTTTCCGATTCTCGATTGGCTCGACCGGGCCGGTACTCAGGAGATTAACAATGCTACGAAGAGCATTTGCAGTTTTATCAATTGCAGTCGCTGGCGCACTGTTCGCTACTGCGGTATCAGCACAAACCGTAACCGGTGAAGTGACCGATGCCAATAACACCTTTGTTTTCAAGGGTGCCCGGATCAGTATCGTAGAGCTGCAACGCTCCGCGACGACTGATGATCGTGGTCAGTTCCGCTTCTCGAACATTCCGGCGGGTGAATACACGCTCCTTGTGGCCTATGTTGGCGCGGCAGACAAAAGCCTGCCCATTACGGTGACCGAGAGTGGTCTGGCGATCGGCGCCATTTCAATCGGCTCCGGCGACGAGGCTCTTGAGGAGGTCATCGTTTACGGACAGGCGGCGGCGCTTGCGAGTGCGCTGAGCCAGGAACGATCAGCGGACAATCTAGTCTCCGTTCTCGACACCGATGCTATGGGACAGTTTCCGGATCAGAACGTCGCCGAGTCGCTGCGACGGCTATCCGGCGTTTCGGTCGAAAATGACCAGGGCGAAGGGAGATACGTTGTTATTCGTGGCATGGACCCCGACCTGAACTCTACCTCGATTAACGGTCTGCGGGCGACGACGGGAGAACCGAGACGGGCGCTGCAGCTCGACGTCATACCTTCCGACGTGCTTGACGGACTCGAAGTTCACAAGAGCTTGACCGCTGATATGGACGGCGACGCTATCGGCGGATCGATCAATGTGAGAACACTGAGCGCATTCAGCCGCAAAGGCGCGTATGTAAAGGCAAGGGCTGAGGGCTCGTACAATGATCTACGGGAATCATGGAACCCGAAGGTGTCATTCGCAGGCAGTAATATTTTCGAGCTGAATAGCGGGCGGCGGTTAGGTGTCGCCGGCGCAATAAGCTGGAATGACCGGGAATTGCACATCGACAACAACGAGTTGGACGACTGGGAGGTAGCAGATAACGGTAGCGATTTCGGCGAGACTTTCGAAACGCGACTCTATACTGTTGAACGCGAACGAATTGGTGGCGTCCTGAATCTGGATCTCGACGTTTCTGATTCGACAAGATTGTATCTCTATACGCTCTACAGCGAATTCACCGATACCGAGTTGCGTAATCGCACGACCTATGGTTTTGACAAAGATGAGATCGACCAGGCCACTGCCACCGATACAATGACATCCTACAATCTGGTCGAGATCGAGCGAGACACGAAGGGACGATCCTTTACAGGTCAGATCGCCGAGAACTTGTCGATCGCTCTTGGCTCGGAAACGCAGCTCGATGAATGGCTAATCGAGACCCGGTTCGGCTATTCCTACGGGCGGGAAAGGACACCCGATCAGGTCAGTGGTGTATGGGTTGCAGAATTCGAGACGGGCGACGGCAATATCACGGACGGATCGCCGGTGCTGACGCTCGACCGCAGCAACCCACAGATACCGGTTGTCCAATCGGACTTTTGGTCCGTGCTGAGCGATCCCAACCTCTACGAACTGGATGAAATCGAGCATGCTCACGACAAGGCTGAGGACGCGCAAACATCCTTCTCCGTGGACTTCACGCGGGAAACCGGATTTGGCTCGATGAAATTCGGAGCACAAGCACGCTGGCGCGAGAAAAAGTCCAACGAGGACGTCGAATTATATTCAAATGATGACACCTGGTTCCTGTCAGATGCTCTGCTTCCCAATGGCGGTTCAACTTACAATTTCCCGACACCGATGGACCCTGTGCCAGACAATCGTATCGAGCGAGACATACTGGCAGGCGGCACTGGCATTGAGTTCGAAGACCTCGACTCCGAGATTGATTCGAATGTTGCAGACTTCGTATTCGACGAAAATGTCTTCGCGTTTTATGGCATGGGCACCTGGGATATGGACAGGGCTACGGTTACCGCCGGCATCCGCGTCGAGCGCACCGAGCTTGCTAACTACGGGAATAGCGTAGAGTTTATCGAGGAAGATCAGAACGGAGCCGGCGATCCGCCGGAAGACATGGTGATTGTCGCACCGATATCGGCAACCAACTCGTACACGGACGTCCTGCCTAGCGCGAACCTTCGATTCGAATTCAATGACAGGATGGTTGGCAGGGCATCAATTTTCCGGTCGGTCGTACGACCCCGGGTCGAGGAAGTTGCATACAGGGTAGCAATCGAGGACGGCGAGGGTGAGATTGGCAACCCGGATCTCGATCCTTTCAGTGCATGGAATCTTGACGCATCAATTGCCTATTACCCAACCGAGTTGAGTGTGATTTCCGTCGGCCTGTTCTATAAGAGGATAGAAGACTTCATTTTCGTGCAGGAGCTTGAGGACTACGAGTTTCTTGGAACAACGCTCGACGCGGCTGTAATTGCACTGAACGGCGAAGACGCAACGGCATTAGGCTTCGAATTCAACTATCAGCAGCATTTCGGTTTCCTGAGTCCGCCATTCGACGGCTTGCTCATCGGCTTGAACTACACGTACGTGGACGCCGAAGCCGACACCGGGGACCGCAAAATAGCGATGCCGAAGCAGTCGGAGAACATCGCTAACTTCATGCTTGGTTATGAGAAGGGCGGATTTGATCTTCGTATCGCAATGAAGTATCGCGACCGCTACATCGATGAGTTAGTTGAGCTTGGGCTGGATCGTTACACCGACGATCATCAGCAATGGGACGTGACCGCCAAGTATCGCTTCTCTGACAGCTGGCAAGTCTATGCCGAAATCACCAACCTCGGCGATGAACCGGAATATTATTATGCGGGCCATCAGAGAAGGGCATATCAGTACGATGAGTACGGAATGACGTCAGCCATCGGCTTCCAATTTAACTTCCAGGAATAAGTACGACCCCCCCGGCCACGGGCGGACTCTTTGCGGTTCGCTCGTGGCCACCTCTAAAACGTCCGGTCTAGAGCGCAAATGATCGCCTGGAATGCGAAGGTAAGTGAGCAGTGAAGCGCGCGTGGCTGACACAACAGTGTATATGGCTTGCCCTGCCAGGATTTCTGTTGTGCGCGTTCACAGCGTGCAGTGCGGACCGCGACGGCTACGTTTTTCGTTACGGTCACTCGCAGACACCATCATCACCGCGAAGTGCCTCAATGGACTATTTCGAGGAGCAACTCGAGCGGCGCTCTGGCGGAAGAATTCAGGTCGACAATTACTTCTCCGGCGTACTTGGCAGTGAACGGGAAATGATGGACATGGTCGCGACGGGCGTTTTGCAAGGGACGCGTGGCGGCTTGTTCGCCGATGCGAATCCGAAATACGCGATCTTCATGTTGCCGTTTCTCGTCGAGGACTGGGACCAGGCGTTACGCCTGGTGAACAGCAGTTTCGCGCAGCGCATTAACGATGGTGCACGAAGCAACGGTTTTCACGTGCCGGCGACCGGTATAAGCCAGGGTTTTCGAGCCCACACAAATAACGTCCGCCCAATCAAAACGCCCGCCGATCTTCAAGGCCTGAAGATGCGTGTACCGCCACAACTGGTTTACGTCATGACAGCACAGGTATTTGGCGCGAGTCCTCAGGAGATGCCGGCATCAGAAATCTACGGTGCATTGCGCACCGGCGTGCTCGACGGTCAGGATAATCCGCCATCTAACATTTGGGACTACAACATTTACGAAGTACAAAATTACATGACCGTGACGCACTACTCGACCGGCCCCGATCCGTTCGTTGTTGATCTTGTGTGGTATGAGGATCTTCCAACCGATCTGAAAAGTGTGTTTGATGCTGTGGCGGTTGAGACAATTCAGTACTCGGATACGCTTAATCGCGCGGCCGAGGGGGAGATGATCAAGAGACTGGAAAAGGTTCTCGAGGTCAATTACCTGACGGGTGACGACTTGCTTCCGTTTCAGAAACTTTCGGAATCGGTATATGAGCATTTTGTGGCGCGGGGCGTTTTATCGGATGAGGACATTCGCGAGGCCAAAGCCGTCGCTCGAAGCGACGGCGAGGGATTGTAGTGAATTCCGCGATCGAGAAGATGACGCGAACGCTCGAATTGCTGCTCACGATATTGCTGTTCGGCATGTTTCTAATGATCGCGACACTTGTAGTACTCCGTTACGCAATTGGAACGACAATAATCGGTGGTAACGAGGCAACAATCGTCGCATTCATATATACCACCGCGATTGGTGCGAGCATTGCAATTTCCAGGGACGAACATATCGCAATCACCTATTTCACGGACAAGCTCTCGCCTGATACGCAACGGCTCTTGTCCAGAGTTCGATTGGTGCTTCTAACGGTCCTGAATGTCACGATCGCGTTCCTGGCGGTTAGCTGGATTCAACGCACCGGTATCTTTCTGATGCCGACACTCGGCGTGCCACAGCTTGTAGCGCAATTGAGCGTACCGCTGGGGTGTCTACTGAGCGCGCTGTACTGCATAGGTCGCCTGGTCCGGTAGACGCCTCATGTTGCTGCTATTCGGATCATTGCTCGTGTTTCTTGTCATCGGCGTGCCTGTAGCCTATGCACTCGGTTTGTCGAGCCTCGCGTACTTCCTGTTTCTCAATCCAGACATGATCGTCGTTATGCCGCAGCGCGTATTTTCCGGCATGAACAACTATGCGCTGATCTCATTGCCGCTCTTTATTCTGATGGGGCAGGTGATGAACTCGAGCGGCATCACGGCGCGGCTCATCGACATGTCGATGGTATTGCTGGGCCGCCTGCGCGGCGGGCTCGGTCTCGTGAATATTACTGCGAGTATGATTTTCGGCGGTATCTCGGGCTCATCAACCTCTGATACCGCATCCATCGGCGCCGTGATGATTCCGGAGATGAAGCGCCGCGGCTACTCGGCCAGATTCGCTGCGGGAATCACCGTGGCATCCTCGACGATGGGGATGATTATTCCACCAAGTGTGCCTGTCATTTTGTACGCGGTGGTTGCACAAGAGTCGGTGGGACGACTGTTCCTCGGCGGTTTATTGCCGGGCTTGATGATTGGCCTTCTGCAGCTATTGATCATGTTCACGATAGCTTATCGACGCCAGTATCCGCGTGAGGAAAAGGTGGTTCATTCCGGACCGCGCTTGCCGAGACTGGCAGGATCACTCGTCATCCTCGCGATGCCCGTCGCAGTGGTCGGCTCAGTCGTATTCGGGATAGCGACAGCGACCGAATCAGCGGCAATTGGTGTTGCGTTTGCGTTGTTCATCGGTTTGAGAATGGGCGGTAAATCCTGGCTTAAGAACGTCCCCGAATCGCTGCGCGTCGCCGTGTCAATGAGTGCAAGGATCATGATGATCATCGCGTTCTCTCAACTATTCGTCTGGATTCTCGTGCTTGAGGGTGTGCCGCAACAGATCGCCACACTTGTGACCGGACTGGACCTTGGACCTGTCGCGGTGTTGTTGTTAATCAGCCTGATCGTATTGATGCTCGGCACCTTTATCGATGTCAGTCCCGCAATTCTCTTACTGACGCCAACATTGCTGCCTGCTGCGCAGGCCGCAGGAGTGTCCGGCGTTCAATTCGGCATAGTATTGATTTCAGGATTGGCGATCGGCGCGTGCACACCGCCGGTTGGCAACTGTCTCAATGTTGGCGCGGCGATTTCACGCCTCGGCATTGGCCAGATCTTCGCGGGCGCTGCGCCGTTCTTACTGGCCAATCTCCTGACTCTGATAGCAATTAGCATATTCCCAGCACTGGTGCTGTGGATACCAACATGGTGGATGGGTTAGCCATCCGAATTAAGAAAAGGAGTAATAGATGTCACAACATGTAGTCGTACTCGGAGCGGGGGCAATGGGCAGCCTGTTTGGCGGGCTGCTGGCGGAAGGTGGGTTACAGGTCACGCTGGTCGATCCGTGGCAGGAGCACATCGATTGCATCAAGCAAGACGGGCTAAAATTCGTAGGCTATGGTGGCGACCGTTCGGTTCAGATCGCTGCAACATCGAATGCCGCGGATGTCGAGTCCGCGGATATAGTTTTTGTTCAGTGTAAAGCAAATTTCAATGCTGCAGCTGCCGAGAGCCTGTGTCACCTGTTCACACCAGAAACGAGCACTGTCGCCATAAGTTTTCAGAATGGTCTCGGTAATGAGGAGCAGCTGGCGGAGTACTTCGGTGAGGACCGGGTTCTTGGAGGCCTGACCGCGCAAGGCGCGAACATCGAAGGACCAGGCATTGTTCGAAATCACGCAGAATTGCCGTCCTATATTGGTGAAATGGCCGGCGGAATCTCGGAACGCGCAAGACAGATCGCAGCCGTCTTAAGCGCAAACGGGTTGCCGACCGAACCGAGCGAGAATATTCGACAGGACATATGGCGCAAGCTAATGGCAAACATCGCCATTAGCGCTGTTAGTGGCATCACCGGACTGAATATCGGGCAGATCTTTAATCAACATCTCGCCGACGACGTTTCCTATGCAGCACTGGACGAGGCCATCGTCGTCGCCAACGCAGCGGGAGTGAATCTGAATACCGAGGAAGCGCGCGAGATACTCGCGAAGATTGCGGGCCCCAACGGTACACCCGGCAACAAGTCGAGTCTCCGCGTAGACATCGAAAACGAGCGGCCAAGCGAGATCGACTACATCAACGGGGCCGTAGTCAAGCTCGGCAACCAACACAATGTTCCTGTATCTGTGAACCAAACGCTGGTCACACTCGTGCATGGTCTGCAAGCGCACTACTTGAATAAGGAGTAATCGGCACATGGACAAACATAAGGTAGTCGACTTTCCACAAATGGATTTATCCACCGTTGCCAACGCGTTACGTAGTGGTTTGGCAGAGAACTTCGAAACCGTCGAGGTAGATCTGGTGACCTGCCCTGATCTGAGAGCTATCGGAGTTGCATCGGCCGGCATGTGCGGGTCGACAGCGTTGCTGGAGTTTGGCGGCGAGCCGTACGCACACAATCCAAAGTACCGCGGTACCAATGTGAGCATCGACGCGATGCTCGATGCCAGCGGGGTTGCGAATGCCAAGGTATTTGGCGCCGCCATGGCCGATGCAGCAGCCATAGGCGGTAATTGTGGCGAGATGATTTCAAATGCTGATCCACAGGCCGAGAACCTGAGTCGCGTTGCGCGTGTCGGTAAAGATCGTGAATGCATCGCGGAACGGTACACGGCGTCAACCTGCGGGCCGATCGCGAATCTATTCGTTAGTGAAGGCATCCCGGGTGAGGTAATTCGTGTAGACGTGCAACAAAGGACCGGTGATCAGATTTCATTGACCCAGGCGATGCGCGAGAGTCTCGAATCGATAAGCGATGACGATAGCCATCTTGGTATGGGCGGCGTCTTCGAACTCGTCGCGGGCAAGGTACGCTCACACGTGATGCCGAATTACGAATGCCTCGAGGATGGCTACTACGACACTGACAAAGAACAGGTCGTGCGTGACTTTCTGCAGTTCTACGAGCACATGGGGCCAGGGTTATTGTTTTTCTGTGCGCTGTGGACCGGCGATCCGAGTGGTGGTGATCTGAATCTGCGCCCTTCGGGAGAACATACCCACTTCTATCATCCCGATGACGGATTGCAACAGGCTGGGCATTATCATGGTGATGTGACGCCTGCCGATGTTCACTATCGAGGCTATTTCAACCTCGCACAGCGGATTGTCCGCTTTGGCGATATCTACGAGGAGCTGGGGCTCAAGCCATGATGTGATGGCCTGTGAAACTGGCATTTCTACGCCTCGATCGGCTCCATTCCGAGCGCCAGGCGACCACTAAAGGTCTGTTGAATGCGCTCGGGCAGCGGATGAAAATGCAACGCACGGATGTCTCTGACGATCCGCTCCACCGGATGATTGCGGAAAAATCCCGCACCGCCGACCAGCTCGGATGCGATTTCGACCGTTGCTTTCACCGCGCGTGCAGCGATCGCCTTCCGCGTGAGGATTGCGTCTGTGACTGACATGTCGGGCGCGAATGCGAGGTTGTCAACGGCATTGATCATCTCCGCCAGCGCCATCCGGGCAATTGTCAGCTCGTTCTGCATCTGTCCGATGGTCGGCGCCAGGTGAGGCTTGCCACTCGCACTGTCGATAGCGAGCTCAGTCGCTTTTTCGGCCAGGCCGACGTAGCAGGAGACGATGATAGGTAGCGCAATCGGTACGATGACGTCCCACATCGGATGCCAGACACCGATCGGGCGTCGTGTGACGATGGCAGCAGCGGGCACAAACACGTCGCGCATGATGATGTCGTTGGAGCCGGTGCCGCGCATGCCAAGCGCGTCCCAGTTACTTTGAATTTCCACACCGTCGCTATTCATCGGAATAGCGAAGTGCAGGACTTCGGGTCCGTCATCGCCGTCGAAAACCGCGCTGGTGACAAACAGGTCCGCACCGGGTCCACCACTGACGAAGCGCTTGTGCGCATTAACGACATATCCGTCTTTGACCTCAATAGCTTCGCCACTGGATGCCAGCCAGTCATTGGCGCCCGTGCCGGCGATGACCAACTCCGCACTCGCGATCTTGGTTAATGCTGCTGTCGCTTTCTCATCACCATGAAGATGTTTGAATACATTGGCCGCGACCGGATGACTGTGCATCGCAAACGACAGTCCGGTGGCGCCGCAATGTTTGCCAAGTTCTCGCACGATTGAGCATACGTCCGCGTGCGTCGCGCCGCCGCCGCCGAGTTTTATCGGAATGCCGGCCGAGAACACTTTGTGCTGCTTGAGCTGCGCATAGTTTTCGGCGACGAAGCTAGCGCTGCGGTCGTGTTCCGCCGCACGTGCGGCAAACGACGGCCCGAGTTCGCGAGCGAGTTCGATCCAGTTCTGATTCATTTCAATGGTCTCTGCTGTAGCGCTCATGATCCTCTCCTCAATTCAGGCAAGCCGGTCGTCCGTAATTGCGACCGGTATAAAGCAATGGCGTATCCTCACCCGGGCAGGAAGCAGTGACCTGCCCGACAATTATCGAGTGACTGCCGAAGGTCATCGCTGATACGAGCTGGCATTCGAAGAACGCCGAAGCACCACGCAATCTGGGAAGTGACGCGGCCGCATCCCAATATTCCCGTTCAAATCGATATCGATCGACGGCGTCACTGTGACCTGCAAACTGGCTGGCGATTTCATGTTGGTGAGAGGCCAGCACATTGATTGCGAATCGGTCATTGTCCCGAATCGCGTCGTGCGCGATGCTCGAACGGTTGATGCAGACAAGCAGCATCGGCGGCGTCGCCGAGACTGAGGTCATCGAACTGACCGTCAGGCCGAACTGCCCGTTCGGCCCATCCGTGGTGACGATGCTGACACCGTTTACGGCGCGACTCATCGCGTCCGTGAACGCGTTCGCAGCACTGGGCCGACCGTTCCTGTGCAGATCCTGAATGCGGGCATCCATCGTTAACTCCTTGAAAAATCGTGCCTTGTTCCCAACATGGGCACAGGATCGCACGATCGACGAGGCCGGACTAGTACGATATTTGTACTAGTCCACTATAATCGGCCGTATGCAGGGATACGGCCAGTTCTGTCCGGTCGCAAAAGCGACCGAGTTACTCGGTGAGCGGTGGACGCCGCTGATCATTCGTGAGCTGCTTTCCGCCGACCAGAGTTTCAATAACCTGCGCAAGGGCGTACCGCTGATGTCTCCCTCGCTATTATCGAGCCGGCTGAAGATGCTCGAATCGGCCGGCGTAATCACGCGCGAAAAAACTGAGCGGGGGGTTCTGTATTCGCTGACAAGGGGTGGCGAAGAATTACGTCCTATCATCGAGCAGCTGGGAGTCTGGGGTCAGCGTTGGGCGCGGAGTGATATGAGCAAGAAGGACCTCGACCCATCGCTGTTGATGTGGGATATGCATCGCAACATCGATACCTCTTACTTTGGCGATGAGCGCCAAGTCCTGCGATTCGAATTTGTCGACTATCCGGCAAAGATGCGTCTGTGGTGGCTCGTAGTGACAGGAGACAACGTAGACATCTGCCTGAAGGACCCCGGGTACGATATTGATCTGATGGTGCAAGCTCGCCTCAAGACGATGACACAAATCTGGATGGGCGACCTGAGCGTCAGCAAAGCCAGGCGCGAGAAACTCATTCGTGTAAGCGGCGATTCGGCATTGAACAAGAGCATGGCATCCTGGATCGGCTGCAGTCAGCTTGCCGCTGTGAAGCCGGCACGCTAGAAATGCAGTCACAAGGTCGCACGATGGCAAGACAATCGTTTGCGGACTTGCTGCAACGCGAAAGACCCGTTTTGATCGACGGTGGTCTTGCAACACAATGTGAGGCCATGGGCTGGAACATCGACGGCGATCTCTGGTCTGCTGTATTGCTGCAGTCGAATCCACGCGCCCTCGTCGATGCACATCGCGCATACCTCGATGCGGGTGCCGAGATCATTGCGACAGCCAGCTATCAGGCGAGCAGAAAGGGATTCATGGCAAGCGGATTATCGACTGCGGATGCCGATGCCCTCATCCTAAGCTCTGTCGCGCTCGCGGTGCAGGCGCGTGAGGAGTTCTTGCACGACAACCCGGAAACAGATCGGTTCCCGTTGATTGCTGCGAGTATCGGACCGTACGGGGCGGTGCTTCATGATGGCTCTGAGTACACGGGACAGTACGATATCGAAGGGGAAGCGTTACGCGAGTTTCATCGTGGCCGGCTCGAGCTGCTCGACAATGCCGCCGCTGACCTGCTTGCCTGCGAAACAATTCCATCACATGAAGAAGCAGTGATATTGGCCGAGCTGCTAAGCGAAGTGACAAACCCGGCCTGGGTCAGTTTTTCGTGCCGCGATGAGCATCACCTTTGTGACGGTACGCCGATTGCAGATGCGGCACGTTTGTTCAAAGGGCACTCCCGTGTGCTTGCAATTGGCGTTAACTGCACGGCGCCGCATCTTATGCTGCCAATAATTGCAACATTGAAATCGTCGGTTCCGGGCAAGGCGATCGTCGTCTACCCGAACTCCGGTGAAACTTATCATTCGGAGGACAATTCCTGGTCCGGTACGGTGACTGAATTGCAGTGTCAGCAGGCGGCACAGCAATGGATCAATGCGGGCGCGCATCTCATCGGCGGATGCTGTCGCATCGGTTCGGCACAAATTGCCGCTATGGCGCGCTGCGGCTAAAATGCGCGCCATGCATAAATTCCTGATGACTGTTCTGATAGTGGCGCTCGGGATCGCCGCATGCACATCCACTCTGATTACGCCCGAGAAAGATATTGTCGTGATCTCGGTTCTGGGGACCAACGATGTGCATGGTGAACTGATCCCGCAATCCGATCGTGGTGGCATTGCGACCTTTTCCGGATACGTAGCTGCCGTACGAGATGCTCGCGCTGATGACGGCGCCGTGTTGCTCGTAGACGCAGGCGATATGTGGCAGGGGACACTCGAATCAAACCTGTCTGAAGGTGCCGCCGTTGCCGAGGCCTATAACGCACTTGGCTACGCCGCTGCCGCGATCGGCAATCATGAATTCGACTTCGGTCCCTCCGGACCGAAGTCCATCCCGGAAACTGATGCTGACGATCCGCAGGGTGCGCTCAGGCAGCGGGCACCGGAACTGGATTTTCCGTTGCTCGCGGCGAATCTAATCGATGTATCGACGAATCAAAGGGTCGATTGGGAAAATGTACGGTCGTCTACGATGGTTAGTCGAGCTGGCATCGACATTGGCATTGTTGGCGTATTGACGACGGATACGTTGCAGACGACGATCGCCGCGAACACCACTGGCGTGCGTATCGCGCCACATGCAGAATCAATCATCGCCGAAGCGCGGTCACTTCGTGCAGCCGGTGCGGCCCTGGTCGTCGTTGTCGCCCATGCGGGCAGCCGTTGTACGGAATTTGAGGATCCGCTCGATCTGTCTTCGTGCGATCGGACGGACGAGATCATGCAGGTCGCAGACAAAATCCCGAACGGGCTGGTCGATCAAATAGTAGCGGGACATGTGCACCGCGGTATTGCGCACGTCGTTAACGGCATTGCTGTCACGGCGAGCTATTCGAAGACATACGCTTTCAGTCGTGTGGATTTCACTCTCGATCGCAACAGCGGCAGCATACTCGATCGTCGCATTTTTTCGCCGCAGGCCAACTGTGTCAAAGCTCCCGATGACGACGGACGG
>Ga0255054_10000292_pt1 | contig 29457 bp, 20 predicted proteins | sample JV7_2_23_MG_FD_188634 | JGI IMG/M metagenome (GOLD analysis project Ga0255054, IMG submission 188634) | Seawater microbial communities from Jervis Inlet, British Columbia, Canada - JV7_2_23 | ecosystem: Environmental > Aquatic > Marine > Inlet | place: Canada: British Columbia | collected... | reverse complement strand
CGAACGGTCGGCGGCCGTTCCGACATCACGGAGAACTCCGGCTGTACAGACTCCGATAGCCTCATCGCCAACGGCCCGGTCGATCCCACCCACTGGTCCTCGGTTCTGGCGAACCTCGAATTCCGGGGCGGGCGGGCTCTCGTGCACGCTGTGGAAGAGGCCGCTGAAGATCTCTCGAGCGCGGATGGCGAAAAACGAATTGTCATCCTCACCTCCGGCGCCGATCAGTGCCATCGAGACATCTCCGCTCTTCTCGAAAGTCTCTCCGAGGCAGAGAATCCCATCGAAATACGGATCATCGGTCTCGGTATGGATCAGAAGGTGGCGAACTCATTGGTCCTTTCGACACCGACAAGAAACATCAACGATCCGAAAAAGCTCCTCGACACCTTGCGGTGGGCAGCGGCGCCACAGACATCTGCTTCGAGTCGAGCGGAGTGGATCGAACTCATGATCACGCGCGGCGAAAAACCGGTGGATGGAGCGACCCTCTACATGGTCGACAGGTACGTCGGCGAGGAGACTTCCACGCCTATCGTCGAGGGTGCGGTGGAGATTCGGCTTGCGCCCGGCCGCTACCGAGCCAGAATCGAAGGACCTGAGGTCGCAACGGTCGTGCTCGACGACATCGTTCACCTCGGCACTCAAGAAACGCTTGAAGTTGCCCTCTCTCCCACACAGCCGGTAACTCTCGAGGTAAATCCAGAACGTCCGCCCGCGGGTGGCGAGGCGCACATCCAATACTGGGGAGCCCCACCCGGCACAAACTCTGTGGCGGTGACAACCGCTGGAGCGCCTGTCGGCCAGTATCTGGTACGAACTCCAGTCACCGATCCTGCCGGCGAGGTAACCCTCCCGCTCCCCGACTTTCCGAACGATCTCGAGGTGCAGTTCACCCGTGACATCGGGTCCGGCATTCAGCAGTTGCTGGGGGAATTGGAGTTCGAGACCGGTCGCCGAAGGGTGACCATCGAAGCCCCGGAACGTGCCGAGATTCAGACGTCGATGACCTTGACCTGGAGTGGAGATGGGTTGCCCGGTGACCACATCATTGTCGAATACGCGGGAGATGACGGAAGAGAGGATGTGCTCTGCATCCTGGCTATCGGTGGCGGGCCCGTTACCGTCAACGCACCCGATCTCGCCGGCGATTATGTGGTGCGCTACCGGTCCCGCCGGGGCCGATCAGTCGCCCGGGCCAGTCTCGAGGTCTTCGAGATTCTCGCGACCCTTGAAGGGCCAACGATGGCTGTGCCGGGCGAAGACATCAGCGTAGGCTGGACTGGGCCCGACGCGGCACAGGATTTCCTGAGCATTGCCACCCACGATGAGCTCGACGAGCAGTATCGGAGTTTTTCGCCCACCACGAGTGGCAACCCCGTCATCCTCACCACCCCAATCACGCCGGGAGACTACGAAATCCGCTATGTCCGCGCTGCGGACGGCGAGGTACTCGCGCGCCAAACTCTGGCGGTTGTGGCCGTGGAGGTCACGCTCGAGGTTCCACGCGTGGTCGAGGCGGGCACCCGCTTCGAGGTGACTTGGAGCGGGGCCTCCTCCGGAAAGGGAGATTTCATCACCGTCGCCCACGCGCGCTCCGGGCCCAAGAAACACCTTGACTGGTCCTACACAGACCTCGGCAGTCCGGTGACCCTGGCGGCGCCGTTCGAGGCCGGGAAGTACGTTGTTCGGTATGTCTCCGGGACAAACAACGAAATTTTGGATCGTCGGCCGATCGAGGTCCGCTGACGAGATCATTCAGGGATCAACCCGCATATCTCACCAGCTTTCTGCTGCGGCCGGCGATGCATCGCACCCAGCGGTGTTTTCTCGCCTCAGGGTGCTCGACGTACCGCAAGTACGCGCTCCGCGCCCCTCGGGTCGAAAACCCCACTGGGCACGGCGCCTCGCCGGCCTCGCGACGAAACCCGGTGAGATATGCGGATTAACAGTTCTTGTGATTCTGTTCCCCTGAGGTACGGCATAATGACCTCCGGTTGCCGTCACACGACTCCGAGGTGAATAAATGAAGCTTCGACAGATGATCCCGATACTGTTGTTACTCGCTACAGCCAACGCGCACGCTCAACCCACACCTCTCGCCCTCACCGGTCACGCCGAAGCCCTCGGTAACGGCAGCGACGGAACTGTGATGGGGATCGTGTTCCAGATCGCGCCGGAAGACCGTGAACGGGCCGGTGAGCGGGTGAGGGCGGTAACGACGTTGCGTAAGGGCGATGAAATCATCGACCGGCAACGCGGAGTGGTCGTGCTCGAGCCCGACGGGAGTGCGATGCTCTACCGTGAATGGGATCCCGGAGTCTACATTCTCGAAATCGGTATCGCCAACCTCAACGGCACCGCCTCCGGGGTGTGGCTCGGAGAGATCGAAGTTCTGCCGATCGACACTCCGTTCGAAGCTCCCGAAGGCGCACCCGTGGATGCCATCGCCCTCGATCTCACGCCGCCCCGCGAAGGTGGCGTGTCGTTCAAGCCACCACCCAACCTCGGCGGTCTCGGTGCCGTCCAATTGGAGGTCGAGGCGCCCGAAGACACGGCCTCAGTTGCGTTCTCCCATGACGGCGAAGCAATGGGGCGTCGTAACCGCGCCCCATGGACGGTCTCGATCCCGCTCGGCGACATCATCCGGCGGACGGAGATTCGAGCAGTGGCGCTCGATGCTGAAGGGAACTACCTCGGCGAGGACGCGATCGTCCTCAACAACCCGTCCGGTCAGATCGGCGTCCAGATTCTCCTCGCCCCCGAGTCGTCAATCAGAGACGGCCGCCGGGCCATTACTGTTGCGACAACTACCGGTAAAAAGGAAGTCCATCAGGTCAGCCTCCATCTCGACGCAGAGATGATCGCTCGTTGGGCGACCTGTCCATGCGTTATCGAGGTGCCGGTGGCCAAGCTGCAGGGCGCCGCCATCCTCTCTGCCGAGGTCGTGGATGCCGACGGCTCCCGCGGCGATGCGGTCTACACCCTCGGCGGCGGCGGTGGCTTCGTCGGTTCAGTGCGGGTCGAACTGGTCGAGCTGCCGGTCGTGGTGCTCAAAGAGAATGGCATGCCGGTGATCGGGCTCGAGCTCGAAAACTTCACGGTCTATGAAGACGAGGAACAGGTCGAGATTGAAGGATTCGGTACCACCGCCGACCTGCCCCTGTCACTTGCTATCGCAGTCGACACCTCGGGGTCGATGATCGAAGATTTTCCGAAAGTTCGGCGCGCCGTCCGCGGCTTTACGGATGAGCTCCTCGAGGAGGGTGACCAGGCGGTGCTGATCCGGTTTTCATGGGACGCGAAGGTGCAGGTCAACTGGACGGACAATATCAAGGCTCTCGTCGGTGACCTCGACACCGTGACCCCGGAGGGCGGCACCTCGCTGCACGACGCGGTCGTTCGGTCACTGGAGCAGTTCCGAGGACGACGTGGGCGACAGGCAGTGGTGCTGTTGACCGACGGAGAGGACACGACGTCTCGCACCGATTGGAAGGTCGCGGAACGTTTTGCCCACACCATGCGCATCCCGATCTTTTCGATCGGCCTCGGGGTCGGAAGACTCGACTTTTCGAGCCGAAAAATCCTCAAGGGTCTGGCAAAGGAGACCGGAGGCGAGGCGTTCTTCCCCAAACAGGTCGACGAACTGCCGGCGGTCTACGCCCGCATCGCCGAGCTCCTGCGTTCGCAGTACCTTCTGTGGTACCCCTCGCCTTCAGAGAAACCACCCGAAGAGTTTCGCAAGATCGAGGTGACGGTCAACACCGACGCCATCGTCAATACCATCTCGGGGTACTACCCGGGGAAGTGACGTAACGACGGGCCGGCCCTGCCGGCCCAGTCGGCACGTCATCCTGAGCAGAGGCGTCACGACGTGACGCCGGAGTCGAAGGATCTCAATCCGTGCCCGTCTCCGTCTCCGTTTCCGTGCCCGAAACGATCATACGGTCAGACTTCACACATCGGGCACGGAGACGGACTTAGAATCGTGCTCCAATCCAGAAGTCGGTCCTCCACCCGGTCAAGGCCTCATCGAAGTTCCAGATCTTGACCCAATCCCAGTGCATCGGCAGCCCGAACATATAGATGTCTATACCGGCGCCGTAAGACGACACGCCGTCCTTCAGAATCCGATCCTCCCAGAATTTGAAGCCCGGCTGTCCAAACATGTTGAACTCTTCTCCGTCGGAGTTGACATACCAGGCCGCACCAACATCGAGGAAGATCCGCCCCCGGATGCCACCAAGCCTCAGGAAGGCGAGATCCATGCGGTCGACGAGGGGAAAGCGCCATTCGAGGTTTGCGAAGGCGGCACGGTTGCCCGAGAGAGAATACGTGGGGTATCCGCGCATGGTGTCCATTCCACCAAACGAGTAAATCCACGGCTGGTTACCGTCGGCCCAGCCGACCCATGTTCGGAAAGCGAACTCGGTTCGCGCCGAGGTCGGCACGTAGTAACGCCCGTCGAACTCGACGTTTTTCGTCAACGCGCCACCGTCGTCGGTGTCATAGGCGTAGTACAGACGCGTCTCCCACCGTGTGCCCTTGTGGGGGCCGTAACGCTTCCAAAAAGTGGTGTCACCGGCAGCACCGACGCCGATGAACGGCGATTTGTTCTGACTCGCCACCGTAATGAGATTTCCTGTGTCGGGATCCTGACCGACTGGCCGATCGTAGCGGCGGTCCAGATAACCGCCCCGGGCCGTCAGCCGGAAAAAGGTGCTGAGTGGGTACTGGACTGAAAACTCCGCAGCCGAATACCGGTAGAGCTGCTGTCTGGATTCCGGTCGGAACGACAACGGGTCGTAACCGGCAATGTAGAACTGGCGTGAATCATAAACGCTGACACCCCACTGAATCCGGGGCTCCAGATTGTAGTAACTGACCATGAAGTTGGAAAAGGTATCGATACTATCGAGGAAGATCTGGATGCGACGGTCACCATATTGATCGGCGAGCGTGATGTAGGCCTGGCCCAGGATCGAGTTCGTGGTATCGACCCCGATAAAGGCGCCCGCATCCTCGAGATAGAACTTGCGTCGTTTGACCTTCTTGCCCTTTTCGGGATCGACTGCCACGCTGACAGCCGGCACGAACGGCTCGAGTTTCACCTCCAGAGACGGTGGCTCGGAGATACCCACGTATTCACCCTGGCCGGCATCGGCGCCGTAGAGACCCCAGATTCCGTTGGAGTACGCCTGAAAACCGACCCGCTCTCCCTCGAGTGTGTCGGCCGCGACCGGATTGATGGCTCCTCCGATGACGTCCGTGAGGCGCGAAAGCTCCCTTGTATCGAGGTCCATGCGATAGATATCGAAGACTCCTTCCAGGCGGTCAGACGCGAAATAGAGCCTTTCACCGTCTTGTGAGAAGGCAGCGCCCTCGTCCTCGCCGGGGCCAAATGTGAGCTGCTCGCGCTTGGACGGATCCGCCAGATCGAGGCCGATCAGCTTGCCGTTGGCGCCCATGTTCGAGGTGTAGACCAACTTGGTTCCGTCGGGTGAGAACGTCGGAGATGCATCGTACGCCGGATCGTTCGTGAGGTTGGAGACTGTTCCCGTCTCGAGGTCGAGGAGAAAAATGTCGTACTGCTCGTTGGAGACGGCGTTAAAAGCGATGATCCGTCCGTCCGGCGAGTAGGCCGGTTGGGCTGCCTGATCAACCGGCAACTCGATTTTGTACTTCTTCGCGATGCCGCCTTTGCGGACGTCGAGGAGCAGCAGGGAGCGCACCCTCTCGGTGCGGCCGAAAACCGCCACGTAGTTGCCGTCGGGCGAGAACGCGAGGTCTCGACCCTCGGCGGGTCCGACAGTCAACCCCTGCGCCACGAGGTAGCGGTATTTGTTGGTCAGGCCTTTGGTGAGGTTTTTGTAAAGCTTGCGATCCGGCAACCCGAAGATCGCGACGTCAACATCGTTCTTGTAGGTCGTGAAGGCGGCCACCAGATCCCCGGAAGGCGAAATCGCGGGTGACGTCTGGTTGGAGTTGGTGAAACCGGGCACTCTGAACTTGCGCCCGAACTCGCTCGGAACGCCGCGGTCGGCATACGCCTGGTACTTCCTCCTCATCCAGGTTCGAAAGGCAGCGTCAAACTCCTCGGGCTCCATATTGAGGACCCTGGCCAGAGGCCGGCCGATCTGACCGCCAAAATTTCCACGAAAGGCGAAGACCCACTCCCGGACGACGTCTTCGCCCCACTCTTCATCGATGTACTCGAAGACCTTGTGGCCCCATCGGTAGGCCATGAACCCTCCAGGCGGCCGCATGATCGACGGCACCTGGTCGGATAGTGCGGCGTCGCGCATGTACATCTCGTCGCGCGAGGTCTCGTCGTCTCCAAAAAAGGACGCCATGCCCTCCATGAACCACGTCGGCGGGCGTGCGTAGATGGCGCGACCTCGTCTGCCGCCAAAGTAGATTTCGTACTGGAAGATGTGCGTCAGCTCGTGTTGGATCAAAGCCTGGAGCTCGCTGTCCGGCAGATCCACCGGCAGCACCATACGGTTCCGTACCGGCGTCGCGAACGCCCCGACACCCTCGGGTATGAATCCGACGATGATGTTGGTCTGTTCGAACTCGGCGTGGGTGGCGTAGATGATCATCGGCACCGGCTTGAGGATCTGGAAGTTCAACTTGCGGGCGATATCGTCATAGGCGCTCTCAGCGTAGGAGGCTACTTTTTCCAGCATCGGCTCGGTGCGGTCGTAGTAGGAGATCTTGAAGTGCGGCGTGTCATAGGTGTACCAGACAAACTTGTCCCAACGGACTTTGTTCTTGCCGCCGATGTACGGGTAGTAGGGGTTCAACTGTGCAGCCGCCGGCGCAGCCGCGAGCAGGATGGCAATCAACGCCGTGGTCCACGATCTCATCTCTCACCTCCGCAAGGCCTCATGACTAATGTCCCGTTCGTCAAATTCAATCCTCCGCAACGGTCAGCTACCAATTCAATCCGCATACAGCGCGCGTTTGACCTGCACCGCCCGCGGCACGAAGATGCCGACCAGCCGATTCTGGAGGGTGTACAGATCGGTGAACATATCGGTGTACTCTTCGAGCTTGCGCTCGTTCTTCGGCTGAAAATCGGTGATCTGCTCCCGGTGGAGGAGTTTTCCAGTCTCGGCCTCGACCACAACCAGCAGAATGTCGTAGCTGAAGCCGGTCTCCTCGACCATAACCTGCCGGAAATAGGTCTTACCGTCCTGCGGTGACACGTACTCTTCGGTGGTATAGCCTGCGCGGTCGAGGATCTTGACATCGATCGAAGCGGCGACCACGTAGTCCGCTGCGTTCTCCTCCCTGATCGCCTTCCAGAAATCGGCATCCAGGAGAAGCGCCGCGAGGTGGTTGCTCGGCGGCCTCAGGTCGTCCCGCTTCGGAATCAAATGGAGCTGCGCATCCCGGCGCAGGATCTTGCGCAGAAAAATCTCGAACTCCCTGGCAGCCGTCAGATCCACCGACTGCACGTTTTCCCCTTCTCTCGGCTCGATCAAAATCGGGCCCACGTAGACATTGTCGGTGCTGTCAAGCGGGAGCTCGGGGTCGAGGTGGAGCGCGATACGAACCTCGCGGGATCCGGCGCCGCATACCGCCGCCACCGCGATGAGGATCACGAGAAGCTCAATTATTCTTCTGCGCATCTTCCCCCCCTTCGTCGTCGCCTATCTCGGGAGGCGAGATGTAGCTCGCATAGAACTCCTGGAACCGCATGTAGTTTCTCCTTAGTGCGGAGTTATTGGGGGCCAAAGAAAGCCCTTCCTGGTAGGTGAGCAGGGCCATCTCGAACAGCCCGTTCGCCTCCTGCGCCACGGCGATGTTGTTGAGGATCCGCGGTTGGTTGGGAGTCAGTTCGTTGGCGTGTTCAAAACGCATCAACGCCTCCTGCCAATATCCATGTCGTGCCGCCTTGAACCCCCATTTCATCTCTGCGCTCGCCTCTTTGGCATTCGGATTCCCGGCAAAGACGGCACCAGTGGAGATAATGGCCACCAACACCAGCGTCGCTCCCACCGTGATCAGCTGCATTTTCTTTGGCAACGGTTTCATCCTCCGTTCATTTCTCCGGACTCTTCGCCGCAATCCATCACCGGCCCCCAGCCGGGTAATACCCGGTGATGGTTCGAACCTTGATCCCCTTGCGATCAACCTCGACCTTGATTTTTCGCAGCTCGTCCAGTGGCTTCTCCGAGTTCGAGGTGTAGGCGATCAGATACTGGGTCCTGAGCTCGCGATTGATATCAGCATAGATCCTGTCGAGACCCGACTTCTCCGAGACAAAGAAAGCCCTGCCTCCAGTCACGGAGGCCAGCTTGTTGATCTGCCACCGGGTCGTCACCTTGGTAGAGGGGATACTGACACCGATCGTATAGACCGTGACCCCCATCCGCTGGGCATAACCGAGCGCCTCATCAAATCCGTTTTGCGAAGCGGTGTCCTCACCGTCGGTCAGGACCACCATGGCGCGCCGACCGGTGACTCCGGAAAACTGGAAAAGGCCCATGATGATCGCGTCATAAAGGGCAGTTGCGCGGTCCGGGTAGAGGGCGAGTAATGCATTTTCAATGGTCGAAAAATCGGCCGTGAATCCTGCGAGCAAGTCTGGTCGATCCGAAAATGTCTCGATAAATGCGCGATCGCGTGGCCTCAAGAGATCACGAAGAAAACCCATCACCACGCGCTGCACCGTCGGCAAGGTCTCCTCCATCGAGCCCGAGGTGTCGATGACCATGCCCATGCGTACCGGAAGGTCACGGTGGAGCGAAAAGTGCGAGATGGTCTGCTCCACCTTGTCCTCGAAAACGGTAAAATCCTCTTGAGTCAGGTCCTCCACCGGGTTGCCGCCGCGATCAAGAACAGTGATCGGCAACTCGATCGCGGTGACCTTGACCACCGCGCCGAACTCCGGGGTGTTGACGAACTGGAGATCCTCGGCCTGAGAACCGTCACTCAGCGTCGCTAGAGCCCTCAAATACCCGAACCGCTCACTCGACCCCAGGTCGACCCGAAGTTCATACGGCGGCCCGTAAAGGGTGCCGAGAAGATCGTCGTTCCAAAAGAGCTCGAGCCGTTCGAAATCTGCTTCAGAAGGAATGTTCAACTCCGCAGCAACCCGCACCTGACCGCCATCACCCTCGCTCGGCGACACTGGCACCAGGTGCACGAAGAACCGCTCTCTGCCGACGTTGAGGGTGTATCCATCGCGCGCGATTTCCTCGCCGGAGCTGTCATAACCGATAACGGTTACGGTTGTCAGCCTGGGCAGCGGTCCGAGGTCGAGGTCGATATCGAATGGCGGCCTGTTTTTGGTCAGGATCGATTCGCCGTCGAGCAGGAAGTTGACCCGCGCCACCTCGTCCCGCACGATCGCCTCGAATCGGCACAGACCGCTCACCGCATCTCCCTCAGGGCCGACGATGCGCAGCAGGGGCTGCTCTTCTTCCTTTTCTTCATTGGCCGCGAGTTCCGCCTCGATCGCCGCCACAGCCGGATCGACGAATGCTTCAAGGGACTCTTCGGAAAAGTTCAGCGCGACAACCGAGAGCTGTTGTTCGGCCACCGCCGCGTGTTTGGAATGGACGTCCTCCACCTTGATCCGGAGGTTGTAGTCACCTGGTCGGATCAGTCGGTCGACCATCAACCCGACCTGTTCATCGGCCTGAGGCACCGAGAAGAGATACCGGAATCGATCCACCATCACTTCACCAGCGCTCGTGATCTCCCCGACCACGTCGAGCTGGATCACATCCACATCACCCACTGCGTTGGTTCCCAACCCATCGACATCGACGTCGATGCCGATGCTCACTTCGACCAGCCCACCCCGTGCGGCCCTCGTCTCACTCGAGATCGAAAAATCGAGGGGTTCGGCTTTCTTATCGAGCAACGCCGAAAACTCCATGAATCGATGCGAGGTGGACTCAGGGCCGCCACCGCGATCAAAATTGGGAAATCGATACATGCTTCTCATGTATGTCGAATCGTTGCTCCACGCCGCCACAGCGGCCAGCATGCGCAGCGTCTGGTCACCGTTCGGGCATCGGTAGATCGGGTTGTTGAGATCTCTCGGATTTCCGGTAAATGGCCCGCCCTGATTCGCGACACCCCAGGTGTTGTAAAGCACGGTCTGGCCTTCGTACTTCGTCCACAGTCGCCAGTGGCTGAGCATGTCCCTCTGGAAAAAGAGGACAATGACGTCCTCACCCAGCCCCTCGATGTACGGCCATATCCAGAACTCCATGGGTTGGAACATCGATTCACATTTCGGATCGAATCGACCGGCCGGCGGACCGTGGATGAGCATGATCCTCGCCCGATCCTCGATAGTGTTCCCGTATTCGTATCGGGCCATCGCCAGGCGATCCTCATACATGCGGCGGAATGCAGAACCAAACCCCGACTGTCTCGACCACAGGTTCCATATGCGTTCTACGAATGCCTTCCTCTGGGCTTCGGTCTCCAGTTGCAGGAATGCCTTGCGCTGTTCCTTGGAAATCAGGGGATACACCTCTTCGTTCAACCAAAATTTCCAGCGCAGCGGAAGCTCCGCCTCCTCGGTCTTGTCCTTTGATTTCGAATTGCCCTTTTTTTCGTCGGCCTGGGCGACGATCGGAGAAGCAAGTAGGACCACGATGATGGCGCACACCAGCAGCAGAAGCATCGATCTTCCGTCCTGTCTGCTCATCAACCTGTTCATCTCGCTGTGCACCCCATTAGAGTAGCGCGGAATCCTTCAGCGTCCAGCACAACAAACTGTGCTCTGGACGACCCGTCAACTGGCCTCGACCGACCGGCGGAAAGACGGCTGGCTCCGGTCTCGTTTATGCAACACATCCTGGCCTGGTTACCCTTCCCTTTCCAAGGAGGTACGCGCTCACGGCCGGCAGGTTAACGTAGGATACTCGATACTCGATACTCGATACTCGATACTCGATACTCGATGCTCGATGCTCGATGCTCGATGCTCGATGCTGCCAATTGGTGAGTCATCCTGATCGTGAACGCCCTGCTTCATGATGCATCCAAATAGTTTTCCCACAGATAACGCAGATGGACTTTTCTTTTTATTTCTGCGTTATCTGCGGGTAGATTTGGGTGGATGGGCGGCCCGTATAGCCGTAAGGCCGTATAGCCGTATTGCCAATGGACGGAATCAGGTCTGCAGAACTCCGACCTTGAAGTCAGCGATTTTGGGTTGGTGGGCGGCGGCGGCGATTGCCCGGGCGAGGATCTCACGGGTGCGGCGCGGGTCGATGATTTCGTCAACCCACAGTCGGGCAGCCGCGTAGCGCGGGTCCATGGCGGCCTCGTAGCGGGCCTGGATCTCTCCGAGGAGCTGCGCCTTCTCCTCGTCGGAAACGTCGTCACCACGATTCTTCAACTGAATAGCAAGCAGCGTCTCCGACGCCTGTTGCCCCCCCATAACGGAGATCGAGGCCGAAGGCCAGGCGAAGAAAAACCGTGCGCCATAGGCCCGGCCGCACATCGCGTAGTTCCCGGCGCCAAAAGAGTTGCCGACAAAAATGGTGAACTTGGGCACCACCGAATTGGCGACCACGTTGACCATCTTTGCACCGTCCTTGATGATCCCCTCACGCTCGGACTTCGAGCCAACCATGAAGCCGGTAACGTCCTGAAGGAAAACGATGGGGATGCCCTTCTGATTCATCAGCTCGACGAACCGGGCCCCCTTGTCAGCGCCATCGGAGTAGATAACGCCCCCGATCTGCATTTCCCGCTCAGAGTCCTCGAGACCCCGCCGCCGCTGCACGACCTGACGCTGGTTTGCGACAATTCCGACCGCCCACCCATCAATGCGGCCGGTGCCGCAGATCAGCGTGCGGCCGTATGTCGCCTTGTACTCGGTGAACTCGGAGCCGTCGAGGAGCACTGCAAGCAGACTGCGCATGTCATAGGGTCGCGCCCGATCAATCGGAAGCAGCCCGAGAATGTCCTCGGCTTCGACGAGCGGATCCGTTGCATCAATGCGATTGAAGGGAGCGAGTGCCGGCTGGGCGAGCTCGCCGATGCGAGTGCGTATGTGCTCGATCGCCGACAGGTCGTCAGGGAACCGGTCGTCGACCACGCCCGAGATGTCGACTTGAACCATCGCCCCACCCAGAGACTGGTTGTCCATTCTTTCGCCGATCGCCGCCTGTACGAGGTGGGCACCGGCGAGGAAGATGGTTCCGTTTCCCTCAACGATCAGCGCCTCGTCTGACATGATCGGCAGGTAGGCGCCACCGGCGACGCACGAGCCGAGAATGGCGGCAATCTGGTAGATCCCCTCGGCCGAAATCCGCGCATTGTTGTAAAAGACACGCCCGAAATGGTCACGGTCGGGGAAGATTTCGTCCTGCATCGGCAGGAAAACCCCAGCTGAATCGACCAGGTAGATCAGCGGCAACCTGTTTTCCATCGCAATTTCCTGCGCCCGCAGGATTTTTTTGCAGGTCAGTGGGAACCACGCCCCGGCTTTGACCGTCGCGTCGTTCGCCACCACCACGCACTCACGACCTTCGACCCTGCCCAGCCCCACCACCACGCCGGCCGCCGGTGCGCCACCCCACTTGTCGTATAGATCCCAGGCCGCGAACGCACCAATCTCGAGCAGCTCGGTGCCCTCGTCGATCAGGGCTTCGACTCGTTCACGTGCAAGCAGCTTGCCTTTCTTCTTCTGTTTGGCCGCAGCCTTTTCACCGCCGCCCATCGCGATTTCGTCCCGCTGCGCATTCAGGATCCGTACCCGGTTTCGCCAGTGATCGCGGTTGGTTTCGAATGTCACGTCGCGCCGCGGTTGGCTGTCGAGAATTTTCGGCATGTAGACTCTCCCTGCTCGGGCATTGTACGCCGTCCAAGAGTTCACGTGACTTGAGGCTCATCGGCTTTACGGCTTCACGGCTTTACGGCTTTACGGCTTTACGGCTTTACGGCTTTACGGCTTTACGGCTTTACGGCTTTACGGCAAAACAATTGAACTTGGCGTCGGCGTTGTCAAGAGCGTGTGCCGTATAGCCGTCGACCCGTATAGCCGTATGGCCCGCCGACGGGCCGAAGGCCCGGAGGCGGGGTCAACTCTCTGCTAAACTCCTCGTCTCGGACGGAGAGGGCATGGCAAAGGTCAAGGTGCGTACTATTCATAGGGAAGAGCTGCCGGGAATCGCAATTCTTCGCGACGCGGTGGCGGCAGATCTGGCAGCATACCCGTCGAGCAGTGGCACCCTCGATCTCGAGATGGACACCGACCCCGAGCTTCGACATCTCCTCTCTCACGATCCTGACGGGTTCTTCACTGTTTACCAGGGTGGGGAGACCCTCGGTTTCGCCGCCGCTCACGTCCGTGCCCGTCAGTGCATTCTGTCGGAGCTGTGGGTGCTGCCCCAGCACCACGGCCGGGGCGCCGGCAAGGCCCTGCTGTCACGCATACTCTCCTACGCCGAGCGGTCCGGTGCCCGCGAGTTTCTCGCGGTGGTGCCGACCGAGCCCGCGATCCAGGCCCTGATGCTTGGGCACGGCTTCGAACCGATGACGACGGTCTATCAGTTCAGTCTCCCGGTGTCATCGGCGACTCGTCTCGCCTCCGGGCTGAAGGGCCTGCTGCCGGGCAAGGACGCAACTGCCGATTTGCTCAACCGGCGTGGACAGGCCGACATCGACCGCATCGACCGCGTCACCCGCAACATCACCCGTGAGGCGGACCACGTCTTCTGGCTCAAGGAGCGTCAGTTGCGGGCGGCACTCGTGCAACAGGGAGCTCGAATCGCGGCCTATGCCTACGGCGGTGTGGAGCAGGTCGGCCCGGTCGCCGGCAGCACCCAGGACGCCTCACTCGCGGCCCTTGGGTGGGCCCTCGACCTCGCTGTCGGCGCCGGCGCTACCGGCGATATCGAGCTGCGGGTCCCATCACCATTCGGGTCCGCGGTCGAGGCCCTTCTCGACACCGACGCGAGCCTGCGGGCCACGCTCCTGGTATACGGCAAAGGGATTTCCCTGTCCTTCGATCGATCTCTCTTCGGAACACTCTGTCTGCCATGAGCAAGGGGCTGCGTAAGGCCGGCGATGGCGGTCGGCGCCGGGTGCGATACGAAGAAGAACTGAATGAGCAGCAACTCGAGGTTGTGATGCACCCCGGCGGACCGATGTTGGCGCTTGCGGGCGCCGGCACCGGCAAGACCCGCACCCTCGTCTACCGAACCAGCCGGCTCATCGAGGACGGTGTACCACCAGGAAAAATCCTGCTTCTGACCTTCACCAACAAAGCGGCACGGGAAATGATGGGGCGCGTCCAACAGCTGGTAGAGCTTGCCTCCACCCGGATCACCGGCGGGACCTTTCATTCCGCCGGCCACCGCATCCTCAGACGATACGCCGAGCTGCTCGGCTATACACCCCGGTTTTCGATCCTCGACCGAGAGGACGCCACCGACCTCATGGGGGCGGCTCTCGCTGATATCAGCCCCGATGTTCCGACCCGGCGATTGCCGCGGCCACGCCTCCTGGTTGATCTCTACAGTTTTGTCATCAACACCGGACACGAGCTTGGCGAGGTCTTGAGCGAGCGTGCACCGCAGTTCCTCGACGAGGGCGAACTGATCGCCGACGTCTTCAAGCGCTACCTCGAGCGCAAGCGGCAGGCCGATCTGATGGACTTCGACGATCTGCTGCTCAATTGGCTGTTGCTGCTGAGCAGGTTTCCGCGAGCCCGCGCCGAACTCCGGGAACGCTTTGATCACATCCTGGTGGATGAGTATCAGGACACCAATCGGCTACAGGCGGACATCGTCGACGGGATGCTCGGGCCCGACCGCAACGTGATGGTGGTAGGCGACGACGCCCAGTCCATTTACGCCTTCCGTGGTGCTGACTTCGAAAACATCCTCGGGTTTCCGGAGCGTCACCCGGACTGCCGGGTCTTCAAGCTCGAAACAAATTACCGCTCCGTTCCGCCGATTCTCGAGCTAGCCAACGCCTCGATCGTTCACAACGCCCGTCAGTTCCAGAAAACTCTCCGACCCGACCGCAGCGGCGGCGAGCAACCACTCGAGGTGGCGGTCCCGACCCCGGAGATCCAGGCGAGCCATGTCGCCGAACAGTTGCTCGAGCTCCGCGAGGAAGGCTTCGATCTCGAAGACATGGCGGTCCTTTACCGTAACCACGCCCAATCACTCGACCTCCAGGTGGAGCTCACCCGTCGCAATATTCCGTACCGGGTCCGCTCCGGATTGCGATTTTTCGAACACCGGCACGTCAAAGACGCGCTGGCCCATTTGAGGTTCATCGACAACCCGCGCGACGAGATCGCCTTCGCCCGCCTCATCAAGCTTCGGGACGGATTCGGACCGCGTCTCGCGGCTCGGGTATGGGACCGGATTGCGGGCGCAGAAGGCGCGCGGCGCCTGCTGTCCCTGGAGGTCGACTCTCTGGGACTGCCGCGCGCCGCCCGCGCCTCGTTGGTCGAGCTTCAGACGCTGATGGCCGAGATCTCTGCTCCAAAACTCCTCGGACAGCCGGGCGAGGTCATCCGCAGGGTCGTCGAGTCTTTTTATGAGTCATGGGCACGCGCCCACCTGGAGAACTCCGGCGCACGGCTCGAGGATCTCGAACAGCTCGCTCTGTTCGCGGACGGCTACCCCGATGTCAACGCCTTCCTCTCCGAAGTCACGCTGCTCAACGACCTCTCAGGCGAGGACGCGGTTGCAGGCCCACCCGACGAGATGGTGACGTTGTCGACCGTCCACCAGGCCAAGGGCATTGAATGGCGGGCTGTGTTTGTCATCTGGCTCGCCGAAGGACGATTTCCGTCCTTTCGAATGGACGACGAGGAGGAGGAACGGCGACTCTTTTATGTCGCCGTCACCCGCGCCCGGGATCGCCTATTTCTCGTTCGGCCGGAGATCGCGCGCGACCGTTATCGGATCGATACCATCATTGACCCCTCCCGCTTTCTCTCCGAGCTGCCCTCCGGGGTTCGCGAACTGGTGGCAATCGCCGAAGATCAACCGCCTGACGGCATCGACACCCTCCCCCGGGGGGGTCGATATACGCTGCCAGCATTTCTCGACGATCCATCCGACGACGATGTCAATTGAATTAACCGGTAACCCGGGTCCTCTACTTGACAAAGACATCATCAGACATTAGAATATTCTTGAATGGTTATGAAGTTAATCATTCATATTTGCGCGAATCCTGATAGAGGAGAAATACCATGGCAGTTACTCAGCTGACCCAACAGAACCTCGATGAAACCATCAACAACAACGACATCGTCGTGATCGATTTCTGGGCTCCGTGGTGCGGACCATGCCAGACCTTCAAGCCGATTTTCGAGGCAGCCTCTGAACGACACTCGGACGCCGCTTTCGCTTCCTGCAACACCGAGGAGCAGACCGAGCTGGCGACGATGTTCCAGATCCGCTCCATCCCCACTCTGGTCGTGTTTCGGGAAGGAGTCGGTATCTTCGGTCAACCCGGCATGCTGCCCTCCGAGGCCCTCGACGAACTGATGGACAAGGTGCGCGAGCTCGACATGGAAGAGGTCAAAGCAGAGGCCGAAAAGCAGCAGGAGCAAACCACAGACGCGTAATCGAAGGCTCTCGAGCCCCGCCCGACGGGTCGACAGTCCGAGTATGATGGTCGCCGGATTAAGAATTGGCGACACAGGCGAACACCAACGAAAGCGAATCTAACCTCGAGAGTTATCTCGGTTGGCTGGCGATCGTGCTCGCCGCCGCGCTCCCGCTCTATCGCCCGTGGGTGACCCTGGCGACCACCGCGATCCTGGTCCTTTGGCTCTTCGGCGGCGGGCTCAGCCTTCGAGCCGGCCGCCTACGGAGCCACCGACTGACCCTCGCGGTCCTCTTCTTCCTTGCACTCAATGTCATTTCTCTTGCCTGGACCAGCGATCCCGGTGCCGGCCTGAGATACCTCACGAAGTACCGATATCTGCTGCTCATCCCGATGCTGGCGAGTTCCGTCAGGCTGATCTATCGTCGCTGGGCTGTGACCGCCTTCGAGCTCGCCGCTGGTGCATCGGTCGTGCTCTCGGTCGGCATTCTCGTAGGAATGTTGAGACTCCGCGACGCCCACCCCGGGAATCCATCCCCGACCATGGCCCACCTCGACTACGGCCTGCTGCTCGCGCTGGCTGCGCTAATGATCGTGGCCCGGATCCTCTACTCCAAAATGAGTGCCGGCCGCAAGGCTTTGTGGACCGTCCTCGCGATCCTCACAACCATCGGCCTGATGGTCAACATCGGCGGCTCCGGCCACGTCGCCTTTGCAGGCGGGCTCGTGGTGCTCTTGATCCATTGGGCCAGAGGTCGTCCTGCGCGCCTGGTCATCGGTGTCGGCACCGGGTTCGCGATGGCGTTGGTGCTGGTGTGGTTCTTGTTCCCGAAGTTCCAGGCACGCGTCGACGAAACGCACACAGAGCTACGGAACGCGATAGTCGATCAGCGTTACGACAGCAATCTCGGGGGGCGGGTCGCGGCGATGAAAGTCGCCCGAGAAATATTCCGCCAGGACCCTTGGTTCGGCACCGGCGTCGGCGGCAATATCCCGGCGTTTCGGGGGGCCCTTGATACCCGCTTCAAGGAGCTCAAACCCTCGATCTACTGGTACCGGCATTTTCATAACCAATACACACAGGTCGCTACTGAACTCGGAATTGCGGGCCTGTTGGCGCTTGCCTGGATCTTCTGGGAGTTGATTCGAGGGCCGCACAATCGCCGCGAGACCGACGCGGCGGCCCTGATTCTGGCCACGGTCTATCTGCTCGGGTTCCTCGGCGAACCCTTCTTCCACAAACAAATCACGTTGGTAATGTTCTCGCTCTTTGCGGGTCTCATTTCGGCTGAAGATCTCGAGGCGGATGCACCAAAGGAAGGAAGTTAGGAGTTGAGAGTTGAGAGTTATGAGTTTTGAAGCTAAAGTTCAGGCCGACCGTCAACTCTCAACTCTCAACTCTTAACTCTTTACTCTTGACTTGTTTCGCTCGGATCTTCTACGTCAAGCGACCGAAGGCCTTCCCAGGTGCTCTCGTTCTCATCGAACTCGGGCAGCATCGGGGGGATGCCGCGCTCATCGTTCTTTTGCCAACCCCACAGAATCGCGAACTTCATGTAGGTGCTGTAAGACTGCAGCAGGCAGAATATGATGCCAAGAGATCCGTCGAGGATGCCGAGCTGCAGGATGTAGGTTCGGAAGAATCTCCATGCCGGCCGCAAGAGGACCTCGAGCGCGGAAGTGCGATCGCCGTCCCTCCAGCACTGGGCGGCATTCCAGTATCCGTACTTGGCGAGGCGGAAGGCGTACTCGTCGAAACTGCGATCGACCATGTAGTGCTCGATAGCGTTGTCGAGTATCGGTGTCTCGCCGGATGTGTGAAGAACCGAGTGCACCCGCCGATTCTCGTAGTACGCCGCGCCCTTCCGGAACAGCCTCGCGACCCGGTCGTGCTGCCAACCCGAGAACCGGATCCGCTTACCGAGGATGTACACATCGCGATTCATCATGAAAGCGGTATGTTCGGTACCGGCGGCGAGGAGATTGACAACCTCTAGGCGCAGTTCCGGTGTACATCTCTCATCAGAGTCGAGGAGGAAGATCCAGTCGCTCTGAACATGCTGCATCGCCCAGTTTTTCTGGGCGCCGGCACCGAAATAGTTGCGCTGGAAGAACCTCACTTTGTCGTATTGCTGAGCTATTTCGGGCGTCTTGTCGGTGGAGTATGAATCGACGACTACGATCTCATCACACCACAGAAGCGACTCGATGCAATCGGCTATGTTGTGTTCCTCGTTGAATGAGGTGATGACACCGCTCACCTTCGGCCGCTGGCGGCCATTTTCGGTTTTGTGGGCTTCGGGGTCTTTCATTGCGTCTCACCTCGCGTGTCGTCGAGAATCGCAGATTGTCCATAAACGGCCTTCGAGCCGCGAAATCCTAGCATATTCGGAGTTCTAGATGATTTAGAGGTACTATGGAGTGATGGCCGATTCTCGCCAACACGTGTTGGTGGTCGGCGCTAAAAAGGCCGGCCTCAAGCGTGTCGCACCCATGCTGCGACGCGCGGATTTCAGCGTCCACTCGGTGGAGCCGTCTCCGTTTCTCCTCGATCTGGTTCTCAGCACGGAGTTCGAGCTGGTGATTGTCACCTTCCCGTTGGACACTTTGCCACTCGACGATCTCATCGACACCATCCGCGACGCAGGCTCGGCCTGTCACGATGCAGGTCTCCTCCTGCTTGCCGAACCCGAGCTTCTCGACGACGCCCAATCGGTGGTCGACCTCGGCGTCAACCGCGCCATCTGCTGCGATTGGAGCGAGGCGCGACTCTGGCAGGCGATTGGTGACCTGATGGAAGTCGCACCGAGGATCTTCATGCGGGTCCTGATGCACGCCGACATCGAGATCAAGAACGAAAAGGACCGTGCGATCTTCCAAACAGTCAACGTGTCGGTCTCGGGAGTACTCCTACAGGGATCCGATCAGCTAACACCGGGGGAGACCTTCGACTTCCTGTTCCGCCTGCCGGGAGGTGGTCTGGTCGAAGGATCGGCCGAGGTCGTCAGGCAGACGAATCCTCTCCGGGAAGGGGTCGATGGCATCGGAACCCGCTTCACCTCGTTTCGCGGAGAGTGTCAGGAGCGACTGTCGGCGCATATTGGCCGTCAGATGGAGCTCGGCAAAAAAAGGTAGAGCCGTCCCATGTTGTTCATCCGGCCCGCGATCTCGGCGGCCTCGTCTCCAGCACCTATGAACAGATCAACCCGGCCCGGGCCACGGATCGAGCCGCCGGTGTCCTGATTGAGCGCAAACCTGGAGAAACGCTGCTGTTCTCCTTGCCCGCCTGGCATAGTACCCTCAATCCAAGCCAATACCGGCGCCGGAAAGAGTCGCCGGTCGGTGGCGATGGAACGACCGGCCGTCACCGGCACTCCGTAGCATCCGAGCGGTCCACCCTCGGACTCCAACGGTCTGAAAAACACGTAGGAAGCGTTGTAGGCAAGGACCCTTTCGATTTCTTCGGGGTGGGCCGCGAGATAGGCCCTTATTGCCTGCATCGACATCTCTTCACGAGGAATCAGCCCATCGTCGATCAGCAATCGGCCGATCGACCGGTACTCCCATCCGTTTGACACCGCGTAACCGGCACGGAGTCTGGTGCCGTCGGGAAATATGAGAGTTCCTGAACCTTGAACATGAAGGAAGAAAACATCGACCGGATCGGCAAGGTAACCGAGGACCGGTGCCGTATTCGCCAAGCCTCCGCCAAAGTCGATCTCTTCTCGATCGGCATAGCGAACCAACTCGTGATCCTCGACCCTGCCGACAACAGCCCGGGGCGATTTTTCGAGACCGAAGGCTTCGAGGTCCACCATCACGAGGTCATCTGGAACTCCGTAGACCGGGTGCTCGAACGGTGACTCGGGTTCCCGGCGTGCCTCGAGGAGTGGTTCGTAGTAGCCGGTGAACAGCACCTCACCACGACCATCGCGGCCCACCGAACGGAGGAGGACGAACTCCTGCTTCAACGCCTGAGTCAAGCGCTCGTGGTCAGATTCATCGCGAACCAGCTGTATGAAGCGCCTGGCCCCCGCCCCCAGTTGACCGGCGGTGCGTTCTTCAGAGCCAAATGTGAATACTCTGTCCCGGGGAAGGGCATCGAAGTACGACAGCGAATGCTCCATCGCGGCGATCAGCCCCTCCGGATCGAGATCGTCTACCAGCGCGGGCCACTCGCCTTGTGGCACGGTTCGTAGCGGACTCTCGACCGTCGGCGGTACGCGGGACGCACAGCCCACGAGCACCACGCAGACCATCAGCGCGAACGCACTGGGGACCTGACGAATCACCGAACGAGGACCAGCGACAACCACGGCCAGTAGGTAATGATCAGCACGGTCAGCAGCAGAATCGCCAAGAATGGAAGCGCCGCACGATAGAGCAGGACGATCGGTTTGTCGAAGCGGTAGCTGGCAATGAAGAGGTTCATCCCGACGGGCGGCGTGCAGTAGCCGATCTGCATGTTGGCGAGGAAGATCATTCCGAGATGAATCGGATCGATCCCATATCCCGCCGCAATGGGGAGGATCAGCGGTACAACGATGACCAGTGCCGAAAAGATGTCGAGCATCATCCCGAGTATGAGGAGGAAGAGATTGAGGAGGATCAAGAAGCTCAGTTTGGAGGATATGTGGGAGGTGACCCACTCGAAGAGCCTCATCGGCACCTGCTCGTCGATCATATAGTTTGTCGACGCGAGGGAAACACCAAGGATGATCAGGATCCCACCGACCAGAACCATGGAATCCCGCATCACACCGGGCAGGCGACGAAGGGGAATGTCCCGGTAGATGAGAACCTCGACGATGAAAACATAGACGACGGTCACGGCCGCTGCTTCCGAGACTGCAAAGAAACCGCTGTAGACCCCACCAAGAACAATGACCGGGAGTGGAATCTCCCACATCGATTCCCGCAGCGCCGCAGCGATCTCGCGACGGTTGAACGGTTGCCTCGTCAGCCGAGAACGCACGAAGCCGCCCTCGCGAATGCAATAGAGCGAGAGCAGGAAGAGCATCAACAAACCGGGGAGGATGCCGGCGACGAAGAGATCGTCCACCGACTGCTTGGCGATGATGCCGTAGAGGATCAGGGGCAACGAGGGCGCAAAGAGCAGCCCGAGGCTGCCGGAGGTGGTGATCAGACCGAGGTTGAATCGTTCACGGTAACCTGCGGCTGCGATCGCCGGATACAACAGGGCCCCCATCGCGATGATGGTGACGCCAGAGGCTCCGGTGAAGGCGGTGAAGAGAGCGCAGACGAAAAGCGCCACTACGGCGAGACCGCCCGGCATCCACCCCAGCATAACGTTGGTCACCCTGACGAGACGCCGCGGGGCCTGGCTCTCGCCGAGGAGGTAGCCGGCAAAGGTAAAGAGCGGGATCGCGATCAGGACCGGGATCTCGGAGACCCGGAATATCTCCATCGGCACGACCATCAGGTCGATGTCCGAACCCGCGAAACCGATCAGCGCACCGGCCGCGATGATCGCGAACAATGGCGCGCCGAGGATCGCCAGCAAAATCAGTGCGATTCCAATGAGGATCACAGCGAATCCTCTTTGGCGATGCTCATTTTGATGTGTTTGACAGCGAAGAGAAGATAGCGGAATGCAATAACACCAAAGGCCACCGGAAGGATCGCCTCGCAGGCCCACACCGGTACGAAGGCCACCGCCGTCACTCCAGCCGCTCGATCATCCAGCACGAGCCGGAGGGCGCTCCACGCGACAACCGCCGATACGACTGCTGTGAAAAGATCGGTGATGACTCGAACACGCGCCTTCCACCGTGTCGGTAAGAATTGTGATACTGCATCGACTGAGATCTGTTTGTCGCTCCTCGTCGCAACCATGGCACCAATCATGCCCACCCAGAGCACACCGACCCGAAGCATCGGGTCCGCCCACAAAATGGCGCCGTCAAAGAGATTTCTGAGGACTATCTGGGTGGCAGCGAGTCCCACCATCGCGGCCAGGATCAGCACCAGGAGCGCATCCTCAACCAGCGCCGTCACCCGCAGGAGACGGCCGATGACGGAGGGTTCGGTGCGCTCCATTCTCAATCGCCGGTCGTGCCGGACGGTTGCTGCGATCGGTAGGCCTTGACGAGGTTTTCGATCATGGCCATCGTCGCTGGATCGTAGTCCCTTTGCGCGACCAGCTTTTTGGTTGCGACGGCGGCGATCTCCTCCCACTGCGCCCGTGTCTCGGTCGTCGGGTCGACGAACTCCACACCCTGACTTGCGAGAGCTTCTCTCGCTTCCGCGTTGTCACTCCGGCTGGCCGTATCGAGTTTTCGATTGGCCCGGCCCATCACCTCGCGAACGATCTCCTGATCCGCGGCGCTGATTCGATTGAATGCCTTGGCGCTGACGACTGTTGTGCCGCACACATACGTTATTGGAAGGTCGGTCAGATACTTGGCCTTGGTGAACCACTGCAGGGCGATGGCTCCCACAGCGGGGGCCGCGACGGAGTCGATTAGGCCAGTCTGCAGTCCCGTCAACACATCCGAAATCGGCAGCGGCACCGGTGACAGCCCGGCCGCCTCGACGATTGCGAGGGAGACCGGGTCGTCCTGCATCATCCACGCCTTGCGGCCTTTGAGATCATCGAAGGTCCGCGTCGGTTTGGCGGACATCAGGTAGGTGAACCCGGTTTCGGTGAAACCGAACGCCACAAAGCCCTTTGCCTCGAGCCCGTCGATCAGGATCTGGTCCATCCGTTCGCGAACGTAGTCCACCTCGCCGTTTGAGCGGAAGAGCAGCGGCAGGCTGTAGATTTCCAGATCCGGATCAACGTCGGCCAGGCTTCCCGCGAGAACGACGCCGCCGTGAAGCTGACCGATGCGGATCTTGCGGAGCACTGCCGAGTCGGTGCCCATCGTCCCGCCGGGGTAGAAGCGGAAGCTGACACGGCCGTCGGTGCGTTCTTTGACCTCATCGGCGGCCTCTTGCAGCCCCTTCATCCAGATCGTTCCATCCGGAGCCATGGTCGCAATCTTCAGGCGAACGCTCTGCGCGCCGACTGTCGGTGCGCCCAGCAGTGCGATGAGGAAGGTCAAGAGGATTCTGGCAAACGGCATTTATCAATCTCCAAAATAGTCTTCAGAGGAGCCGAGCAAGGCCCTCGCTTCTTCCTGGGCCATGGTGTTGGTGAGGGTCAAACCCGGCGCCACCGGGTCGGCGTCGATGACCTCACGACAGAGACGATCGTGAAGGTCTCTGTCGAAGACCAGCCGCGCATAGGAGCGAGCGAGCAAGACCTTGGCCGTGAGATTCCTCCCGTCGGACAGCTCGATCACCCGCTCGAAATCCACCCTCCCCTGCTCGGGTTTGCCGCCCATCGCCTCGGGGAGAAGCGTCGCGAGAATACCCAGATAGAGAAACGCGGATCCTTTTTCGAAGGTCTCGTCGAGGACCACAACCCTCTGCATCATGGCATCGACCCGGGCTTTGTCGGCCACTGCCGACCAATCATCGGTGTTCGCTCTGATCCAGCTCGCCCACGCCGCTCCGGCGCTGAACAACACCGGCACCTCTTTGCGCCCCATCCCGTTGACTACACGTTCGAAATCTTCGTACGGGGCCGACCAGATTTCACAGGCGTCTTTCTCGACCCGGCACCATGCGGCCCAGCCGTAGTCGCGTCCCTTGCGGGAAAGCCTGGATGCCCGTTCGGGGTCGTCGACAAAGGCGCCGGCGTAGCTCGAGTAAAGGCCGGCTCCGGCCATCAACAGCTCCGCGTTCTTTGGATTGTCCGCGATCAGACCGTCGATCAGGAGCAGATAAGCCGGTGCACCCTGACGCACCGTCTCCGGATCGTTCTGGTCGAGGACCGCGCTGGTCAGGCTGTCGGCGAGGCTTGTCGTGGCAGAAGACATGATGGACGAGCATCCGGCGGTCAGCGCCAACACCGATGTGACCGCCACCCGGCTCAACCAGATGTGCTTCGCCCCTTGAACCCGCATATCTCACCAACTTCCCACTGCGGACAATCCCCCGTGGATCACCACCGGATGAGAGAGAGTCTATCGGCGCCGCAGGCTCCTGGCTACTTCGTACCGAAACCGCCTCGCAGGGGGCCATCGTCCAGGGCGGGTGAACGCAAGGAATCAGTTGCGGCCGCAGTCGTATTCGTGATCAACGTGGTCCCGTCCCGATCACGCACCATTTTCACCGGTCTCGCCGGTCGGTAGCTACCGCCCATCCGGTAGGATTGCCCGGTGTAGATGGTGAGAATGCGGGAAACGTAGTTTCGGGTCTCGGCATACGGCGGCACGCCTCGGTATCGAGCCACTGCTCCCTCACCCGCGTTGTAGGCCGCCAACGCGAACTGGAGGTTCCCCGAGTACTGGTCCACGAGACGCGAGAACTCCTTGACACCACCACGAATATTCTTCTCCGGATCGAAAGGATCATCAACATTGAGACGTTTCGCAGTCGCCGGCATCAACTGCATCAAACCCATGGCGCCGCGACGGCTCACGGCGTTGGGATCGTACGACGACTCGACCCGCACCAGGGCATCAACGAGCTTTGGATCGACGCCATGCTCCCGACTGATCGTCTGCACCAGCTGGCGCAAATCGGCCCTGTCCAAAGCCGTACGGCCGGAATCGGCGGCCGGTGCCGCAGAGAACGACAAGGCCGGCAGGGTGAGGAGCGCGCACACTACGTGAATCGCAACGTGTCGTGTCACGTTACTATTATGACAGACAAGTACGAACGGAGGAGTACCGGTTGCCCGAAGACGTTTCAAAAACGCCCATGATTCAACCATTTGTGGACCTCATGCGTGACGCGAGCGCGCCCACACCGGCGATCGCTTCCTTCCGGCTCCACTATCAACGTCTGTGTGACGGTGAACGGGGATTCCTCCCCGAAAAGGACATTCAACCGATCGGATCGCTGCCGGATTCCGAGGATTTCGATACGTACCTCGAGGCGGGCCGATCAGCCGCGGCCAGGACAGCTGTTATCAAACTCAACGGAGGCCTCGGCACCTCGATGGGCCTCGACCGCGCGAAGACCCTGCTCCCGGTGCGCGACAATCTGAGCTTCCTCGATCTCATCGCCCGCCAGGTGCTGTCCCTGCGAAACCAGGTGGGAACAGAGGTCCCACTCGTGCTGATGAACAGCTATCGCACCTCGAAGGACTCTGATCGGGTTCTCGCCGGGTACCCGGAGTTGCGGGTTGCCGACCTGCCGCTCGGGTTTCTCCAGAACATGGTTCCCAAGGTCCTCGAGGACGGGTTGACGCCCGCTGAGAATGACGAGCAGCCGGAACTCGGCTGGTGCCCGCCGGGGCACGGCGATCTTTTTACAGCGATCAAGGGCTCAGGGTTGCTCGATCAGATGACGGAGCGCGGCATCGAGTACGCGTTCGTATCCAACGCCGACAACCTGGGCGCGGCGCTCGATCCGTCAATCCTCGGATATATGGTGGCAGAGGGTCTCGATTTCCTGCTGGAAGCTGCCGACCGCACCCCGGCCGACCGCAAGGGTGGTCATCTTTGCCAATTACTCGACGGTCGTCTGGCACTTCGCGAATCGGCTCAATGTCCGCCCGAGGAGGCCGATGCATTCCAGGACGTCGGCCGCCACCATTACTTCAACACCAACAATCTCTGGGTCCACCTGCCAACGCTGAATCGCCTGCTCGAAGAGCACGGCGGCTTCCTACCCCTGCCCACCGTCGTCAATCGCAAAACTCTCGATCCGCGGGATCCGGCGTCGCCCAGGGTTTTTCAACTCGAAACAGTGATGGGAACCGCGATTTCCCTTTTCCCGAAGGCCGCAGCGGTCCGGGTTCCCAGACGTCGATTCTCGCCGGTCAAGAACACCAACGATCTACTCGGCGTCCGCTCGGATGCTTTCGATCTCGGCGATGACGGCCGAATCGTGCTCAGCGCCGGACGGAGCGAACCGCCGGTGATCCGGCTCGATGAAGATTTCTACAAGATGATCGACGACTTCGAGGAACGATTCCCGAACGGCGCTCCGTCTCTTCGTCTCTGTGATCGCCTCACGGTCGAGGGCGACGTCACCTTCGGCGCCGACGTCGCGGCGAAGGGGCAAACCGACGTTCGCGCTCGGGGAGCGGTTCACGTTCCTGACGGCACCGTTCTCTCGGGCCGGGTCGAGCTCTAATTCAGGGTTGAGAGTTGAGAGTTGAGAGTTCCACCCAGCTGGGTTTTCGGTTCCTCAACTCTTAACTCATAACTCTTAACTCTTAACTAACTCTTAACTCATAACCCGCCTGAGGCGGTCGGTTGTAGTATTGCCGAGGACCATCAGGACCGGATTCCGGAAAGGAAACCCACAACATGAACGAAACAGCACAGCCCGAGGAAGGGAAGGCCATCGGCCAGATCATCCGCGAGGCGTTCGCGGAGCTCGGCTCGACCCTGGTCGCGTTCGTCAAGGCGCCGAAGGCCCTTTGGGGCGTCAACATCCCTTATGTCATCGAGGGACTCGTCTACTTCGGGATCCTGACGATTCTCGGCAAGTACTGCTCGGAGAACGTCGGTTTGAGCGACCTGCATGCGGGGTGGGTGTACTCGGTGGTCACCGCCGGCATCACCTTCGCCATGCTCTTCCTGGGTGGAGTGTGCGACAAGATCGGTATCCCGAGGACACTCGCTATCGCGTTCGGGTTGTTCGTCGTTGGGCGAGGGCTCGTCGCCCTCTCGGGCACGATGGACCTCGGTCAGGGATTGGGTTCGCCGATGTTCCTGGTCCTGGCGCTGGGTCTGTTCATCTACGTGGTCGCCTACGGTCTCTACCAACCGGCAGCCTACGCGGGCGTCAAGCGTTACACCAACCCAAAAACAGCGGCGATGGGCTACGCGGTCGTCTACGGTCTGATGAACCTGGGCGCTTTCTTCTCGGGATTCGTGTCGCCGACCATCCGTCATCGATTCGTGGATATCTTTCCGCCAAACGGTCTCACCGCGGTGTTCTGGACCTACACCGGTCTGTGCGTGATCGCTCTGGCTATCACCATGATCATCCTGACCCGCAAAACGGATGCGGCGGCTGTCGAGCGAGTCGCATCCGAAACGGCCGAGCTCGCCGACGGCGACACGACGACCGAAAAGAAAGAGGAGGCAAAGCCGGAGGGGACCGCCAGTGTCGCGAAACCCGAGAATCTTCGGTTCATCGTTCTCGTGTCTTTCGCCGCGATCTCGATCGGCGCCGCGATCGCAGCCACCACCGGTCGCCTGGCAGTAGCCCCGTGGATCACGTACGTTGTCGCCGCCGGTCTCGTCGTGCTCGCGGTCTACGAGTTCCTGCGGGTTCGCCCGGACCATCCTTTCCGTGACGCCAGGTTCACCTTCTTCATCTTCGTCCTGATCCCGGTCCAGACCCTGTTCGCCCACAACTGGCTGACCCTTCCCTACTATCTCGACCGCGCCTTCCGCGGCTCGGTGGTCAGCGACTACTTCGAGTTCTTCTCGAACATCAACCCGATTCTGATCTTCATCCTGGCGCCGATCGTAGCCGGGCTGACGGCTCGCGCCAACGTCTACACGATGATGATCATCGGCACCCTGGTTATGGCGCTGCCGACCTTCCTCCTCGTCATTGGCCCGTATCTGATCCCATTTCTCGCGTACATCGTGCTGATGTCGATCGGCGAGGCCATGTGGCAGCCGCGGTTCCTGCAGTGGATAGCCGAGGTCGCGCCTCCGGGCAAGACGGGTCTGTACATGGGAATCGGCCAGTTCCCGTGGTTCCTCACGAAGTTCGTCACCGGCCTTTACTCAGGCTACTTCGTGGCGACCTACATTCCGAAGCCCGAGACGGGCCTGCCGAGCAACACGGAGTTCATGTGGCTGATCTACGGCGTGATTGCGATGATCTCACCGGTGGCCCTGATCCTCGCTCGGAAGTGGATGATGGCCGGGATGAAGGAAAAGCACGAAGGTTGACACGAACGGCGCCGATTGTTAGATTGTCGCTCCCCTCTCGGGGTGCTGAGCGGGAGTAACTCAGCGGTAGAGTGCAACCTTGCCAAGGTTGACGTCGCGGGTTCAAATCCCGTCTCCCGCTCCAACTACTTTATTTCGCCCGACTGAAAGCCGGGCTTTTATTTCAGATTCTGGTTTTTTAGCACCGGGTTTCAGGGGTGATTGAGCCTTCTTGACCACCATCAGCGAGTGCCTTAAAATCAGCTTCTCAGGCGACGTGGCCAAGTGGTAAGGCAGGGGCCTGCAAAGCCCTTATCCCCGGTTCGAATCCGGGCGTCGCCTCCAATCCCCACCCCCCCCCGACACAAGATGCAGGATGCAGGATGCAGGATGCAGGATGCACCTAGAGCGTAAACCGATACTTGGTGGGCGGGTGGATCTCGTATCTCGAATCTGGCATCTGGAGGGTCGGGCGGACGGCTACTTCTTCTCAGTAGCCTTTTTTGAAGCTGTCTTTTTCTTCGTGGTGGTTTTCTTCTTTGCCGGAGCCTTCTTCGTAGTTGCTTTCTTTTTCGTGGTCTTTTTCGCAGTCGCTTTCTTGGTCGTCGGCTTCTTATCCGCCGCTTTCTTCGCCGTCGTCTTCTTTTCCGACGCCTTCTTTGCTGGCGCCTTCTTCTTGGCAGCCGTGGCCTTCTTCGCTTCACCTTTGTCCAACGCTGCGGCGAGTTGCGCACCAAAACCGGTGACCGCCGGTTCGGCGTCTGCCCCCGACTCCATGTGCGGCGTGTATTCCTGCCGCTCCTGGTCACGCTTTATCGCGCGCACCGACAGGCTGATACGGCGTCGGTTGGGGTCGAGACCCATGAGTTTGAGCTTGATCTTTTCACCCGGAGAAAACGCACCGCGCGGGTCGGCATCCCTCTCCAAACCGAGCTCGGAGATCGGGATCAACCCGCTGAGACCCGGCTCGAGTTCGACA
>Ga0255054_10000291_pt1 | contig 29504 bp, 21 predicted proteins | sample JV7_2_23_MG_FD_188634 | JGI IMG/M metagenome (GOLD analysis project Ga0255054, IMG submission 188634) | Seawater microbial communities from Jervis Inlet, British Columbia, Canada - JV7_2_23 | ecosystem: Environmental > Aquatic > Marine > Inlet | place: Canada: British Columbia | collected... | reverse complement strand
CATCCCTCTTTTCGCCAATTGACGGGCGACTCTTATGATGTTGGCCTCAGCATCATCAACCCATTTACTTTTTGGAAAAGACCTGATGAAATCCAGGTAACAGTCATAAACTTCGTCCAGTGAATAATCCAATTTTTCTATTGCATAACACTGCCAGAATCGGGCATCGTCCATCCAGGCGCTTCGAGAATGCTTGCTGAAGAATTCAGCCAAGGCTCTATATGCTTCCTCCCATTTCTCTTCGAGGATAAGATTATAAGCCTGCTTGTAGGCTTTGGCATCCTTCTCCTGCGCGTTGGCAGCACTTATCACAGGAGATAAAAAACAAAAGAAAACCAGAAAGATTGAAATTATCAAGGTAAAACATGACATTTTTCTAGTCATTTTATTCTCCATTTTTACATATTTAGGAATGAATCTGATACCGTTGGGGACGGCGTCGTTTTATCTTTTCCTTTTGTGGATTGACGGAAATCTGTGACATGAATTTGCAGCAGAATCCCTCGCCTATCCACTCCTTCTTTAACGAGTTCTATGGCTTCGAAATCATGTTCTGACTCAAGGTTGGCAATCTGAAGGAGGATCACTTCAAGATCTGCGATCAGGTCTCGTAAACGCCTCTGGTCAGAATCAGCAATTCCTTGCTTAAGAAAGCTGGCTTCACTCACCAGCTCTCTTGATATTTGCTGTTGATGAGGAAGGTCTAAGGCATACGAATCTTCTGTTTCTGGGTCAAAATTGATTAGAGCGAGGAGTATCAGCTTTGAGCGCTCGATATAATTCTGGGCACGCTGGGTAAATTCAACATTGGGCTCAGCTTTAAAGGCAACGGTGGGCAGTTGCCGAGCCTGTTGAACTCCAGGGATAGAAGGAGAAAAGATCGTTTTCCCGAGGTAAATTCCCAGAACTACAAGCAAAAGGGCTGCAGCGGTCTGAAAAGCCCACTTAGGGGCAAAAGTGAAGGCACGCCACCATGATTCTGTCTTCGGAGTTAAGGTTTTCTCATCTTCCATCTTTCTTGCGAGCTTGTCCCAGTAGCCATTCCAGTAGGCTTGCTCAGGTTCAGGCCGAATTCTTTTTTCCATAACCTTAAGAGTGGAGTCCATCTCATTATATTCAGATTCGCATCCTTCACAGACACGAATGTGACTTTCAAGGAAATTCTTTTGTTCATCATTTAATTCTTCATAGAATGCTTCACCAAACAAATCCTGACATTTTTTGCAATCACTCATTTGAAACCTCCAATCCAGGATTGCCCAGATAGAATGAAAGCTCTTTGCGGAGCTTTCTTGTGGCACGATAGAAAAGAGCTTTTACTGTTCCTTGAGAGACTTTTAATATTTCTGCAATTTCTCTTATCTTTAGTTCGTTATAATGGCGCATCACAAATACCGAACGTTCCTTTGGAGAAACTTTCTGGAGCGCCTGGGAAATATGTTTCTGAATTAAAAAGCCCTCTGCGATTCTTTCAGGATTTTGGGCACGGGTTCCGCTTCCCGGAAAATTCTCCTGAATATCTGCTCTTTCTAAGTCGTCCACTGATTTCTCAGGTTTCGAAGACTTCTTGCGGAGCAAGTCAATACTGGCGTTGACCGAGATCTGATAAAGCCATGAACTTATCTTCGCGTTTCGGCGAAACGTCTTAAGGGAACGGAACACTTTAATGAATACCTCCTGGGAGACATCTTCTGCATCGTCTTGGTCTCCTGTGATATCGTAAGCAATGTAATATATCTTCTTCTTATAACGTTCCACAAATTCTTGAAAAGCTGTGCTATCGCCACTAAAAATACGATCAACGAGAACTTGTTCATCTTGAACCATCTCTTTTATCTTTCCTCCTATTAGACGGGAATTCCTCAATAAAGGTTTACAATAATTATCAATAAGGATCTAAGGACTCACTTGTCTTTGGTCCAATTGTCCAACCGGCTCTTTTTTTTATCAGCGCTTTTTGAGTCAATTTTTTATCACCCACTTCAAGGGTGACCACATATTCACCAGGCGGCACTAAAATTCCTCGCTGCCTCCATCGCCGCACCTGAGCAACTTCCTCTTTGGTCGGCTGACGGCGCATGTTCCAGATCACACCATTTATCCCGGCACTCGCTTTGCCTTCAAGCTGGTTTATAATTTTCCCATCCGAATCAGTAATAGTAATCTTGACCTTCTTTTTTACTTTGTCTTTCAAATAATAATTTATCACAATCCCTTCAGGCTCATTAGGTGTCGATAAATGCCTGTGGCCGTAAAGATTATAATTTCCTCCATATGTGTGGGCCATCCACTGCACTTTTGGCTCGACTTTGAAGAAATAGATATTCTCTGCCAGGACTTTTTCATTCATTTCCTGAAGCGGAGTAATATCCGTGATAAATATTCCTCGTCCGTAAGTTCCCACAACAAGGTCATTTTCGCGCGGATGAACCAAAAGGTCATGGACCGCAACTGTTGGCATGTCACTCCTCATCCTCACCCATTTCTCTCCACCATCAAGCGTGACATAAACACCCATGTCTGTGCCTGAAAAGAGGAGATTTGGGTTTTTCCGGTCTTCAAAGATGACATTGATCGGCCTATCAGGAAGATTGGCGGCGATGGATGCCCAGGTCTCTCCGAAATCAGTGGTTTTGTAGAGGAAAGGTCTGAAATCATCCCGGCGATATCCGGATTTGGAAACATAGGCTGTTCCTGCCTGGAAATGGGAAGTAAAAACCCGGCTTACCCAGTAGTTTTCCGGCCCTCCCACGCCTGCAATCTTTTGGGTCATCTCCTTCCAGGATGCGCCGCTGTCTTTTGTAAGCCAGAGCTTTCCGTCATCCGTGCCGACCCAGATTACACCAGGTGTAACCGGAGATTCTGAAATTGTGGTTATGGTGCAGTACTGGATATGTCCTCTGCCGGCGATCTTTACGGCATCGTTTGTGGTCAGATCAGGGCTTATTTCCTGCCAGTTGTCCCCTCGGTGCAGGGAACGGAGTAAAATCTGAGTTCCCGTATAAATAATCTCACTGTTATGCGGTGAAATGTGAACCGGAGGACACCAATTAAACCTGTAAGAAGGCTTACCTTCTTCTCTTCTCGGTTGGATATTCGTCCGGGTACCCAGTTTCTGGTCAACGCGATGATGGCCTCCGAATTGAGATGTATTGTAGAGCCAGCGGCTGTCGTTCGGGTCGACCTGGTTGTACATTCCATCACCGCTACCGACTGTGACCCAATCCTCAAGAGTAATCCGGCCTGACCAGCTATTACTCGGTCCCTTCCATGACTCATGGCATTGAAGCCCGCCGTATATATTATAAGGTTCTTCCATATCCACACCGATTGCATAATACTGAGCCAGAGGAAGGTTGTCGTAAAAATCGCATGTTTTCCCTCTATCGTAAGAGATGTGCACGCCGCCATCACTTCCCATTAAGATACGATTTGAATTCTGGGGATCTATCCATAAGGTACGAACATCGCCAAAACTGCGGGTAAACATCTCTCTCGGAGGCCAGTTTATATCATTCCATGTCTTTCCTCCGTCAGTAGAATTAGCAAGGCAGATACTTGTGACATAGACATTCTTGTCATTATTGGGATCAACCCTTATCTGACAGAAGGAATAAGCTGCTTTGCCGCCCACGTTGTCTTCGATGGAGTTCATCTTAATCCAGGTTTCTCCGGCATCTTCGCTGCGGTAAACCTCTCCGCCAAAAATTCTATCTTGAGGCTTCAGCCCTCGGCTGCGATCCTGATCAGCTTCTTTTTTTGTAAGCGGCCGCTTATTTGCATTTTCAATTACAGCATAGATAATATCCGGATTTTTCCGATAGATATCGAGACCTATGCGCCCGATTTTCCCGCTGGGAAGTCCACCTCCCAATTTAATCCAAGTCTTACCGGCATCTGCTGTTTTATAGATAGCACTCCCCGGACCACCCTCTTCAAAATGCCAGGGCAGCCTTTGTTTCTCGTAGGCTGCAGCGTACAGAATATCGGGATTATCACGGTTCAGGGCAATGTCTATAACTCCTACTTTTTCGTTTATGTAAAGGACTCTTTGCCATGTTTTACCACCGTCAATGGTTTTAAAAACACCTCTCTCTTCGTTGGAAGAAAAGAGGTGGCCCATGGCTGCCACATACACGATTTCCTGATTTTTGGGATGAACGACAATTCGTCCGATATGGTGTGAATCTTTCAAGCCCATGTTTTTCCAGGTCTTTCCCGCATCTGTTGATTTGTAGATCCCGTCTCCCCAGTAGGAACTGCGGGCATTGGCAGCCTCTCCAGTACCCACCCAGACAATATCCGAGTTTGAGGGAGCCAGGGCAATATCGCCTATCGAAATCACGTCCTGATCATCAAAAATGGGCTCGAATGTAGTGCCGTTGTTTGTTGTTTTCCAGAGACCTCCGTTTCGGGAGGCAACATAGAAAGTGTACAGATGGGCTTCATGCGGAAATTCAGGAACAGCGAAATCATTTATCCAGGACCCGCTCCTAAAAGGGCCAAGATTCCGGTACTTGAAATTTTTCAATAAAGCCTCGTTAAAAAGCTCCTGGGTGTTTCCAAACGATTTCAAGGTAAAGAATGTAAAGAAAGCTAAACAAAAAGCCAGAAACATTACCCTTAAATGTTTTTTAGGTTTCATCTATCCTCCTTCTTGTTAAATATCTATTCTCTCACGGAAAATATTACCCAAAGAATTATAGGGACACATTACTCGTTTTAAAATTGGCTAAAGTAGCCTGTCCCCTTTTATTATCTTGGCTTTTAAATTGTTTTTTTCCGATGAGTCTTTGCATCATAATTTTACCCTTTCATAAGGAAAACAGTTATCTTAAGAAAAAGGAGCCTGGCCCCGTTTCTTGTTCTTACTTCCTTCCGAAGATTTCTGAGGATGATAGACAAGTTCCTTTTTCAACTTGTAGGTGTATGGGAGGTTTCTGTTTTTCCATCCGTCAACAGTTCTATAACCTTTCTCATCGTTCTTTCCTTCAAAGCCTTCCCTTATGCTGAAGACATGAAGGAAGCCAGCTTTATATGCCAGGTTGGCTGCCCCCATACTTCTTCCTCCACTCCGGCAAATAAAAATCAAAACATCCTTTTCTTCGAACTGGGATCTGATGTCTTGAATAAAGTTCTTATTCGTAGTTAACTTTTGCTCCATTTCACTCCAAAAAAGCAAAGGAACATTATAAGCCATCTCTGGATGACCCACAAAAACGTACTCAGCTATTGATCTCACATCCACTAGGTAGGTGGAGGGCTGTTCCAACATTTGATACCCCTCTTCAGGGGAAATTTCTTTAATAGGTTGAGATAAGAGAGAGATAGTGACGACTATCGATAAAGTAATGATTAAAACTATTTTTTTCATTCTTTAACCTCCCAGGGAAAATGGATGAAAATCCTGTAATACATATATTATCTTTCTGTTCGCTGCCTCAAAAGCAAAGTCCTATAGAACAGTCCTTGAGACTACTTCTTCAAGCCTGCATCGAGGTCATTGTAATTGAGGATGGCATTGAAGACGAACATATAGTTTCCATGGCTTAAGTCGCGCCAGAAAGGATTAAATGTGAATAAGACTATATGTCCTTTTCCAACCGGCACATCGACTACCGCAGCCTTCCCTTTTATCTCATCCTGACTTTTAACTATTCCGCTAAGACAGACCACTCCTTCTTTGGCATAACGAAGAACTACATGTCTTTCCTTCTCTTCTTCAATCTTGAGAAGAGGGCCTGAATGACTGCGATAGATGGGCATCTCCTTGTCAAAGCCATAAGAAATAGGATGCTTTTCATTGACAACCTCACCTTGAAGCAGAGAGCCGGGATTATAGAATTTGGAACTTGTTTGGAAAATATCAATTCCTCTTACCAGACCGTAATCTATTGCTAATCTAACAGGATTGTGAAGAGCAATTAATAGACCTCCATCCATAACGAACTTCTGGAGATTGCTCACTCCCTCGATTCCCATGCCTCCAGTGATGTCTTCACAGGAATCTGGAGTGCCCAGATGTTTGAATTCTTGAGTTTGGACAAAGGCAAGAGGATCCCGATCCTCAGGATCAACACCATTCACGATGTCAGCTCCCTTCCTTCCTCCACAATTACTGAAGATAATGACATCGTATTTATTCTTGAGGTTGCCTTTCTTAAGATGATCTTTGTGTATCATGGCAAACGGAATACCTAGGTCATCAAAAGCAAACCTTACCCAGCCGTCGGCTTGGGTAGAAAACCAGGTATGGTAGATGGCTATACGGGGGATATCCAGATCATGGGTTTTAACATCGGGAACCTTTTTAGAGCTGACGACCTCAAGTCCGAACTCACCGGCAACAGATTGGATAGTCTTATGAATCCCTGCTGCGGCTCCGGAGACAGGAATTATCATTGAGCCAGCATTGAAGTTTTTCTTTTTAATCTTGAATGGAACCTCTGCAGCCAGGACTTTAAAATCCTTTAGTTTTAATCGAGCAGGAAGCAGATTGTTTATCGTGGTGTTATTGATGATATAAGCTCCAGCAGCCTTTGCTCCGAGGACTTTTCCTTTCACCTTTACAGGCTTGGAAATGGGCATTACCGGGACATCAAGAATAGCTTTATCATTTATCTCTACAGTCTTTACATCCATATGTAGTCCCAGGGTCCATCCAGTGTCATCATAAGCGCGAGGCCCATCTTCAGGATACTTCTGTATCTCCAGAAGGTTTTGAGCAAGTGTACAATAAGGTTGATCCATCCTGATCACATAGGATCCCGAGGGAAACTCCCAATCTTTGACCTTTACAGGACCTTTCGCTTGATGGACTTCAACCCGCTGTTTTAAAAGGATATTGACCGCTTTAGCAACATCCACAGGGTCTTTTTGCCCTGAAGGAATGATATAAGCATAAGGAGGTTCGTTCTTTCCTTTCTCATAAGAACTTAATCCTCTCTTCCAGAAGTTTTTCAGGAAATGCTCTTTATTGGCTGCTACGAAGTAGAAGGCTTCCAGGTCAGCGGTCTGCTGGTAGTTGACATTGTTTCTCATTGACCACAGCACTTTCTTGTAAGGAGGAAGTGGTCTGTACCACTCCCTTGAAGTCACGTTGCGTCTGCCTTTACTCAAATCTCTTTCCATAGTATTGCCGATGGAATTGCCGAAGGTTTCGTAGAAACGAATTATGCCATGATGATTGCCGGCAATCGTGCCCCAGTAGTTGGGTGCCCATCCTGTCCAGAAGGCATGAGTCCAGACTCCAGGCATGCCGTAGGAGGTTAGCCGGGTAACCTCCCACCAGGCTATCAAGTTCCATTCAGAGGTAACGCTGGGATGATAGTGGCGATTATAGGGGCCGGTTCCTGAAGAAACATACAGAAAGGCGATGGATTCATGGTTATCCTGCACCACAATCGGATGCCAGTCAAAGTAAGCATTCGCTCCGTTCTGCATCTCGGGCTGAGAGATGCAGATCATATCACGGTTATTATCGTGGAAAGTATACCTGCCCCAGTAAGGGACACTGCTTATCTTACTGTAATCAGTAACATCTTTGTTGTATTTATAGAACCAATCCGTGTGTTTATCATGTCCATCAGGCTCCATCGAGGGTGTAATAAGAATTATCATATTGTCTCTTATCTTTTTTATGACAGGATTCTCGTCAACAGCCAGGCGATAAGCCAGCTCCATCGAGACTTCAGCAGCTCCGGTTTCGCCCGAATGAAGATTACAGGTCAGCCAGTAAATGGGTTTTGCCTGTTCAATTATAATTTCTGCTTCTTTTTCGGTTTTCACTAGACGCGGATCAGCCAGCATAGCCAGGAAATCTTTGTATTTTTTCAGGTTACTCATGGTCTCCTTGTTAGATACAGCGACAATAATCATCTCCCTCCCTTCTGAGGTCTTACCTATGGGGAAAACTTGAACATTGGGCGATGCTTCTGCGAGGACATTCATATACTTGAGGATGTCCTCGTAGTAGGTTAATTTTCCGGGCGCACCGGAGATGTAACCAAGAATATCCTTGGGAGTTGGTACGCCTTCAACTTGGGGAAGATAGTTGGTGAGAGGGCTAAGAAATTCAGGCTTGGTCGTGGCTTCTTTGATCAAGCGTGTGTATTCTTCGTCGACTGCCTGTTTATTGGCTGGCGAAGAAGACCTACTTTCTGTCTCTGCTGATAGATGAATCTGAAGGAAGAATACAGCGAAAACAACCAGCAGGGAGAGCAATAAAGTTTTAGAAACAGATGGTTTGGAATACATATTAGACCTCCTTGCTCTTATGCTTAACATCTTTTCCCCATTTTAATTATCACTTCTTCTTATTTTGTTCAATAGAATATTTTTTCGAAAAGAAAAAGCGATTAAGCTCTACACGTTGGGCTCGGCATACGCAGAATTCATGCAAGACCGGAAAGGCATGATAAAAAAAGGCTATCTTGGTGATATGGTGATTTACGATAAAGATCTGATGAAAATGCCTTCAGAAGAGATAATGAAAGTTCTTGTGGATTATACGGTTGTCGGGGGAATGGTAGTTTATAAACAGGAAAACACAAATTAATTTTATGTTGGGATTTGATTTATCACGCCCCTACGAAAAATCAAAATCCAATAAACAATAATTAGAAAGAAAATAAGGTGGGCTTGATGAATCAAGCCCCTACAAGAAGATTAATTATTACGGTGGGCTTGATTCATCGAACCTACTTTTTTAAAGAGGTGGGATTGCGTCGGTGCATTTAATAAATAATTTTCATAATTAAAATGTGGGCTTGATGAATCAAGCCCCTACAAGAAGATTAATCATTACGGTGGGTTTGATGAATCAAGCCCCTACAAAAAACGGGATCAGGTCTCGACTTTTTGTGGGCTTGATTTATCAATCCCGCACTTTTAACTGCCGATTAAAGCATCTCAAGGAATTCTGTCCAAGGTGTCCCGGTCAATGTTTCGGTGGTGGAATGTCCATAAGCCCGGATGATCATAGCTGCTTTCGCTATTTCCTTCGGATCATCTGACTCGACAATATCCACGACGTCGAAGCGGCCCGTAGTTGCGTAACTTTCCTTCCAAACAACTCCTGGACACTCACTTTTGATCTTTGAAGCCACCCTTTCAGCTACTTTTTTAAATTCAAAGGGATCGCTGAATGCCTGCGGAGAAATACGGCTGAGAATGATAAAGGTTGCCATCATGCACCTCCTATTTATGATTGTTTTTATTCTTTGTGCTATTCAATGCAATCTTATTACTTATCATTGAGACGGAGGGGGAGGGCTGTACCTTTCAGGAATATTTAGATTGCTTTTGAGCATTGCTTGCTCCTTTTATATAATAATTTCCCCTGGCCGCTGGAAGCCTGCGTTACGGTTTCTGCTGTTGTTGAAATTGTATAGAGATTATTTCGCTCCCGGCTCCAAACAGCTCTGACTTTATTTCATGGACAAGACCCCATGTCTTTGCTTCTTCTGGATTCAAAGTTATTCTTTCAAGCATGGCATCTGTGACATCTTTCACACTTTTTCCAGTATTTTCTGCGATTACCTTCGCTATATTTTCCATATCAATTCTTAGTCCTTTCAACCTTTCTTCTAACTGTTTTTCTTCTAAGCTCACTCTCTGCTCAAATTTAGAGCTAACTCCGTGAAGTAAAAACCTTGCCTGAGGTACTGATATTCTCTTTGAACCGCCGCAATAGAGGACAATGCCTATTGAATCCACACTGCCAAAGTTGTGTGTAGTTATTGTAGCAGGCAGTCCCTTCAAATAATTGTATGCGCTTAAACCATGAAATACCGAGCCCCCAGGAGAAGAAATGAGTAGGGTGAAATTTGTTATTCCCTGCTTCATCCTCTGGTCAATGGTGTTCATCAAGGCATTGATTGAGATATCAACGACAGGTGCAAAGAACTTTATTACAACTGGCTTTGGACTCATGTTTGCCTCCTTCTTAAGATGATAATAATGTCACCTGAATCTCCTGATAAAAACCTCGGCTGTTTCTTCCTTTTGCTTTATATCATAATGACGGTTAATATAAATATAAGCTTGGTTTTCATGGCTCTTCTTTGAAGTTTACCTCAACTATTCTATAGATAAAGAATAAAAAATTAAAGAAATATAAAAAATTACTTGACTTTTTCATTGCAATATAGCGATAATACTTTTGACTCTCTTTCGCCGGCTGGAGGGAGTTCCTACCTTTTTGGTTCCCATCATTACCCCCCTTTTGCTGACAACAGCCGGCAGCATCTCTTCTCGAGGATATGCCTTAAAATTGTACAATTCTGAGTTGGAAAACGTGGGGAAAATCAAGGTATATAAACAGGCCCTTATGATTGATGAGGATATTTTTTAAATAAGCCTTACAATAGTCTTGAAAGGATTTGCTACAATTATTTCCCAAAACCTTTGTCCTGAGCCTAGCAACCAGTCATCGCGGAAATAGAAATGCTAGCGCTAGAAGATATTTCCTTGCAAGATCATTCAATAAATATTATCATTTGATTCTTTTAAAATTTTTCTGAGCATTAGGAGAGAGCATGAATAAAGAAGAGATACTCAAAAGAATGAGAACGGCTATAGTCGAAGGAAATAAAGACGAAACCGAGGCTCTGGCTAATGAGGCCATTAAACAGAGACTGGATCTCAACGAAGTCATAGATAAAGGCTATGTGCCAGGAATCGAAAAAGTTGGGGACTTGTGGGAAAAAGGAGAATATTTTCTGCCAGAGCTTATAACCAGTGCTGAATGTATGAAAGGAGCTATGAAAGTACTCCAGCCTGAACTAGAAAAAGCCCATGTTTCGGCAAAATCCAAAGGAAAAGTCGTTATAGGCACCGTTGAGGGGGATATTCATGATATCGGCAAAAACCTTGTAGCTTCGATGCTTTCAGCCAATGGTTTTCAGGTAATTGACCTCGGAGCAGATGTGAAACTTGAAAAATTCGTTGAAAAAGCAGAGGCCGAAAATGCTGACTTCATCTGCCTTTCTGCTCTTTTAACAACAACTATGCTAGGACAGAAAAAAGTCGTAGAAATGCTCAAGGAGAAAAACCTCACTGGCCGGTATAAAGTTTTAGTGGGAGGTGCACCGGTAAATCAAAACTGGGCTGATGATATAGGAGCCAATGGATATGGAGAAAATGCCATGGTTGCCGTAAGAATCACCAAAAAACTGACTGGAGAATAAAAGCTGACCATGTTTGGACCTGTAGAAAAAATCGAAAATTTCACGGTCGAATTCGATGAGAAAAAGATCCTAAGACTTATAGGATATAAAAAAAGATCCACAGAAATAAAAGATCCGGTAAAAACTCTTATTACAGAAGAAAAAAAAAAGCTAGATTATCTCCTCCATCCTGCATTCATCTACACGATCGTTGGTTATGATGAAACAAACAAGCATCTTATTTTTAAGGACGCTGAGAAAGTTGCAATTTGTATCTGTACTATAGGACCAGAACTCGAACAAGAAGTCAAAGAACTTATGGAAAAAAATGAAATGCTGCGAGCTCTAATCCTGGACGCCTTAGGTTCTGAAGCGGCTGAAGAGGTAGCTATCCAATCCGATCGAATACTGGCTGAGAAAGCAAGAGAGATGAATTTATGGCCAAGCAAAAGATTTAGCCCAGGCTATGGAAAATGGGATATAAAGGGGCAGCGATTTATCTTCCGTATGCTGCCAGCAGCCGATATTGGAGTCCGCCTAACAGAGTCCTGTATGATGGTACCCCGAAAGTCCGTTTCCTTTCGAATAAATTTTTACAAAGAACAAAAGCTTTCAACGAGAAGGCGTAGTCCTAAGGCTTCTTGATAGAAAAAAATAGAATTTAAAGGAAAGACACATGATCAAAACAGTAAGACCTAAGCTGGAATTTTTAAGTAAAGAATTTATCCAAAAAATCATTGAGGAAGCCCACGAAATCCTTGAGAAACAAGGAGTATTCGTCGAAAACGAAGAGGCTTTAAAGCTTTTTAGGGAAGCCGGAATGAGAGTTGATGAACAAACCCAAAGGGTCTACATCACCCGGCAGCTTGCAGAGGATTCCCTTTCCTCCGCGCCTTCTATAATCAAATTATATGACCGAACAGGAGAAAAAGAATTCATAGTGGGAAAGGATCATGTCCATTTTGACCCGGGATCGGCTGCAATCACGATCCTTGACCATAAAACATCAGTGGAAAGGAAGCCTGTAAGCGAAGACCTGGTTAAGTTCTGCCGCCTCACGGATTGTCTAGAACACTTTGACTTTCAGAGCACTGGAATTGTAAGCTCCGATGTTCCGGATTTGATCTCTGACAGCTACCGCTTATATATAGGGCTTCAATTCTCGGCAAAACCTGTTGTTACCGGAACATTCCGGGTTGAAGGGTTCAAGCCAATGCATGATATGCTTGTCGCGGTAAGAGGCGGAGAAAAAAACCTGGCCGAAAAACCCCTGGCTATTTTTGATGCATGCCCCTCCCCTCCTCTGAAATGGAGCAATCTAACCACTCAGAGCCTTATTGATAGTGCCCGGGCAGGAATTCCTTCAGAGCTTATTTCTATGGGAATGACTGGAGCAACATCTCCAGTGACCATTGCCGGAACTCTTGTCCAGCATGTAGCAGAGAATCTCTCAGGAGTAGTTATCACGCAGCTTGCAAAAAAAGGAGCGCCTGTAATTTTTGGAGGCTCCCCATCCAGTTTTGATATGAGAAAAGGAACAACTCCGATGGGAGCCATAGAGACAATGATGATCGATTCTGCCTATACCCAGATTGGGAAATATCTAAACCTTCCTACCCATGCTTACATGGGATTGAGTGATTCGAAAATCAATGACTCTCAGGCAGGATTGGAAACTGGAATTGGAGCTGTCATGGCAGCGCTCTCCGGTGTTAACGTTATCTCAGGTCCGGGAATGATGAACTTTGAAAGCTGCCAGAGCCTGGAAAAGCTAGTTGTGGATAATGAGATCTGCGGCATGGCCTGCAGAGCGATAGAAGGGATTTCTCAACGGGACGAGCCTATTGCTAAAAATCTATTCGAGGGATTTACCCAGGAAACCCAGTTTTTAACCATGCCCCACACCCGAAAATGGTACAAGGAGGAACATACCTTTCCTGGAATAATAGACCGTGATACCTACGACTATTGGGTTTCGCTTGGAAAAAAATCAATTGCTGACAGAGCTTCAGAAGAAGTAGAAAGACTTCTTAAAGAAACCCCCCCCTCTCTTTTGGATGACGATATCCTTCAGGAACTTCGAAAAATCATGGATTCCGATGCCAAAGCGTGCGGTGTAAGTTCTCTCCCTGAAATAAAATTATAGGCTAACCTTTTTTGGGGCCTTAAGGGGTTTGAGGCTGTGCTCTTCCAGAATCTCATTCAACTTAGGAATTTCCACACTCATGAATTCATTAAACCTGCTGACAAGTGAATTCACAGCTTCTGATAATTCCTTAAGCTGTGATAACTCTGTCTTTGTCGGGACTGACGGATACCCTGAGATGGATCCGCCTAACATCATAACCAGTTGAGAGAGAGAACCTCCCCTGAGAGCCATTTCTATGGAGCCTCTGTATCCGAATCCCTTGGGTATAATTTCTTCTTCTAATTTGGCGAATTTCTCATCAAAATTTTTGAGAGTAGTTCGAACAATTTCTGGAGTGCCTTCTTTTTCCTTCAGCACTTCATCCAACTTCTCAAGCTGCCGCCTTATATTTCTTGTAGCTGTGATAGATAAGCCCATCTTCTTGGAATGAGCCATGACTTCAACGATTTTATCGCTCTGGACAATTCTTTCTTCCTCTTTCATTTGAAACCTTGGATCGGGGTAAACAATTCCTTTTTTCATCAGTTTTTGGTCTCCGACTACCAATTCAAGCGTATATTCTCCAGGCACAACAAAAGGAAATTCAATAAACCCTATGCCTGAGGGCTTAATCTCTTTTCCTTCCTTTGTCTTAGGAATATGCCGCAAGTTCCATGTACTTCTCTGAATACCTTCTCTTTTCATGAACTCGAGCTTGAATATTGTATCGCCTTTGCTGTTTTTTATTAAAACTTTAGGCCTTTCTTCTGGCTTCGTTCTAAAGTAAGAGGTTATGGTCATACCGAAAGAAGGATTTTTAGCAGCATAAATCTGTTTGCTGTAATTTTCGCGGGTGGTTGACCGCAAAAATTGAGTTGCGGGCCGGATGTTGAACAGATAAGAGGCAGAATTAAATACTTCTTCTGTCATCTCCTGGAGAGGAGCAATGTCATCCATGATCCAAACTCCCATCCCATGCGTTCCGATAATCAGATCATTCTCTCGAGGATGGATAGCAATGTCCCGCACAGCCGCTGTCGGCAAATTATTCTTGAGCGACAACCAGCTTAAGCCACCGTCAAGGGAGGCATAAATCCCGAATTCTGTCCCGACAAAAAGAAGATTTTTGTTTTTCAAATCCTCCCGAATTACATGTACCCAACCAAAAGGCAGGTTTCCCTTGATGGATTTCCAGGTGTTACCGTAATCTGTGGTTTTATAAACATAAGTTCCATAATCATCATGACGATGGCCATCAAAAGCAGCATAGGCTGTCCCTGCCTCAAAATGAGAAGCTTCGATACGAGAGCACCACGTGTTCGAAGGAAGATTTTTAATTTTCTTTACAGCATTTTTCCATGTTTTCCCGCCATCACGAGTTATCTGGACATTTCCATCATCAGTTCCGCACCAGATGACTCCTTTCTCAACAAGTGATTCAGAAATAGTGATTATCGTACAATGGATTTCAGCGCCAGTATTATCCATAGTTATCGGGCCCCCCGAATCTTTTTGCTTCTTTGGGTCATTTGTTGAAAGGTCCGGACTGATTATTTCCCAACTATGCCCGCCATTGGTGGTTTTGAATAAATAATTCCCTCCTGTATAAACAGTTTTCGGATCATGAGGGGAAATATAAATTGGCGAATTCCAGTTGAAACGGTATGGAGGCTCTTTTAGAGAAGCCCAGGGTCTGACAGTTTTGCCTCTTTTTATCTTCATATCAAAACGCGACAATCCATTCATTTGATAGTTTCTGTAAATGATATTTGGGTCAGTGGGATCTACTTGAGCGTAGAATCCGTCTCCTCCACCTATCGTATACCAATCAGCGTTTGTAATCCCCGCAGTGTCTATGCTGGCACTCGGTCCTCCCCAACTGCCATTGTCCTGCAAGCCGCAGTAAACATAATATGGTTTTCTCATATCAAACCCGATCTGATAAACTTCAGCCAGCGCCATGTGCTGGATAGGATGCCAGTTTTTCCCGCCGTCATAAGTGATATCCATACCGCCGTCATTTCCATCGATCAGGTGAAGAGGATTGGATGGATCTATCCAGAGAGCATGATGGTCAGGATGGGTTCCTCCTGAAATGGGTTTAAATCTCTTGCCCATGTCTTTTGAGACAAAGGATCCTCCGGAGAAAACGTAAATGACTTTATCATCGCTGGGATCAATGCGAATCTGGCTATAGTAAAAAGGCCTGAAATTAACCCGCTCAAAGGTTTTGTTGTCGCAGGTTCTCTTCCAGCTTTTACCTTTATCCTCTGAACGCCAGATTCCGCCATCCTCATGCTCGATAAGGGCATAAACAACATTTGGGTTGCTCCGGGAAACAGCAATTCCAATCCTTCCCATTACTCCTTCTGGTAAATCCTCTGTAAGCTTCGTCCAGGTTCCTCCACCATCCGTTGTCTTATAAAGCCCGCTCCCTGGACCACCGCTTGAAAAATAATAGGGAAGCCGGCGGTGTTCATAGGTAGCTGCATAAAGAGTCAGGCTGTCTGAAGGATCGATGGCTAAATCTGCAACGCCAGTATCCTCGTTTATGTAAAGAACTTTTCTCCATGTTTTTCCGCCGTCACTCGTTTTATAGACGCCCCGCCACTTATTCGGACCCCAGAGATGGCCCATAGCTGCCACATAAACAATATTTGGGTCTCCGGGATTAATTGCTATTCGGCTAATATGGCGGGTATTTTTAAGGCCCATGTTCTTCCACTTCTTTCCTCCATCGATGGATTTATACACGCCATCCCCTATGGTGACACTGTTTCTGCATGTTGCTTCTCCTGTACCTACCCAGATAATGTCAGGATGAGATTGAGCGATAGCAATATCACCCACAGAGACGGTATTTTCTTTATGAAAAACAGGCGCCCATGTGATGCCGTTATTCACTGATTTCCAGACGCCACTCGGACCTATGGCTGCGTAGATAATCCACGGCTCTTTTTCTACAACATCGATATCCACAGTACGGCCTCCCATAACTGCAGGTCCGATGCATCTCCATTTGATTTTCTCATACAATTTGCCGATTTTATCAGCGCTCTGTCCGTATGTGTCTAGAGAAAAACAAATAAAAGAGAGAATAATTCCCAGGATGACTAATGTGCTGGCTTTCTTCATGATTACTCCTTTTTCGTCTAAAGAATTTTCTTGAATTAAAAAAATACTTTTTAGGAAAAACACTTTATTTTATACAAAGTGATCGGAAAAGAAAATAATTTTATGACTTTTTACCGTTTTTTCTTTACTATTCAGGAATTAAATGATAACTTTTCCTTTCTTTTCTCATGAGATTTAACTTAGTATATTAGTTTTTCTCATCCAATAAACTCCAAAAAAGGAGGTAGTAATGTTTCATCGTCTAATTTGTTCTCTTTTTCTTTTCCTGAGCATAGCCTTTGTTCTTACTGCTCAACCCGGAGAACTTTCTTTTGACTTCTACCATACGCCAAAAGAAGTCAATTCTTTTCTTAAATCCTGGAGTTCAAAGTACCCTCAGCTTACTAAACTCATCAATATTGGCAAAAGTTCAGGAAAAAATGATTTGTTTGTCTTTCGAATTGCCGCAGGGAGTAAAGGCAGTCCTGGCCTTGATTCCAGGCCGGCTGTATTCGTTTCGGCCAACATAGAAGGTGTTCATCCAGTAGGAACAGAAGCCGCTCTCATGCTCATCCAGAAACTTTTAACCAAATACGGCTCTGACAATAAAATTAAATCCCTTCTCGAAAAAAGAACCATATATGTAGCTCCGCTCCTCAATCCTGATGCTGCCTATAGCTTCTTTGCTCGGATACGTGTTGAGCGTAGGAGGAATAATAATCCCGTTGATGATGATTTAGATGAATTAATCGATGAGGATGGCCCTGACGACCTGAACAAAGACGGTCTTATCACTCAAATGAGAGTCAAAGATCCAGAAGGGCAAATGATTCCACATCCAACAGAACCTCGTTTAATGCGCCAGGCTGACCCGAAGAAAGGCGAAAAAGGAATTTATAAAGTCTACACAGAGGGATTGGACAATGATATGGATGGAAACTACAACGAAGATCCACCCGGAGGTGCTGAAATCAACCGCAATTTTCCCCATGACTTTGAGTATTATGTCAAAGCTGCCGGCCTCTGGCCGGTCTCTCAAAAAGAAACAATTGCTCTTGTGAAATTTCTCGTTTCCCATCCTAACATAGCAATGGTCTTGAATTTCTCAACTGAAAACACATTTCTCAATCTCCAACAAACAGGCCGGGCCAAGGCAGCCGGAGCTAAAGTCAAAGTTCCCCAGCGTTTTGCCTCTTTTCTTGGATTGGAGGCCGATAAAGAATACGACATGAAGGAACTCGTAAATATCCTTAAGGGGATGCCAATTTTCGGAGGCATGGAGATCGATGAAAGCATGATAGCCATGTTCCTCGGATTGGGACCTGCCATGAGCATCGACAAAAAAGATAGTCCGTACCTAGAAGCGGTTCAGAAAGATTACAAGGAAGGATTGAAAAAAGAAAAGCTCGACTATCCAGAAAAAAGAGCTAAAGGTGTAGGCAAAGGGTCCTTTATTGCCTACTGCTATTACCAGTATGGCGTCCAGGTCTTTTCTTCAGATCTATGGGGAATACCAGAGCCTAAGAAAGAACCTGCAGCTAAGGATGCTTTGACAGTTGAAAAACTGAAATCCATGTCATCTGAAGAATTCCTGGCACTTGGCGAGGAAAAGATAGCAGCTTTTCTAAAAGAAAAGGGGGTTCCGCCAAATTTCAACGCCTCGATGTTAATGAAGATGGTGAAATCCGGAAGAGTCACGCCTGAAAGGATGGTCCAGATGATGGAAAAAATGCCCCAAAAACCCGCAGCCAAAGAAGGCGAACATCCCGATTCCTACATTCTTAAGTGGTCTGATTCGGTACTCAAGGGAAAAGGATTTGTTGACTGGAAGCCTTACAAACACCCGACCTTAGGCAAGGTGGAGGTAGGCGGATTTATCCCTTTTTTAAAAACGACACCTCCCCCATTTGAAATAGAAAAGGCGATTGCCTTCCATACCGATTTCTATATTGATCTGATGGGTCGTCTTCCCCGTCTTGAGATAAAAGAGACCAAGGTCGAAGCCCTTGAAGATGGCCTGTATCAGGTTACGGCCTACTTTACTAATACTGGCTGGTTTCCGACTTCAACCGCCCAGGGAGTACGAGCAAGGACTTCCTGGCCAATAAGAGTCCAGCTCAAAACAAGCAAAGGGCAGTCTATCTTTTCTGGGCGTTCGCTAGTCAGCATTCCCTCTATCGGAGGAAGCGGAGATACAAAAAAGGCGGAATGGACAATAAGAGGTAGAAAAGGTACAAAAATCACGATAACTGCTAAAACTCCAAAACTTGACACAGTGACGACGGCGGTCGTCCTTCAATGATAGGGAGGAAAAAATGCGTAAAAATAAAATCTGTTTAGTTTTTATCGGCGCTGTTCTTTGTCTAACACTCTTTACTCCGGAAACGATATCTGCGGCTGAGGTTAAGCTTTCTTTTGACCATTTTTATGACCATGCAGAACTCACAAAAGCCCTTAAGGCCCTGGAAAAAGCCAACAAGCAGCTCATGAAGGTTATATCACTCGGAAAATCGCATCAGGGACGCGATATTTGGGCTGTTATTCTCAATAATCCTAAGACGGGGCCAGCAGAGCATAAACCTGGCTTTTACATTGACGGCAACATACATGGCAATGAGGTTCAGGGAACAGAGGCCGCTTTATATGCAATCTGGTATCTGTTAAAAAATTATGGAAAAACAGAGCTTGCCACTCGCCTGCTGGATGAAAAAGCATTTTATGTAATACCGACCATGAATCCTGACAGCCGGGATTACTTCATCAACAAAGCAGAAGCACATCGGACAGGGCTCATTCCCTACGACAGTGACCGCGACGGCGTTGCGGATGAAGACGGACCTGAAGATCTAGATGGAGACGGTTTCATCACTCAAATGAGAAAAAAAGACCCGAATGGTCGTTACAAAGCCCATCCTGATGATCCCCGGATTATGATTCCTGTAAGACCGGGAGAAAAAGGTGAATATACCCTTTTAGGCGATGAGGGAATCGACAACGATGGTGATGGCCGCAAAAACGAAGACGGACTTGGTGGATATGACATGAACCGCAATTATGCTTTTAACTGGCAGCCCAATTATGTCCAGCGTGGCGCAGGCGACTACCCCTTCTGCTTTCCGGAGACAAAGGCCACACGCGATTTCCTCCTGGCCCATCCGAACATTATGGGAGGTCAAAATTTTCACAATACCGGCGGTATGATACTCAGAGGACCCGGGGCAAAAAATATGGGTGAATATCCCTTAGCTGATAAAAAAGTTTATGACTACATCGGAAAAAAAGGCGAAAAAATTATCCCTGGCTACAGCTATTTAATTGTTTACAAGGATCTATACACAGTCTATGGCGGAAGCATTGATTTCCTTTACAGCGTTCTTGGCATGTACACTTTCAGCAACGAGTTAGATATGTCTCCAACTTTTTCCTTTCCTGTGGGCGGGGAAGAAAGGGGTGAGCAAGAAGAAGATGAGGAGTTAAGGAGAATGCGTTCCCTTGCCCAAAGACTCGAAGAAATGACTTACCATGACCTGGTGCTTTTAGGCGAACAATTTTCTGATTGGACACCGTACAAGCATCCTCTCTACGGCAATATTGAAATTGGCGGAGTCAGGATCTACGGATCCCGGGTGCCGCCTCTTTTCCAGTTGGCTGATACCAGCCACCGTAATGCAGCCTTCTGTCTCTTCCATGCTGACCAGCTACCTCGCCTCGCTTTTGATAAACTAGCAGTAAAAAAGCTGGAAAGGAACCTCTATCAAATAGATATCTCTGTCAAAAATACCCGTATAACTCCTTCTATCTCTGCTGTGGCTCATGAAAAAAAACTGCATCGCACCGATCGAATCAAGGTTGAGGGGAAGGATGTCAAACTTCTCGCCTCAGGCCGGTTGACTGATCGTTTCCGTGGGATTACGCGAAAAGTCAAAACTCGTGAAGATTTCATTTGGATTGAATCAGGAGTTCCCGGTTTTGGCAAGGTCGACTACCGCTTACTGGTCAAAGGAAAAGGCAGTATAAAAATAATCTACGATTCTCTTAAAGGTGGATACCTTTCGAAAACGGTGACCTTAAAGTAGAAAAAGGAATCATTATCTCTTTTTCTTAAAGCTTGCCTTCCATAAGGCCTTCCTTTTTTAGCGTTCTTCGCTATTTTTTTTAAACAAAAAGTCTTCTTAGTACGTATTAAGTATGTATGCATCCTTTTTGTATTTTTTGACGTATTAATAAATGAACCTGATGAATAATAATATTTTCTTAATTAACGATCTTCCACAAGGAGCTATCATATGGGAAAAAGGTCTGCAATCATAATTATTTTGTTATTGCCACTATTTTTATCGGCTAAACCTCCCGAACCTCAAGAACAAAAAACCGTTCAAGCTGTCCGTGCTAACGGACCGCTAAATATTGACGGTGTCCTGGAGGAAAGAGTCTGGCAGGAAGAAGGATACAGCGATTTTATCCAGTCAGATCCAACTGATGGCGCCCAGCCGACAGAAAAAACTAAAGTCTGGGTAGCCTATGATGAAAAATCTCTTTATGTAGCTGCACGTCTGTATGACTCGCAGCCGGAATTGATTACCAGCCGATTGGGACGCCGGGATGATTTTGTCGACTCTGACTGGTTTATATTTGCTGTAGACCCCTATTATGACCGGCGCTCCGGTTATCAGTTTGCCGTAAATCCTGCCGGCTCCATCGTTGACTGGACGCTTTTAAATGATGAATGGAATGATTCAACCTGGGATGGTGTCTGGGAATGGAAAGCTCTGATCGATGAGGAAGGTTGGACTGTTGAAATCAGAATCCCTTATAATCAACTGCGCTTTCCAAAGAAAGAAGAATATGTTTGGGGAGTTAATTTTCGTAGAGTTATCAAGCGGAAAAACGAGAAAACCGGTTTTGTATGGGTACCCAAAGAAGACAGCGGTTATGTCTCCCGTTTTGCCAAACTTTTGGGAATCAAGGATATTCGTCCTGGCAGACACATTGAGTTCCTTCCCTACTCTGTTGTCCAGGCTCAATACAGCCCTGAAGAGTCAGGCAACCCTTTTGAGACAGGAAAAAAATATTTAGGAAATACAGGATTCGACCTTAAGATCGGATTAAAAAGCAACTTAACGCTGGATACGACCGTTAATCCTGATTTCGGGCAGGTTGAGGTTGACCCGGCTGTGATTAACCTGAGTGATTATGAAACATACTTTTCGGAAAAAAGACCGTTTTTTATCGAAGGCTCAAACATCTTCGATCAGTTTGGCCGGGGAGGAGCGACCAGCAATGCCAATATAAGCTGGAGCTCGCCTTCTTTCTTCTACAGCCGCCGGATTGGCAGGGCTCCTCAGGGCGATGTCGAACAGGATGGCCATGTGAATTTTCCTGACAGATCGACAATATTAGGTGCCTTTAAACTCACGGGTAAAGTGGGAAAAGGCTGGAACATAGGATTCATCAATGCGCTGACAGCGAGGGAATATGCGGAGGTTGATTCTGACGGACAACGCTTTAAAGAAGAAGTGGAACCTTTTTCTTATTATGGAGTGCTCCGGGCTCTGAAAGAGTTTAATGAAGGAAAACAAGGGCTCGGCCTTATTGCCACTTCTGTTGTTCGAGATTTAAAAAATGAAAATCTTGGGGGTATTTTAAACAAAAATGCTTTCTCTCTGGCCGTTGATGGCTGGACTTTTCTTGATAAGAATAAAACCTGGGTAACCGGCGGCTGGGTTGGGGGCACACGCGTCGAAGGAAGCCAATCAGCCATTCTGGAACTACAGGAATCATCTTTACATTATTACCAGCGGCCGGATGCTACTCATGTCGAAGTGAATGACCAGGCCACCTCTCTCAGCGGTTGGGGTGGACGATTCTATGTAAACAAGCAAAAGGGTAATTTCCTTTTGAATGCGGCTTTTGGTGCGCTGTCTCCAGGTTTTGACCCTAATGATGTCGGATTCCAACACGGAAACTCTGATAAAATCAATGCCCATCTGCTTACGGGCTATTATCAACCTCAGCCTGGCAAACTCTTCAGGAATTGGCTAATTTATGGCGGCCCTTTCCGGAACTATGACTTCGGCGGCAATAAGACCTGGGATGGATACTTGCTCATTGTCGAGGGCCAATTTCTAAACTACTGGGGATTTAACACAATGTTTGCCTATAATCCTAAAACAATCAGTAATACTTTAACAAGAGGAGGGCCTTTAGCCCTTATCCCCTCTGGCTATCAGATTAACTGGAACCTCAATACTGATAACCGAAAATCAGTGGTAATTTCAGGACACGGAAGTTACTACGGAAGGCCCACTGATGGCTACACCTTGAGCAGCAGTGTTTCTCTGCGCTGGAAGCCAAGGACCAACATTAGTTTCTCTTTTGGCCCGGGCTATTCTGTTCGGAGATCGAGTATCCAATGGGTAACCAGAGTGGATGATCCCTTGATGGCTGAAACGTTTGGAACTCGGTACATATTTGGCGGCTATTTTCAGAGAATGATATCAAGCAACATCAGGTTGAACTGGACTTTCAATCCTAAGTTGAGCCTGCAGCTCTATCTTCAGCCTCTTCTGGCCGTAGGAGAGTATAACGAATTCAAAGAACTCGCCAGGCCAAAAAAATATGAGTATAATCTTTTTGGTGAAAACGGATCCATAATCACTTATTCCGATGTAGATGAAGAATATACAGCTGACCCTGATGGACCGGGGCCTGCTCCGGACTTTGCTTTTGGCAATCCAGATTTTAACTTCAAATCCCTCCGAGGCACAATTGTCTTGAGGTGGGAATATTTACCTGGGTCTATACTCTATTTTGTCTGGACACAGAATCGCGCGGACGAGGCAAATCCCGGAGATTTCAATTTCAGACGTGATATGGGAGACCTGTTTACAGCCCCGGGAGATAATATTTTCTTGATAAAAATTTCCTATCGCTGGAACCTATAAAAAAGAAAAAGTAGCCTGTCCCCTTTTTTGTGACAGTTCCCTTTTTTGCAATAAATTCATATTGCTTATTTATTTGCCCACTAACAATATAAAAGAACAATTGCTTCAAAATAAGACTACTGTTAATATATAGCCCTAATTCAGAAGAATTCTAATAAAGTCAAGGAGGTAGGCTAAATGAGAAATATATCTCGTCGCATCCCTTGGAGTTATTTGTTAAATGCTCTGTGCTTTTTGCTACTTTCATTGGTGCCTTTAATTCGCTGGAAATTTACTGTTTTTGATGTAATCCTTCTTTACATTTCCACAGCTCTTCTCGGAGTCTGTATTGCTTTAGCATGTGTATCTTTTACTAAATTAAAGGAGACTTAGATGGATGAAATGATTGCTATTTGCGGCATTACCTGTCATGAGTGCGGGGCATTTTTGGCAACAAAAGATAACGATGATAAGAAGCGGGCGGAAGTCGCTCAACTCTGGTCAAAAGAGTATAAGGCAGACATTAAGCCGGAAGATATTAATTGTGAAGGCTGCTTATCGGAAGACGGGAATCTTTTCAGTCACCCCAAGGTTTGCGAAATAAGAAAATGCGGCAAGGAAAAAGATGTCGTTAATTGCGCTTATTGCAGTGATTATGTCTGTGAAAAGCTCGAGAAATTCTTCGAGATGGCACCAGCTGCTAAGACACGCTTGGATGAGATAAAAGCCAAACTTTAGAAAAAAGGCTTATGCTTTCTTTTTATTTTTACGTACAGAAGAACTAAACTCTTATTTTGTAATCTTAATCGAACCGTTTGTTGTCCTGAGCGAGATCTCAGGTCCTCCCTGACCAATTTGACCTTCAAGACTGCGTCTTGATTTTTTCATGCTTTTAAGAGTAACAGGTAAATCCAAAGATATACTTCCATTTGTTGTTCTGGCATTAAAATCAGCATTAACTTTCTCTAAAGAACCAACTCTTAGAGTAATACTGCCATTCGTAGATTTTGCTTTTATTGTGTCCTCAAAAGAAAGCATCTCCAGCACAATCGTCCCGTTTGTTGTGTCAGCATCAAGTTCTCCTCTAATATTCACTGCTTCTATTCTTCCGTTGGTGGAGGAAAGGGATATAGTGCCTTTTGCCCCATCCAGCTCAATTCTTCCGTTGGTAGTAGAGGCGTTAGTATTTCCGACCGGCCCAGTTATGTAAACACTTCCGTTTGTTGATTTTACTTTACCGAGATTTACTCCCTGGGGAACTTTTACTTTATAATTTACACTGACCCGAATATTTTTCCCTCTGGGAAATATTGTATTTACAGATACAGAGTTTGTGGTTGCCTCTACTTCAATTTTTACTTCCTTCAGCTTATCAGGATCGCCTTTGGTAGTTTTTATGGCTTCAATGTCTACCCTGTCTTCCTTCCAGGTCGTGATGGTGACAGAGCCGTTTACGTTTTTGAGGCTAAAAGTGCCATCGGCTTTTAGGGGCAATACTTTGGAGAATTCTTCACTTTCTTCCTTGCCGAAAAGTGCAGAAAGAATGTCACCAGAACCAGATGAAGCTTCGGCAGTGAGAGGAAGGGAAGAAAAGAACAAAATCAAAAGAGCGAAAAAAGGAATGATTGCAAATAATTTTTTTGAATTCATAGACTCCTCCTTAAATATAATCTTAAGCATTGAAACTCACCATTTAACCTTATAGACGCACTATAGTCCAAAAAGGTTCCTTTTGGGATGTAAAAAATTTGGAATAAATATTATCCTGAGCTTACTCTTTATGTAAATTTAAGAAATGATATTCTGTTGAATAGAACAATATTTTCGTCCACATTCTCGAGAGGACATACGCCTGCTGCCAGATAAAACCTACAATCAGAAGAATCCCTATCTTTGGTAAAAGCTGGTATACAGCAAGATAAATAATGCCAAAAACAGCAGTAATCAATCCTACAAGAAGATACAGAAACCAGGCCTTAAAAAACCGTTTCCCAATAAAAGTTACATTGAGGAGCGTTGCTCTTATCGTCTTTTTGCTCTTCTCAACCACAAGTCTCACTCTGACATAATCAAAGAACATCCTTACTATCGAAAAAAGAAGAACCAGAATCAGAAACTCAAGAACGGATGAAAGAATAAGCGGCCATTCTGTTGAGGCGCTTTTTTTCCAAATGTTAAATAAAGCAGAAATAACACTGTGAATGCCTCCAAAAACCACCAAATAGGCTACGAGCGATATCAAGAAAACCCTTAAAAAGGTGAAAAAATACTTGCTGCAATCGGCTAGAAAACTTGTCATTTTCATTGGCTCATCCTGGGCAGCAATCCTGCCGATTATGCCTCCATACAGGAAAATATAGAGCAGCATGAAGAAAATTCCCGGGATAAGAAACCATCCCACCAGGGCCGGAAATACATCCTGGTATTTATACATGATATCACCCAGCCATGGTAAGCCCGTCCCTTTTATTATCTGATCAGCCATGAGTGAGCGGGATAAATCTTTTTTTATCAAAAAATAAACAGGAGTGACGATCAGCACTGAATATATAAAATTTATGAGCCACAGATAAACCACCATTTTTAATCTTTTATTGGTGGTTTGAAATCCTTTTTCGAATGTATTAAGAATTTTCATTTCCTTCTCCTTTCCTTTCAGATTAGGGACACGGCACATTGAAGGTAATTCTGTATTAAGAAGAGAAGTTCGGTGGCCACCTTAAAAATGCCCTTTCGAGACGGTTTCCTCTTGAGACTATTATTTGTTAGGTTGGAATCAATAAGCCAGATATTGTCTGGATCGATCTGAGCATACTTGACCTTTGCCGGCTTTTCAAAAGTGAATTTTTTCCATCTTTTTTGTCCCTTCCAGTTTATTATTTCTTCCGAGCCATCTTCAAATACGACTTTAAGCTTCATAACTGCATCGCCCCGCACCCGGGCTTCACCAAACCGCCTGACTTTTACCTCGGTGACGTAATACTTTTTATCGTCGGATTTTTTATCTTCTTTTTCCATTTTCTTTATTTTCTTTGAAATAATCTCTTCTTTTCTCCCATCGACATCAAAGACCCCTCGAACATACTTTTTTTTCTTTTTAGATGCGACTGAAGATATCCCATAATCAAAGTTTAAAGTACCAAAAAACAATTCTTCAAAAAACCAGCTCAGATCTCTTCCTGTTACCTCATTAACGACATCGATGAAATCCTGGGTTTGGGGATGCTTGTAGCGGAAACGCATCTGAAATGTTCGCAGGATTCGGAGCATCATCTCTTCTCCAATTAATCCTTCAAGAGTATGTAAGCAGACCGAGGCGCGAAAATATACATTCAAGGCATAACTCCCCCTGTCATGAAATTTCCAGGAGATAGTCGTAATCGGATCCAGCTCTACAACATTTATTGCAGCAGCCCTCGCTAATTCATAGTCGTAGTATTCAGGAAGCTTATAAAACCAGGATATAGGAATCCTTTGAAACGACAAAGGCATGGCACCCGGTCCGTAGGCCTTAGCTGAAACTTTTCCTGTGGAATAGCTGTTTATTCCTTCATCAAGCCATGCCTCCTCGAATTCATTATTCGCACATAATCCATACCAGTATCCGTGTCCGAATTCATGGATAATGACTCCTTCAGGAGAAAGCACCTTTTTGCTTCTTAAGATACCTGTCCCAGCGGTGAAAAAGGTCGGATATTCCATTCCTCCGCTGCCAGTCCTGAAAGGAGGATCAACCATGGTCACGGTTTCATAAGGATAAGGACCATACCAGAGGCCGTAATATTTTATGGCCATCCTCAAGGCTTTAAAATGGCGGTCGATCTGTGATTTATGCTCGGGTTCTATGAGAAGAATCATCTTGACATCAGGAAGCTTCACATCTTTCAGGGGAAGCTGGAGCATACGGGCGACTTCTTCGTATTCTTCCAGGCTTACTTCTTCATCAGCGACAAAATCACGTTCAACTTTTATAAAATCAGGATCTGCTGTCCAAGCAAAATCATGAATATTTTCCTGGTAAAAAGTGTAGGTAACTGTTTTTTTCTCATCACCAGGAACAGTTTTTATCTGCTTGCCTGAGGCCCCCACCTTAAAATCTTCAGGCACGGTGATATGAACAGTGAATTCGGCAAAATCTGCATAAAATTCAGAGTTTAGATGATACTCATGACAGTTCCAGCCTTTCCCCTCTTCGTAGACGCCGGGCTTCGGGAACCACTGGGCGATAAAATAAGAATTCTGGTAATAGCTTGAGCGATGAACCGATCTTGGAATTTTTGACTTAAATTCAAGTTGAAGATGAACCTCCCCGCCTGGCTTTACGGGCTCAGGAAAAAGCACTCGCATGACTGTCTGGTCCCCTGGATGAATGGGTTTGTCCTGGGTGATAAATTCCATAGTCGGCTTTAAATCCGGGCCATCAGCCAGCTTAATACTGGTGACATCTACCCAACCCCATCTTCCTTCTTTTACCTCTATGCCAAACCATCCTTCTTTTGATTCCTGAATCGTGGTGCTTTTCTCGTTTTTAAAAGCATTGTAGTAAAGATGAAACCACATATCCTGGACATCATCTAGAGTGTTATTGAGCCAGGTAATATTTTCCTTTCCGTGGAGCATTTTGTTTTGATCATCCAGCTCTACCCAAATTTCATAGCGGACGTTGTTTATCTTTTCCTCGCCCGGCAGCGGGGCAGGGCCAATAATTGACAGAATAAGTATGAAAAACAGGAATTTAGTGTATGATTTTTTCTTTTTCAACTCTTCCCTCCTTCTTTGTTTTAATAATTAAACTGTTTTCGCTTGAATCATTTTTTTTTGGAAACGAAAAAATGATTACGGGACAGGATGATATTTATAGATTTTTAGTTTAAAGCACTCATTATTTTTATGCCAGTAAGTTTTCCTCTTGACAAGTTTAATTTTGGTCTTCTTTTCTCGATATTATGACTAAACCTTCATATCTTATTACGTAATAATTTTTAAAAAGTTCCCTACTAGGCCACGATGAATGTTCACTTAAAACCTGAAAAAAACAGCTGGGCCAGCAAGCCAGCAATCGGGGGAAAGAAAAAGGTGCAGGCGAGACGGGCAACTGTAAATTTCCACCCCAATATCCCGATATCCATGGGCAAACGACCAACTGCCCATAATGACCAAGCTGTCACAAAGGCGACCATGGTTCCTACTCCGGCTCCAGCACGCAGAAATCCGGCGGCAACCGGCAAACTTACATAGGGCCCGCCAGGAGTTATTCCCCCGGCAAGAGTCCCGATTAATATCCCGCGTATTCCAGACTCCTCCCCTATCCACTTGGATACAAGTTCACGGGGCAAAAGAGCCTGAATCATGCCAGCCATGATAAGGGCAAAAATCAATAAGGGAAGAATCTGAGCTGTTATCCTGAGGGCGTATTTTAGGCCGATGATATGCTGACCCTCCCCTTTTGAATATCCGATGCCAAGGAGAATAATGGCAAAAACAGCCATGACTATTGTTGGAATTAGCATGCTCGAAGCCCTCCTTTTTTTGTCCATTTTTTTATCTTTATCTTTATCCATGTTAGATTGTATTAATCTGCTTTACTGCTTTCTTACGTTTTATTCTTTAAATCCACTTTCTTTATGGTCTTTTTGCTAAGGAAGCCCTTTATTTTATCGATGAATTCTTGAGGCCAGCTTTTTAGCATCCTGTTCAATATACTACTATTTACAGTTGATACATCAGCATATTTATCACTCTCTATTAAAATATTTCGTAATCCTTCCCACTTCCCCGAATCTTCCTTTCGAGATGGCGCACAGAGTTCTTCTTTCACTATCACCACCAGCTGCTTATTAGGTCCATCTATGACCCAGCTGTCTTCTCTCTCGGCAAATTCTACGGCAGCTTCTGCTATTTTTGCCTGTTCCTGCTCGATTTCTGATATTTTCGTTTTTAGTTGCTTTTTTTCCTCGGCTAGCTCTGAGTAGCAGGTTACTAATTTCACTCCTGGATCTTTTCTGTATTTGTTCTCGTCCAGCTTTTCCATCTTCTTCGGATGCTTCCAGAGCGGGCAGATTTGCTGATAATCACACCAATCACAGAGTCTGCTTTTAAAGGGAGGAAATTCCTTGCAAGCTTCGATTTCCTTTATTTTTTCTATTGTAGCAGCTTGAGCTTCCATTAACT
>Ga0255054_10000289_pt1 | contig 29601 bp, 29 predicted proteins | sample JV7_2_23_MG_FD_188634 | JGI IMG/M metagenome (GOLD analysis project Ga0255054, IMG submission 188634) | Seawater microbial communities from Jervis Inlet, British Columbia, Canada - JV7_2_23 | ecosystem: Environmental > Aquatic > Marine > Inlet | place: Canada: British Columbia | collected... | reverse complement strand
GCAACGGTTATTGCCGTGCTCGCATTTGCCGCCATCGGCACCTCGCAGGACAGCACGGGCGAGTACACACGCTCATTGTTCACGGTCATCATGATATCGCTGATGTTGAGTTGGCTCACGGCCGTAACGGTCACGCCGTTACTCGGCATCATGTTCCTGAAGACGCCGGCAGGAGATCCGGATGCGGATCCGTACGACAGCGGCTTCTATCGCAAGTTCGGCGGCTTTCTGCGCACTTGCATCAAGGTTCGCTGGTTGACCATCGCCCTTGTGCTGCTCGTTTTCGGCAGCTCTGTTTACGGCTTTGGCTACGTGAAGCAGAGCTTTTTCCCCAATTCCACGCGGCCACAGATCATGGTCGACTACTGGCTACCACAGGGCTCGTCGATCGAGCAAAGCGATGCGCATGCCGCACGCGTCGAGGAGTACCTGCTGGGCCTCGAGGGCGTGAAGCACGTCGGCTCGATCATCGGCACCGGCGCGCCTCGATTCCTGTTGACCTACACGCCCGAAAAAGCGAACAGCGCGTACACGCAGTTCCTTGTCGAGCTCGACGACGCGACGTACATCCCCAAGCTGTACGACGAGATTCAGGACCACCTCGACGAGAACTTCGAAGAGGCGCAGGGCCAGGTGCGTAAGTTCATATTAGGGCCCGGTGATCCGGGCAAGATCCAGGCAAAATTTTTCGGGCCCGACCCGAATGTCCTGCGTAGCCTCTCGGCCAAGGCCGAGGCGATCATCAAGACGCATCCTGATGCCTTCGGCGTTCGCAACGACTGGCGCGGCCGCGTCAAGGTACTGCGACCTATCATCGACAAACAACAGGCCAGCCAGTTCGGCATTTCACGCCAGGAGATCAGCAACGTCCTGATGCAGGCCTTCGAAGGCCTGGCAGTCGGGTTGTACCGCGAAGGCGACGAGATGCTGCCGATCATCATGCGCGCGCCGTCGACAGAACGCGACGAGGTCGCGAACATTCGCAACCTGCAAATTTTCAGCTCCGCTGCCGGAACGACGATTCCGCTGCGCCAGGTCGTCATCGGCTTCGAAACCGTCTTCGAGGACGAGATCATCCAGCGCATCAACCGCGAGCGCGTGATCACCACGTTGGCAGACCCCCGACATGGCGAAGCACCGCTGATGCTCAACGATGTGAGCGCCGAAGTCGAGGCGATCGATTTGCCCGACGGTTATCGGCTGGAATGGTGGGGCGAGTACAAGAACAGCAAAAAGGCGCAGGGCGCGCTTGCCGGTAGCATACCCACGTTCCTCGCCATGATGGTGCTAATCACGATCGGCCTGTTCAACAGCCTGCGTCAGACGGCCGTTATCTGGCTTGTCGTTCCGCTTGCGATTATTGGTGTCACTGTCGGCTTGCTCAGCACGAATCAGCCGTTCGGTTTCATGGCTCTGCTCGGCTTCCTCAGCTTGTCGGGCATGCTGATCAAGAACGCCATCGTGCTGGTCGACGAGATCAATCTGCAACGGCTGGAGGATAAGCCGGAAATCGATGCGATCACTGGATCCGCTGTCAGCCGCCTGCGGCCAGTCTCGATGGCAGCGGCTACAACGATACTCGGCATGGCGCCGCTGTTCCCGGATGCGTTCTTTGTGTCGATGGCAGTGACGATCGCCTTCGGCCTCGGTTTTGCGACGGTATTGACGATGGTCGTAGTGCCGACGCTTTACGCGACGATCTACAGAATAAAAGCTGCTTGACCTGGATACGAGGATAACAAAATGAACGATCTCAGAATTGTGGCCGTCGTTGCGGCCGTATTTTTCCTTGCAGCGTGCGGCGGAGAGACCACCACCGAGACTTCCGGCGAAGCGCCGCCAGCTACTGACGAATTCTCAGTCTCCGCCTCTGGTATTAAGACAAAAATTATTGAGGGATTTGGCGGTGTTATAGCCGAAAGCTATAATGATTCTCAGGAGTGGTGGGCGGCCGAAGAGCGGCCGAACGAAGGTTCGCCTAATGTCATCATTTTCCTGCTCGACGATGTTGGCTTCGCACAAGTAGAAAGTTTCGGCGGCTTGATTAACACGCCAAACATCGACAATTTGGCGGCAAACGGCCTGCGATACAACAACTTCCACACCACGGCGCTTTGCTCACCTTCACGAGCTACGTTAATGGCCGGTCGTAATCCGCATTCCATTGGCCTGGGCAGCCATGCGTTAACCGCGATGGGCTTTCCAGGCTACAACGCGATCATGCCGGAGTCGGCGAAGTCAGTAGCCAATTACCTCCAGAGGGAGGGCTACGTCAATTACGCGCTGGGCAAATGGGATCACACGCCGCTCTACGAAGTGTCACAGGTCGGTCCGTTCGACCGCTGGCCGAGCGGTGAAGGATTCGAGCATGCCTACACCTTCATGGCGGCCGACGTGCACCAGTTCGTGCCTGTCATGTGGAACGACCACACGCCTGAGCCGTATCGTAAGTCCGTGCATCTCGACCAGGACCTTGCCGATCGCGCCATCGAGTGGATCACAGGCCATAAGTCCATCAAATCCGACCTGCCCTTCATGATGTTGTGGGCGTCGGGATCGATGCACTCGCCGCACCACGCACCTGACAGCCACATCGACAAGTACAGGGGCAAGTTCGACATGGGATGGGACAAGGCCCGTGAGCAGATTCTCGAGCAGCAAAAAGCGCTGGGCATCGTTCCGGCCGATACGAAGCTGACGGAACGCATCGATCAGATTCCGGCCTGGGATTCGCTACCACCCGAAGAGCAGTCCCTGTATGCGCGGCAGATGGAAGTGTTCGCAGGACAGATGGAATGGGTCGATATGCAAATCGGTCGTGTCGTAGCTGAGCTCGAGCGCATCGGCGAACTCGATAACACGCTAATTTTCGTCACGGCGGACAACGGTGCCAGTGGTGAGGGCGGTCTTGCAGGAACGTTTAACGAAACTTACGTCCTGAACGGCCTGCAAACATCGCTCGAAGCCAACCTACGCGCCCAGGAAGACTGGGGTCGTGAGAACACCTATCCGCACTACCATGCCGGCTGGGCGATGGCGGGCAACACGCCGTTCCGCTACTTCAAACAGAGTGAACATCGTGGTGGACAAGCAGACCACCTGGTCGTGCACTGGCCGGACGGCATCGAGGCGAAGGGTGAGATTCGCAAGCAATATCACCACATCAGCGATATCGCGCCGACGATCATGGAAGCCGCGGGCATCGAAGTGCCCGAGGAACACCATGGCGTGCCGCAACAACCGATGGACGGCGTCTCGTTGATGTACTCGTTCGACAACCCGGATGCGCCGAACGCCAAAGAGCGCCAGTATTATGAGATGTTCGGTAATCGGGCTATCTGGGCCGATGGCTGGAAGGCCGTCACCTTGCACGCTAATCGCATGCCGTGGGACATCAACGTCGTACTGCCATTCGAAAATGACGAGTGGGAGTTGTACAACGTGGCTGAAGACTTCTCGGAGAGCACTAATCTCGCGGAAGAAAATCCTGAGAAGCTAGCTGAAATGATTGCAATGTTTGACGAGGAAGCCTGGAAGTACAACGTCTATCCGTTATATGACGACATGATCAAGCGCTTGGGCGCGCAGCAGGATCGTCTGTTCGGTGATCAAAAGGAATTCGTTTACTTCTCGCCGGGCGCGGTACGCATTGCTGAAAAGTCATCGGCACCTGTCAAGAATCGTGCACACACGATCGAGACTCAAATCGATCTCAAGGGTGACGAGGAAGGGGTTATCGCTGCAGTGGGCGGTATGACCGGCGGATACACGATGTTCATCAAGGATCACCGGCTCTATTACGACTACAACTTCCTCGATGGTGTCCATTACATCCTGAAATCATCGACGCTGCCCAAAGGCAGGACAGACCTGAAGTTCAACTTCATCAAGACACGGGAGTTCGGTGGCGATGGCGAGCTCTACATAAACGGGGAGAAAGTCGACGAAGTAGAAATGCCGCAGATGCATATTGCGACTTACTCATTGGCTGAGACATTCGACATCGGCAGGGATACCGGCACGCAGGTTTCCGATCTGTATACCGGCATCTTCAAGTTTGACGGGAAACTCGACAGAGTCATCATTACAGTGTCAGACAAGAACACGGTGCCACCGCGGGATCTTCCGGCCGTTTATTACTGATTAATGTCAATGACTCAAAAAGCCGTTACCGCAAGAAGCTTGTTCGTGATTCTCACGGCTTACTTTGCGCTGCTGTTCGGCGCCTTACTTGCCGTTGGGCTGATGAAGCCGGAGGCGCTGTCTCTAATGCCGTTGGGCGGTACTGACGCTATGGAAGTACTGGGATTTGAGCGCGATGAACGAACATTGTTCGACCATTTAACGCCGGCGGAAGACGTGGGTGTTACGCAGACGCCGACCGCTGGTCAGATTGGACTTCTTGCTTTGTTTCTGGCGTCCAGCCTTGGCGGCACGATTCTGGTCATGCTGCCGATCACATGGACATATTCAGCGATCAAGAGGGAAACCGGCTATCGGAAGAGCTTTGCACGTGCTCTGCTGGTGTTACCGATCTGCGCGACTACCATTGTGATGCTCATCCAGAACAACCTGGCACTTGCATTTGGTTTGGCTGCAATGGTGGCCGCAGTAAGGTTTCGAGTCGCACTGCAGGAGGCCATAGACGGCATCTTCATATTTGCGTCGATCTGCATAGGTTTGGCGGCGGGCATCGGCCACCTTGGCATTGCAGCCATGATGGCTGTTTTCTTCTGTTTTACCAACGCGATACTGTGGAAGATGGAATTTGGGCGAAACCCGATAGACGATGCTCGGGCCGCAAAAAAACACGCCAAATTGACAGGTTCATCGTCGCCGACCAGTACAAATTAGCGGCTTCCGTGTAACTGGATCGAAAGGAAGAAATACACTTCTTGTACCGCACAATCATCATAGTCGGATCCGGATTCCTGGCAGTCTCGGCATTGGCTGAGGTAAATGAGTTGCCTGACCCTCTGTTTCAGGACAACGAAACACTTCATGTGACGATTACAGCTCCGTTGACAACGCTCGTCCGCGAGCGCCCGAAAGACGATTATCTGCCCGGCGTGTTCCAGTACACGGAGACCGACGGCACTACGGTCAAATTCGATCTTCAAATCCGAACACGTGGACATTTCCGGCACAAGAACTGCGATTACCCGCCACTGAGTCTGAACTTGAAGAAGTCGCAAACGGATGGGACCTTGTTCGACAAGCAAGACAAGTTGAAGCTCGTCATCCATTGCGACTACTCCGAGCGATACGAGCAAGTCGTGCTTCGAGAATATCTCGCCTACCGAATACTAAACGCCATCACCAACATGAGTTTTCGGGTACGCCTGCTGCGTGTTACCTACGTCAACACCGAGAAGCGTGGTGACGGGCAAGTACGGTACGCATTTCTGATTGAACACAAGAACCGCCTTGCGGAGCGATACGATCTGAAAGACCTGGAACTCGAGCGCACGACGGTCGCTGCCATACAAGCAGACCGACTGAACCTGACATCGGTGTTCGAGTTCTTGATCGGTAATACCGATTTCTCGCCAATTGCCGGCCCGCCGGGTAACGAGTGCTGCCACAACTATGTCCTGTTTGGTAATGATATCGATCCGCTGACAGCAGTCCCTTACGATTTTGATCAGTCCGGGTTCGTTGACGCGCCCTATGCGGTACCGAATGAGAATTTTCGCATTCGAAACGTACGACAGCGGCTGTATCGTGGCCGTTGCGTCAACAACGAACACGTTGCGGCTTCGTTGCGCAGGTTCAGAGACCGTCGCAATTCAATCTATGCACTCGTTGCTGAGCAGGTAGGACTGCAGTCCCGCGTGCGCAAGAATCTCGTTCGCTATATCGACGACTTCTACGACCTGATCGACGATCCTAAAGACGTCGAACGACGGATCATCAAGCGATGTATCTGAGATCATTGCCCGTTGTGCTGGTTGTCGTGGCGATCGCGATACTTTGCCACTCCACTCCAGCAGCGGCCCAAAACAAATCCTTCAAATACGAACTGACGCCGTTTGCCGGGTACCGACTTGGCGGTAGTTTTGATGAGTTGGACGGCGATGCTGAAGTTGATCTGAATGACTCCAATGCTCAGGGAATCATGTTCAACATCAAGGCAAAACCCAACGGCCAGTATGAATTGCTGTATTCACGTCAGGACACTGACGCTGACACAGTAGGATTTTTCGTCAATGACCCCACAATCGACATTGAAGTCGAGTATTTTCATTTCGGCGGCACCTATTTGTTTGACGGTGACAATACGCGCCCATTTATTGCACTGACCGTCGGTCTGTCGCATTTTGATCCTCAGCTCTTGGACTCTGGCTCGGAAAGTTTCTTTTCGGCCTCATTCGGTGGCGGCGTTCAGTTAAACGCCAGCAAGCGAATTGGCGTGCGTCTCGAGGCACGCGTATTTGCAACTTTTGTGGAGGATGACAGCCGTATATTTTGCAGCAGCATTGATGGGGCCGGTTCCTGCCTGATCCAGGTGGACGGCAGGGTGCTCTCACAATGGGAAGCCCGTGCGGGGCTGGTTTTTCGATTTTAGTCGAACACGGATGCAATACTGATATTGGCTAGAATGCTTCGCCGACCGTGAAGTGAACCGCATCACTATCGAGGGAGCGGGCGAAGTCGAGGCGCATATTGATGCGTTTCGCTGCCAGCACCATGAATCGCACACCGACACCGTAGCTGGGGATCGGCTTGTCGTCGCGAATGCCGCTGAACGAAGTGCCAACGTAGCCTGAGCCGGCAAAACCGACCAAGCCCCAGCGTTTGCTCATCTGCCAGCGGGCCTCGATCTGACTCGACGCCGACACTTTGCCGAGGTAATCGGTCGCCGAAAAACCCCGCAACTTGACCGTGCACGCATCCCAAAGCGGGGTCGTGCCGCCTCGTGCGCAGCCCTGCACTTCCCAGGCAAGGACAGTCGAGTCTGTCAGTCTGTGGTAGGACCGATAAGCGGCACTATAGGACTGGTAGCTCTGATTACTGCCTATCGCTTCGTCATTGAAAAGAGCGCCGACCTTGAAGTGCCGGCCACTGGTGCTATTGAACGGATTGTCACGTGCGTCGTACTCGACAATCGCACCCAGTCCTACAGAACGAACATTCCCGATACTGAATTCCAGCTCCGTGTCATCCAATTCCGTCGCGATGCTCTGATCGGCATCAACTACTCGCGTGAATAGTCCGCCGTACCAGTCTCCCTTGAGCTTCCTGGAGCCCTTGGCAAACAGAAAATTGCCGTTTATCCGCCAATCGATGCTGGCACTGCCCGGTGACTCCTCCGGCGTGAGTAGTGAAAGCCTGAGATCGGCAGCACCAAGTACGCCCGTGAAGCGCCACGTGTCATCCTTCCAGTAGTTCTGCTGCGCAATGACAAACGCTTTGCTATTGTTACTGGTGTACATGCCACCCCCCGCAGTGACTGACGCGGGTTGCAGCTTCTTCTGCTCTTCGGTCTGTGCGTAAAAGTAGGCGGCGCCAAGTACCAGACCGGAATCCAGGGTCGGATTGGACATCGGAATCGGCACGACAACGATATTGCCCTTCTGCAATTTCAGCTTGGTTTCGTCTTCACGGATGTCCGGCGCGATTCCAGGTCGAGTATCCGTTTTGCCCGCGTCCGCGGACGCATCGGTTTCGTCCTTTGCGAGGGCAGAACCACTTACAATCGAAGCGAATGCCAGTGTTAGAATGAGGTTTCTTTTCATCGGTTCAGACATCATAGCTGATGGAGACCAAATTGAGACGAGTATTGCGACTCGTTATTTGGCTTAAGGTTCTTTAACCGTGCTGGAAAGTTCAAGTGGCAAAGGGGAACGATATGCGAGACAAGTTATTTGCAGGGCTGACTCTGGTTCTTTTGGGTTGGTCTGTGGCCGGTTTGGCCTGGGATCCGGATGAGACCGCAGACCTGGAAGCGGCTGCGGCCGAGACGATCGCCGAATTCTTAGAGGCAGATCCTGGAATTCAGAGATTTTTTGATAGTGCGGCTGGCTATGCTATCTATCCGACGGTTGGCAAAGCAGGATTTGGTATCGGCGGAGCTCGTGGTAAGGGATTACTGGTTACGGGTGACGAGACAGTCGCCTTGACGACGCTTACCCAGCTGAGTATCGGCTTTCAATGGGGCGGCCAGGCATACAGTGAGATTATTTTCTTTGAAGATAGCGCAGCATTTGATGACTTCAGACGCGGCAACTTTGAGTTAGGTGCTCAGGCATCAGCTGTAGCCTTAAAAACGGGTGCTTCTGCAGACGCTGAGTTCAATAGCGGTCTTGCGATTTTTACAGCGATCAAAGGTGGCCTGATGTATGAGGCTTCCGTCAGCGGACAGAAATTCAAGATCGAAGAAACAAAATAGCATTCAGCATTCGAAATTTGCCCGGATATCGTTCTGGCATCCGGGCAAATCAATCGATAGACCCTACTCTACTGCTACAGGAGTCGAACTTCCGGCAACGAATGGATAATTGGCGAAGTAGTAGGGAACGCCGGTCTTGACGGTTTCCTCGAGGTTTTTCAATTTCTTATCGGTAATACGCCCGACACCTACGGCTTCCCATACGAGCTGTCGGCGCCTGTTGTCGATTAAATCAATGTTGAACGTACCTTCGGTGTACTGCGAGACATGTGTTTCTGTTGCGTACCCGTAGCCACCCCATGCACCATACCCGTAAGCGCCGCCACGGTAACCGTAATAACCGCCTGTCCTCGGTGCAGTTGAAGTTCTCACATCGATTTTTTCGTCCAACCTGGCACTGAAATTGACCAGTAGATCCGGGTCATGCGATTTGGTGTATCCGCGCTTTTCCATTTCAATCGTAACGGCCGCAATTACGTACTTGGTGAAAAAGCTCTGGTAATTCCCATAATCCGGACCAGCGCCCTCTACGAAGTTATACGTGTTGTAGGCACCGAAATTCGCTCCCGGATCGTAATCTGATCGGACATCGGGAGTGCTGGCGCAGCCGGCAATTGCGATTGCCGACAATAAGAGAATAAAGCGGCTGAGTGGTCTAGGTAGTCGTTGGGAATACATTGTATCGCTCCATCATTCAGGTTATGCCGTATGGTCAAGGTGAGTAGCAACAGTGTTGTCATACTACTATCAAGTGAGTCTCGCTCCAATAACTTCTCCAGCGCGGGGTGTAATATTGAGCCTATCAAATCTCGTGAACCTGGATAGTTACCATTGACATATGCTGCTGACTGAGCATAATGGTATATACCATTGGTATATACCGAGGTTCGAATGGCCAGGTCATCAGTCTTTATGAATAACAAGAGTCAAGCTGTGAGGTTACCGAAGCGGGTTGCGCTGCCAGAAAGTGTGAAGAAGGTGGACATCGTCAAAGTCGGCCGCGCGCGGATGATTACACCTGCCGGCGAGAGCTGGGATGAGTGGTTCAATCACGAGGGCGTCTCGGACGACTTTGTGCCTGAACGAGAGCAACCAGACGATCAAGAGAGAGAGTCTCTATAGTGATCAAGTACATGTTGGATACCAACATATTGATCTACGCGATCAAGAATCGGCCGAAGAAAGTGCGAGAGGCGTTTAAGAGAAATGCCGATTACCTTTCCATGTCTGCCGTGACGCTCGGAGAGATGATATACGGGGCAGAAAGATCTGCTCAGGTCACACGCAACCTTGAAGATATTGAGGGTCTGGCGGCGCGCATGGATGTACTGCCGTTTGATTATCGGGCGGCAACACATTTCGGCCAGGTTCGTGCCGAACTCATGAAAACGGGAAAACCCATAGGCCCTTACGATCTGATGATTGCCGGGCACGCACGTTCGCTTGGATTGATTCTCGTGACGAACAACATGCGTGAATTCAAGCGTGTTCCCGGGCTGCGTGTGGAGAACTGGACCCGATAGCCGGGGCTCAAGTAAAGAAAAAATAATGGAACTCGACCCGCGCCAGACAATTAAGGACTTTTGATGACACGTCCCCTCTTGCTTTGTCTTGGTGTCGTGCTGCCGGCATTCAGTTTCTGGAGCCATGCCGCCTTTGCGCAGGAACTTGCCCCACGAGCCTACTGGCCGATCCCGGAGGGAACCAACGTACTCGTTGTTGGCTACCAGTATTCCGGCGGGGACATCGTGACTGATCCCTCATTGCCGATTACTGGCGTGGAATCAGATATCAACTTCGCCCAGGTCTCTTATCAGCGCACCCTGAGTCTGTTCGGCCGAACAGCGAATTTGCAGTTCAATCTGCCGTATACGCGGAGCTCGACCGAAGGATTCGTGGATGGCGAATTCCGCAGCCGTGACATTTCTGCATTGGCCGATGCGCGGTTTCGTCTTTCCGTCAATCTCCGCGGCGCGCCTACAATGGATGCGGCCGGGTTCCAGGCGCTACGGGCGAAGCCACGAACGATCGTCGGCGCAAGCCTGCTGGTTCAGGCACCGACAGGCGGCTACGAGCCGGACAAACTCATCAACGCCGGTACCAACCGCTGGGCCGTGAAACCCGCCCTCGGGGTGATATGGCCGGTGCGTCCCACCTGGCTGCTCGAGTTCGAGCTAGGCGCATGGTTTTTTGCTGACAACGACGAATTCCTCGGCGCGACACGACAGCAGGACCCGATTCTGTCCAGCGAATTTCACGTCGTGAAACGCATCCGGCCCGGTTTCTGGGCGTCTCTGGATCTGAACTACTACGTCGGCGGCCGCACCACCGTCGACCAGGTCGAGGGAGCGGACCGGCTGCAGAATTCAAGAATTGGCGCCACCGTGGCGTTCGCCTTCAAAGGAGGGCACGCGATCCGGGTCGCCATTAGCACAAAGATCGTCACCGAGTCTGGCGGCGACTTTGAGAACTTCAGCCTGAACTACTTCTACGTGTGGCGATAATCGGCCGTGTCCACGGCAGTTGCTCGGATCGTCCGCGTCAAGATAATTGCTCTACTCCAGGCCCGCCTTTGCATCGTCGGTACTATGTTCGATATACAGTGACCTGGCCGGCAACGACAGGCTTGTACCCGCCTGCGCGACGATTTCCAGGATTCGTATGTTGAGTTCCTCCGCCAGTTGCAGATACTCGGTCCAGACGGTTGTGTTGAGGTAGGCAAAGACTTCGACGAGCAAAGCGTCGTCGGCAATTTCCTTGAACCGCACGCGGTGGCCGTCCTTCAGGACCCGTTCGTGAGTAGCGAACAAATCCCGGATGCCGTCCAGTATCTGTCGAAGTTGCTCCGGAGTCGTGTCATATCTCAGCCGCAGAATCGGCTTGTACAAGACTTTCTCGCGCGCCGAAATATTGTCGATCGGTTCGCTCGCGAGCCGGGCGTTGGGAACCGCGATGCGGGTATTCGCGAGGGTCCGGACTCGCGTGGTCCGCAGGCCGATTTCCTCGATCGTGCCGGTAACAGTACCGATGCGACAGAAGTCCCCTACCCGGACCGGCTGCTGGGTATAGAGTGTGATAGCGCCAAACACATCTTCCATCGGTTTCTGCAACGCCAGGGCAACGGCGATGCCACCGACACCCAGACCTGCAAGCAACGTGGTGATGTTGATGCCCAGTTGATCCAGGTAGAACAGTACGGCACCAACACCAATTAGCAGTTTGATGGCGTTGCCGGCGGGACGCAGCAGGACTGCCGCACCAGGGCGTTCCCGTTGCTTCAGGCGGATCGAGTAGATGTCCCGAAACAGGTTTATGCCACCGAACATCACCCAGACGGTAGCGAGAATCGGGATTGGCGTGACTTGCTGCCACGCTTCGGCCGTGACGCCCCTGCCAAGCGAGGTGGCAACGGCATTTGTCGCGATGATGACCGCCCACACTCCGACAGGAACAACGAGATATCTGAATACACGCCGGTGCGAGGGAATATTCGGATCACCAAGCATGTGCCGAGTCGCGAGCGCAACCACCAAAACCACTGCGTATGCAAAGATGCCGACGGCGAACGCGACCACCCATTTGAATAGTTCGAAACCAAGAATGCTTACGTTGGGCAGGCTGCGGCGCAGCTTTTCGATGGCTTCCGGGTAGCCGTAGATGGCATAGAGCTCCGGTATCAGAGAAACCGTGGCATTGGATATCTTCCAGATAAATACACCATCACCCCTGGGCACCTTTTGCATGAGCACCCGCGTCTCCTTGCCCTCATACAAGACAACGCCGATTGAATCCCGGTAGTCCGGCAGGTTGTCATTGCTGCGACCAGCAGGGTCGTCGACAAGTTCGTCAATATCCACCCAGGTTGCGCGTGTGGCTATCACGGAGAATCGGCGCGCAAGCTGCTCACCGGTCATCTCACTGGCTGCGCCCCGCAGGTTGCGGAGATCCAGGTATTCTGCCGCCGCTTCGTAATTCCCCTCGTCTGCAGCGGACTGGAAACCATCAGCGCTTCGCCGAGGCGTACCGCGGTCGAGTTCGTCGGCAGGAACGACCGGACCTTCCTGGGCCGCCGCGTCAAGAAACAGGGCTGACAACATCAGCAGGAGAATGGTCGCTGGAACTTTGACTGGGAGCACTGGGATTCCGCCTGAATCGGGTAGGCTTCAGATTATAACAAGTGCCAATATCGCTGGCCTCAAAGGAGGAAGATAACAAATAGGCGTCTTGACGTCTAAGCGTTATAACGCTAACCTTTCGGCATGAGTGAAACCGCCCAAAAAAGAGCTACCGTCTACTTCGATCCGTTCCTTCATCGTGCGCTTCGTCTGAAAGCGGCTGAAACCGATCGCAGTATTTCTGAGCTTGTGAACGAGGCCGTCATGGCTGCACTGGCGGAAGACGCCGGCGATATCGAGGCCTTCGAAGTTCGGGAAAAGGAACCGGACTATGCGTTCGAGGACGTCGTCAAGGACTTGAAACGACGTGGCAAGATATAGCCTGCGAATAAAGAAATCGGCCCGCAAAGAACTTGAAGCGATCACCACAAAGGCGGATCGGCGACGCATTATCAAACGCATCGAATCACTCGCTGATAATCCGAGACCTGCAGGTGCGTTAAAGCTATCAGGGCTTGAACGCTACCGAATCCGGCAGGGTCGATATCGCATCCTTTACACGATTGAAGATACGGTGTTGATCGTTCAGGTTATCAAGATCGGCGATCGCAAAGATGTCTACCGGAGCAAATAAGAAGCGACTTTCGGGTTATAACAAGTGCTAAACTTGCGCCACAAATAGGAGCATCCATGTTTCTCGAATACGCCTATCTGGATCACTAGTTCACGGGTGCCATGACCGAATCAAAGCACATCTACTGGGGCCGGCAGATTGACAGTATCGCGCATGAGCTGTCACGGCTCGCCATCGTCTGCGATATCGAATTAGGTCGACCGGGTCTTGCGGAACGCATACTGAAAAACGACGAAAGCGTCTGTGGCCGACACAATCCCAAGGTTTTTCGAAAGATCCGGCAGCACCTGATGGCCCTGTTTACGCTTGAGGAGCGTGCGATCGAACGTATCGGGCCCGAAGACACCAAAGAGATCCTGGATAATGTGCGTGCCGCGATTAATGACCTTCGGTCGGCTGGCTCCGGCCATGGCGAAGACTCAACGGTGTTGCGCTGATGCCGAAATATGGAAGAACCAATTTCTCTTATTTGTTGATCGCGCTGCTGGTCTTGCTGGTCACCATTCCGTTGGCCGACGACCTTGGTTTGGCCGCTGCGCCGCTGGTCAAGGGACTGGTTTTTTCATGTCTTCTCGTTATCGGTGTATGGAGCCTCAAGGGCCAAGGTCGGTTCTTTACCATAGGCATGGCATTTGTTGTCGCCGGTGTCATTCTCAACGTGCTCGCGATCAGAATGCACTCGCCGTTCTTCCTGTACAGCTCAGTACTGTCAATGATCGGTTTTTTGCTCGTGGCTATTACGCTCACGATGAAACAGGTTGTAGTCGGTACCGACATAAGTACCAATCGAATTGTCGGCGCGATATGCGTTTATCTGTTGCTGGGTGTCATCTGGGCTATGGCCTACACGATGGTTGACTTTGCTTTGCCAGGGTCGTTTGCAGGTTTTTCACCCATGGACGATTTCGGCTGGGACAGCGAGTGGCTCTACTTCAGCTTCGTTACAATGACCACCCTAGGCTACGGCGACATCCTGCCCGTTTCAGCCACGGCGCGGGGTCTGGCCTACATCCAGGCTGTTGTTGGGCAGTTCTATATCGCGGTTCTCGTTGCCGGTCTGGTTGGCGCGTACGTATCAACGATGCAAAAGAACAACTAAGCGTGCACAAGCTTGGCCTGCGGCACAAGCCCAGGCGACATTGAGAGCTTCAGTCTGAACTCTGCGTATGCGTGGCTTTACCAGGCCGCACACCTAATCACTCCATCACAACCTTGAGAAATCGTCAGAAGCGAATAAGTGGGACGGTGTTGGTCGATGACTAACCGATACGCGCCAGATAGCCAGCGGCGTCGAATACCACGACGTACTTCACACCGCCAGGCCTATCGTAGATCCAGGTATCGCCAGATCGAGCTGTGGGCTCTCCACATTTTTTCAGTACCTCATATTTACCGGGGCCGTGTAGCCCGCCAGTAGTGATAAGGTGTGTCCCGCAGCGCATTGAACCGGCAAGAGCGAGTTTCATCAACAGCATCGAGAGCAGAATAACCGACGCGACGATCCATTTAGACTTGCAAATCATTGTTTGTACCTCCGGTAGTCGAGTGGTGACTTTCCAGAATGTTTTTGTTTACGGGATGGAATATTCTAGATCTTTGATGACGGCCAAGCCGGATGCAACGCGGAGTTCTGCACCAGCCGCCATGTCGGTGATGAGCGCGCGCATCGGTGACCGTACCCGCAGCGTGCCTGTGCCCGAAATGCCGGCAAACTTTCCTTCGCCGTCGATCAGCGTAAACGTACCATTGCAGCTGCCGACTTCTCCGTTGCAAGTCAATTCCGCATACGCGACGTTTTCAGGGGATGCCGAAATCTCGCAGTGGCCGACCACCTCGCTGTTACCCATCTCCAGGTTAAGCTTCTGAATGATCGGACACATGACGAAGGCTTCGTGCATTTCACCGCGCGATGACTCTAAATACATGACCCCTGTGAACGCACCAAGGAACATCATCGTGCTGGTGTCCACCTGGAATACACGACCCGCGGCCTCCCACGGAATGACCGCCTGCACAGTATCCTGCTCGGCCGCGTAAACCGGTGAGAGGTCCAGCAGCAACAATGCCACTGCCACCATCAAATAACTTCGCTTCACGATCATTACCTCGTCTCCTGTTCTGTCAACGACTGAAACCAGTGTATCAGCCAACGAATGGATCGTCTGCCAGGCAACCCAATGAGGCCATATGCACACGAACGCTCAGCGTGTAACTTCTGCAAGAACTTCGCCCAGCGGTTCGCCCACAGAGCCTGATGGAACCTTGATGCCGAGATACGATGACAGCGTGGGGGCGATATCGACCGAGAGCACCCTGCGATCGACTGTCTGCGCATGTAACCCGGCTCCTGCGAAAACAATTGGCACATGAGTGTCGTAGTTCCAAGGCGAACCGTGTGTCGACGCGACCGTCAGGCCGTCGAAGTCATTGATGAACCAATTCGGCTCGAAGACGATAAAAATGTCACCTGAGCGTTTTGCATGGAAGTTGTTGATGACCGAGCGGTACAGGCGTGTATCCGGCAGATTGCCGCGCCTGAGTGCGGCGCTCGACACAGCGAGCGATACGCCCTTGAACTTGGACAGCTCTTCGATTACTGCCGCTTCAAGTGCCTCGTGGTCGATACCGTTGTCATTTTTTAATTCCGCGGTGAAGTACAGGTAGGGATGCGAGTAAGTCTCGAAGAGTTTGCCGGAAATATCGAATTTGTCCTTGATACGAGTGATTGCGGCATCCTTGTCCCAGCTATCCGGATCCACGTACCCTGCCGGAATGCCGAGGGAATTCAGGTAGCCCGGTGTATCCGGCCCGCCGTGGTCAGCAGATAACACAATCAGCGTATTTTCCAAGCCAACTTTCTCATCGACGTATGCAAGCAGCTCTGCGATACGGCGATCGAGTTGCAGGATGTTGTCCTCACTTTCAAGACTCGATGGGCCGAACATATGGCCGACATAATCCGTTGCCGAAAAACTGACGCTTAAATAGTCGGTGATGTCATCTTCGCCGAGCTGCTCTTCCACCAGTGCCTGCTTGGCGAAATCAAGTACGAGTTTGTCGCCAGCCGGACTCATCGTCAGCCAGGTCGTGAAGTAAGGACTGGTGCCATCGCCGTAGTTGTGCGGAAATACCCGACCAAATCCCACGAGGTCTGTTTCCCATTCACGATCGTCCGTCTCGGCGAACAGGTAGCTGCTCTGATCGTGCAACAAATTCCAGCTAGTATTTGCGAACTGCTGGGCCGGTTGCAGTGCATTGAATGCGGTTACCCATTCAGGGTACTGCTCCAGGTAATAGGTACTCGTAACAAACTCACCACCAGCCTTTGAGAACCAGTACGCCGTTCCAGTATGGCCGGCCATTGAGATGGCCCCACGATCCTTGACGGACACGGCAACGACCTTCGACTGGCCACCGGTATTGCTGCGTAGTTCGTCAGAAAAGGTCGAGACCAGTATCGCTGCCGGCGACCTCCCCTCACTGCGAGCAGCCCGTTGAGTCGGGTCAATCTCGGCTTGTTCATCGACGTCAGCGCCTTCTGTCAGCAAGCGATAGTTTGAGTCCTCGACATTGTAAGTCGTAAACCCGGTCTCGCGATCGAACCACAGATTGCCGACCATGCCGTGCGCAGACGGGTGTGCGCCCGTTGCGAGCGTCGCGTGGCCGACGATAGTTTCAGTATTTGCGTGCGCGTGGTGCGCATTTCGATACACGACACCATTTTCCCACAGGTAGCGAAAGCCACCATCCCCGAGCCGGTCGTAATAGCGAGTTGGCAGGTCACCGCGCAGCTGATCAACAGTGATCTGCAGCACCAGCTTTGGCCGGTCATCGGCAATCGCGCAAGAAGCAAAAACAACAGCGATTGACGCAGTGAGTATCTTGGTCAGCATATCCGTATCACTCCAAAAAAGCGGGCCCGAAGGCCCGCTCGTTCGATCTGCTTAGTGGCTTCCGCTGGCGGATCTTAATTGCTCCTCGATCTTACTGAGGTTGAAAGCGCCCGCGGTCTGACTCGGTGGAAACTCCTGCATCGACAGCAAGAACTCTGTTGCCAGACCCTGAATGGGCACGAGGATGAATGGACGGTCGAGCCACCAGTCATCATAGGTGTTCGAGTTGTGCTGGGCTTTCTCGAACGGATCGCGGCGCATGTGCGTGATCAGTGGAGCGCGTAGTTCGACATAAGGCTCGCGCCAAACGCCAAATCCTTGGCCACGGTTCTCATGGAAAGTGATCTTCCAATCGTCGTAGCGGGCCGCGACGACCTGACCGTCGTCGCTCACGTACCAGAACTCGTGGCGCGGCGATTGGTCGGTTTCGCCACTCAGGTAGTCAAGCAGGTTGTAGCCGTCAAGGTGATTCTTGTACTTGCGGCCATTGATCTTGGTGCCTTTGAGCAATCGCTCCTTGACGTCCGTGTCGCCGGCCACGGCTGCGAACGTAGGCAGCCAGTCCTCGTGGGCAACAAGGCCATTCAACGTTACACCTTCCTGCCAATGGCCGGGCCACCTGACGAAAGTAGGCACTCGATAAGCGCCTTCCCAATTGGAATTCTTCTCGCTGCGGAAAGGTGTGGTGCCAGCATCGGGCCAAGTGTTGTAGTGAGGACCGTTGTCTGTCGAGTACATCACCAGCGTGTCATCGGCGATGCCCAGTTCATCCAGCAACGCCAGGAACTTGCCGATATGCATATCGTGCTCGACCATGCCGTCGGAATATTCATCCTGACCTGACTGGCCCCGAAGCTCCTCTTTCACGTGCGTTCGGAAGTGCATCCGCGTGCCGTTCCACCAGACGAACCAGGGCGTTCCCGCTGCTTGTTGTTCCCTGATGAAGGCAATCGCCCGGTCCGACGTTTCATCGTCGATGGTTTCCATGCGCTTCTTGGTCAGCGGACCGACGCTCTCGATGCGCTGCCCGCCCTTGCCATCGGCCCAGGTGTGCAAGATACCGCGCGGAGCGAACTGCTCCGCGAAGGTCTTGCCATTTCTCAGGATCATGTCCCCCGGGTAGTCTTCGTTCTCCGGCTCTTCCTCGGCGTTCAGGTGGTAGAGGCTGCCGAGGAACTCGTCGAAGCCATGCATCGTGGGCAGATGTTCATCGCGATCGCCCTGGTGATTCTTGCCAAACTGGCCAGTGGCATAACCCTGGGCCTTGAGCACCGTTGCCATCGTAACGTCAGTCTTCTGCCAGCCTTCCTTTGCGCCTGGCAGTCCGACCTTGGTCATACCGCTGCGCACGGGTACGGATCCGCTGATGAAAGCCGCACGGCCAGCCGTGCAGCTCTGTTGTGCGTAGTAGTCAGTGAAGGCCACACCTTCGGATGCGATACGGTCGATGTTGGGGGTCTGGTAACCCATCATGCCGCGGTTGTTGTGACTGATATTCCAGGTACCGATGTCGTCACCCCAGATGACCAGGATATTCGGCTTGGCACTGTCCGACTGCGCCTGCGCGAAAGCAGGCAGAAACGAAGCGATGAACAGCATCGCGACAGCGAATCCTTGCCAGGGTGAGAGGAAGCGGTTCGTATTCATGTTCTTCTCCGGTATGAAACTCCACGGCGAGATTTTACCGGACGAACTTTTCTGCCGCCCTACGGTTACTACGTACTGACAGGTCGTCTCATTTTCCCTTCCCAGTTGCTCGTGTGCGTAGACATGAGCGCTTCTAGATCTCCATCTGATAATCGGTGGATTTCGGCGTGACGATAAGCATTGTGAGAGAAAAGAACGCAGCAAGCATCAGGGCAATCCCAAGATAGCCGGCACCGATCGCCAGACCCACACCGATACCGGCAAAGGCTCTGGACAGGCAATTTTTCGAGCAATGGTGCGGCTATTTCGAGAAGCATCTCGCCAGAAAGAAACCGCCGCTGCTGCTGGTGACCACACACAACGACAGGTTCCCGCCCGCGGATAGTTGGCATCCGCCTTACGACCTGGCGGATTCAGGCAGCAGGAAAGTCGAGTCGATGATGGCAGCCCTGCGTTATACCCACCAGTCAATCGGATTGTCCGAAGAAAGCCTGGCTGTGCCGGTCTCACTGCTGCCCGGCGAGGAATCCTATAATCTGGATGTGTTGCTGGAGCTGCTGATCTCTGCCAGCGATGAGGCTCGTGCGACCCAGCTCAACCGACATCGGCTGGATGCTGATGCCGGTACTCCAAGGGTGTTAAAGGCGTTGCAGCAGACTGCGGGACTGGTCAAGGTTGGCGTGAAGCTCTCCCGGAAGTAAGTCAGCGCGCTGTAGCGTTTTTCTCTATTCAATCTTTTTCATGTGACGCGAAAGTGACACATGGCGAAAAACGGCAGCAGAATAAGCTACCGTAAGTCTTTGAATAAAATGGTGGCCAGGGGCAGACCAGCCGGCGCAGCCGGCTAGCGATGCCAAGCAACCCGAGCGTAGCGAGGGCAAGAACCGGCCGGAGCCGGTTCGTAGTCAATCGAACCACCGGCACGCGGATTTCCAGTCCGCTGCTCTACCGACGAATACATCTCACCGACTCACTTACCCAGGCTGTCCTGAAATAATCAAATTTGAACCACCAGGCAGCACCATCAAGCTTTACAGTTTTACCCTTCGGATCAGTCTCCGGTCACCGAAGTTGTGGCATCTCCTGATCTGGCGTTTGAAAATCGAAGATGAAGATGTCAGAAGACACTATTTTATTCTTAGTTCGAAAACATCGCCTCGATCTTCGAGGTAATTCTGCTTCTTTCTCCTGCCCGAAGTTCCGCCTCTGCCAGTCGAGTTAGCAAGACTTCTTTTCGAATCATATCGTGTCGATTTAGCTCCTGAATAAACTCGAGATCTTTGTGTCGTCCTGCGACGAATTTGGAGACCGCCAGATCGTGTACTTCGAGACACAGCCCGGCTATACCGTTGGTGTTCTCGTTCTTTACGACGATTACCCGATCTTTCCAACCGCTGGGCAATACCGCCGTCTTGGGTCCTACTCCCTGAGCGTAGTAACCGTGCAATTCGTGAAATGAGGAGCCCTCGCCGATCGCACCGTCAACTCGATCGGCAAGATCGGGATTGTGGTTTGGATAAACATCAGCCTCCATCGATACCAGTAAGCGCACAGGGGCGTCGGGGAATTGACCGAGTATGGACTGGCTGCCGATGACGACAATCTCATCATCCTGGGCAACGTCACCGCTGGCACGAATGATATGTTCAAGCTCTGAACGCTGCATAGATTTGCTCTCGTTCTTTCTTGTTCAAGATTCCTGCAAATGGGGAAGACGAACGAAGCCGGGTAGCGTCCTCGCTCATGCTCGTCATCATCTCAGCAATCGTCGGCCAGGGCTTCTCGAGAATCTCCTGCCATTCCTTCAAATAACGTGGTTTGGGCCCATCGATTTTGGCGCTCCAGCGTTGAAGGTTGGCTGTCGCTTTCCCAAGCAAGCTCGGATCGCGCGAAATCTTTTGCACAATCTTGCAATGCATCGCCAGACTGCGAGCGTCAAGAATTCGATGATTGGAATAGCGACCCGCCGGGAAGCCATCGGCCGGTTCCCATCGACGCACACTTGTCAAACCCGCATCACGTTTACGTTTGCGATAGGCGCGCATGCGTTCTGCAGCAGATTTGGTGTCGACTTTTCTGGGCCTGCCACGCTTTTTCGGTGTGTCTTTCATTTATTTATCGTAACGCGTTACGATAAATAACTCAATACTGGATTTTCGCTTGGCTAAGCCTCGCAACTGCTTGAATCGAAGGGACTTCGAAGCGCAGCGATACCTGACTTGTTGGCAGTGCAACAAGACCTGCACTCACTCTGATTCTGATCAGTCCGATTTCTTTGCTGGGATGTCCGCAAAAAAACGAATGCGCCTAGCGCCCTCGGGTGGCGAGAATGTGAATGTAGTGTCAGACAACTCTGGTGAAAAATTCCATTCCGTAAACTGCGCCCAAAACTGCGGCTGTCCTTCGATTTGTCTGTAGGTAATTACGATTCGGCGAGGGACCGGCTCAGCACCTCGTGCAATCCACACTTGCACGTCTTCGTTCTCACTGCGCAACGCCAAGTGGTCGCACATTACGCCAGAGATCATCGATTCTCCGACGTAGTATCCGGACTGCACCGCACTACCCAATAACGCTGTCAGGTCTTTGGAAAAGAAATCATGCAGCTGACGTGGGACCCCCAACTGCCTCGCCAAAACTTTAAGTGACGCATCGATATCGCCCGGTTGGTGCGTGGTGTCGTAGATATCTTCTTTAGCGCTATATACCCAGATTGCCTCCCCGTCGAGAACAGTAGTAGAACTGTCCCCGTCTCGGGAATCAAAACGCCCGATGGCTTTGGAAGGTCGCTGAATTGCCAATGTAAGTTGTGAACCGAACTCGAGCACGTGGCCATTTTTCTGCAGTACCTCATGCCCGGTATCGCTAACCAAAGAAAAAGCCGGCGCAGCGGAAATAAAATCTGTCATGCGCGCCAAAATTTTCGCCGCGTCTTCGGGCAGTACAAGTTCCTCTGTTGCCGCTGGCAATTGATACGGCATGACCAAGATTGAAGCTAGCAAAACAAGTCGTCTCATTCTCCCCTCCCAATTGCTCGCGTGTGTTGACATGAGCGCTTCTAGACCTCCATCTGATAATCGGTGGATCCCGGCGTGACGATAAGAACACCGTAGTACAGAGCCACCTTCCAGAACAGGGACCGTCGAACCTTACTGGCCATGCAACTTCCTCTTTCCGGTTGTTGATTCGCAGGCACGCTGCCTCGATACTCAGCCAACCGGTTGAAATCTACTTTTTGGGGTATAAGAGTGTGAGCTGGATTCGAAACGAGACTCCCTCGGGAGTGGTGTTTGTATCGTCTGCCCAATATTTAAGAAACCCCCCGTAGCTAACCAGTTGCTTGCCAATCCTGGTGACTTTCGTTGCACCCAGAGCAATGGATGTCCACGATTGGTCAGATTCCCAGTCATTATTAAGATCAAGAATGGCCGTGTAAGACAACCCCTTTGGGGTCGTATAAACGAAGAACGACTCCACGAATGTATTATTTATATCTGAGCGGGCATCGTCACCCGCAACCGACCAGATATGGTTGGCCAGTACGCCAAAAGTGATCGGTCCGTTTTGCTTCAGTGCTACCGCGGTAGGTCCAAGTCCCCATTTATCGCTGGTGAGCAAATCATTACTTCCCGTAGGCAATGAGAGAACGGGACCCGCGCCCCAAATCCATCCGCCCGAGGTCGGCGCCTGGGGAGAAAAGAACAGGCTCTGCAGGGTGTCACCAGTACCGGATTGACTACCCGACCCGGGGAATATGTCGGATTGATCGACCACGGTAAAAATCGTGCGCGAGATCAGATTCCACTTTTCGTTAAGCTTAAAGGGAATAACTGGCTGAATCGTAAGTTTGAGACGATCCCCGTCATCCGCCGGGCCGATATCTTGTTCGTATTCAAGAAGCATTGGCACGCTGGTCAACGAAGCTATGGGATTGGCCAATTGCTTTGCGAGGTCCTCTTGCTCCTGCGTTGCGCTCGGATTACCGCCAATGTCCTGCGCCAAACAGATCACCGGCAATACAAGCGATACCGTGACCACAAATGAGTAACGAATACCCTGTAATCTGCATTTCGAATAGAAGTTCACCTGGACGTCTCCGGATATGGTTTCAGATACGTCCAATGTTGCAAAATGCGTGCCGTCGGAAGCGCCTTCGCTCAATTACGCGTTATCGCATTGATATAGCAGAACATTTAGACGGGGCGTCTGGCGGTCGCGTCGAAGAGCTTTTCTTCCCCGGCCGAAATATCGGCACCCGAATTGGCCCGTCAGGCTCTCGGCCGTTGGATACCGAGTTTTTTCATTCTCGACTGCAAAGTGGTGCGCTTGAGTCCGAGGTGTTCGGCTGCGCCGCCTTCTCCACGGATCTTCCAGTCGCACGCCGCCAGCACTTTTTCGATGTGTGCTCGTTCAACCTCTTCGATGGTTTCGCCTGCTCGTTCATGAGGCTGAAAAGAAACAACCTTGACGTCGTGCTGGCTGGAGAACCAGTCGCCCAGTTGCAGCACTGAGCCCGGGGAGAGGATCATGGCCCTTTCGATAATATTCTTGAGCTCCCTCACGTTTCCGGGCCAGTCATAAGCAGAAAGGGCAGCCATAGCGCTTGCGGACACTTCATCGAATTCCCTGCCGAGTCGATGTTGCAGTTCGGAAATGAAAAACCAGACAAGTAATGGAATGTCGCCGCGGCGTTCGCGTAGCGCCGGGGCTCGAATCGGAAATACGCCAAGCCGGTAATACAAATCCGCCCGGAATTCACCTCGCTCGATCAACCGGTCAAGGTTCCGATTGGTCGCCGCAATAACGCGTACGTCCACTGTTCTCGTGGTCGATGATCCGAGCCGCTCGAACTCCTTATCCTGCAGAACTCTCAACAACTTGGCCTGCAGCTCGGTGGGCAGGTCGCCGACTTCGTCGAGGAAAATCGTGCCGCCGTCTGCCAATTCGAAGCGTCCGATCTTTTTTGCTATCGCGCCAGTAAAAGCGCCCTTTTCGTGTCCGAAGAGCTCGCTTTCGATGAGCGTGCTCGGCAGGGCTGCACAATTCACTGTAACCATCGGGTGCCGGCTGCGGCTGCTAAGTTCATGGATTCTGCGAGCTAATAGGCCCTTGCCGGTACCCGTTTCGCCCAGCAGAAGCGCGGTCGAATCCGTAGGTGCCACCTGCTCCGCCTGAAAAAGTGCGGCGCGAAAAACGTGGCTTTTCCCCATGAGTTCATCACCGGAGTACAAGACTTCGACCTCTTGCCGCAGTGTTTCATTCTCTGCCGCGAGCTTTTCCTTAAGGGTCTGGATCTCATCGAAGGCTTTCTCGAGGGCCTTGTGCGCGCGTTGATGATTGATTGCGTCGCCAATAATATTTCCCAACAGGCGTAGTTGCGTGAAGGTATCCTCCGACCATTGCGGCTCACAGTTGGAACTACCTAATCCCAGGTAACCGCTACTTCCGTCTGTAGCGTTGAAAGGCTCCCAAATCATCGATCCGATGCCGGTTCGCTCGAATATTTTGACCTCGGCTGGTGCTTCAAGGTCAAAGCCGTCCAGATTGGCGAGATGGATTCGTTTCTTCTTTTTCAGTTGCGTTATCAGCCAAGGACAGTCATTGGCAAGGTTGACGTCGGAAAAGACAGGTCCTCCTATGGCGTCAACGATCCACTCGTGGTTCACCTCGTAAATGGAGGTATCTTGATTAGCGCTCCACAGGAAAGTGCATAATTCAGTGTTTGTAGTTTCGCCAATCTGTGCGAGCGCATTGTTAACCTTTGTATCTATATGATCCACGCCTTGACACACCATTCTTCCGGCGATGTCAGATACAGCCTGTTCAAGTCGCTGCATTTGCTCCGTCTCGGCCTCCGCCAGCCGACGGTAATATGCGTTGAACAACACTTGCCCAACTACTCTGAGACAGTCGACTGTTTCTTCCGGCCATACTTTCGAACTGGGTCCAGACAGCGCCATCCCTTCAACGTGAGATCCAAAATCGCGGTGTAACCAAAGTGATCCCCGCACGGCACCGACTTGTCGACAGTGCTCGCGCCACTGTGGAAGCTCGTCGAGGTCCTCGAGGCAGTTCCAGATCACTGACCCATTGCGAATAAAATAAGCGACCATCTCCGGGCCGGGCGGATCCACGGCGAGATAATCGATGGCGGGAGCATCGCCCCACATGCGCAGAGAGGGCAAAAGTTCGCCTGAACTTGAAATCTGGCCCAGCGCAACCTGTTGTACGTCAAAATACTCACCCAGCTTCGCCAGGCAGTCGTCAATGGCCGCCTCAATCTGCTTGGATCGGGCACTGACAAGCAGCGACGAAATATCGTGGATCAGCCCGAAGAAGGGGTGACCCATGCCGATCTCGTTGTTTCGCTTTGGCATATTGGAATCATAGGCTGATTTGGACGAAATGACATCAGCATGTGCCGAAATACCGGCCAGACACTGGCCACTATTTCGGCCGAGCTAATACTGCCACGCTACGTGGCTGCATCTGCTCTCCGACTGAATCCTACTCTTTATCAACAAGTTGGTACGCCTTCCAGCACGCCCGCAACCGGGTGGCACGTAATTTGCTCTCTTGTAAGTAGCAATGGATATACGAATCGACATCGAATCTGAAGGGCCTGAGGTTGTTTTGCACGTTGCCGGTCGTCTGACAGGGCCCGCAATTGTGCAGCTTTCGGACGTATGTGAGCCGATAGACGGCAATTACGTGCTGGACCTGTCGAAACTGATGTTCGCTGACGACGCAGGTGCAGAAGCAATTCGGACATTACGTGAAGGAGGAGCAGATATTCGCGGCGCATCCTCTTTCATCAATTTACTCATTGACGGTGATGACGCAATATACTCAATTTGACGGTGAATCCGCATAGAAGTTTGGAGATAGAGAACATGCAACGGAAAAACACAGACACCTGCTCAGGTATTACTCGACACATTTTCGCAAGGGATGCGAGCAAAGTTGTCATGTCACTTTGCGTATTCATTGCCTCGAGTGCTCTGCTCCTTTCCACGGGCACGGCAGTCGCTCAACAGAGCGAACGACCCAACTTTCTTGTGATCGTTGCCGACGACATGGGCTACTCAGACCTCGGAAGTTACGGCGGCGAGATCAACACGCCCGTATTGGACGATCTTGCGCAACAGGGTACGCGCTATACCGACTTCTACGTAGCCCCTACCTGTTCCGTTACCCGATCGATGCTGATGAGCGGAACGGACAATCACCTCGCCGGCCTGGGCAACATGGCCGAGATGTTAGCGCCGAACCAGGTGGGACAACCGGGTTACGAGGGCGTGCTAAACGAGCGCGTTGCCTCGATCGCCGAGCTGTTGCGGGATGGCGGGTATAACACTTACATGGCCGGGAAATGGCATCTCGGAATGCAACCTGACCAAATACCGCATTCTCGTGGCTTCGAGCGCGATTTCACCTTGCTTGTCGGTGGCAGCGATCACTTCAATGACGGGTGGAATATCGAATGGCAGGTACCCAAGGGCCCTTATACAGAGGACGGGCAGCCGGTCGAAAAACTGCCTAAAGACTTTTATTCGTCAAAGAACTACACGGACAAGATCATTCAATTTATTGAGGAGGGCCGTGGTGACGATAAGCCCTTCCTGGCCTACATGGCATTTACGGCGCCACACGGGCCGCTGCAAGTGCCGGACGACTGGCTGCGGCGCTACAACCACCAGTACGACGAAGGTTGGGATGTGATTCGGGAGCGCCGTATCGCTCGCATGCAGGAACTGGGCATTGTGGATAAAGGCGTCAGCACGGCCGAGCGCATGTGGTTCCTGCCGCGGGGTTCTCAGCTCACACCGGGAGCCCGTATCGCGTCGGGGCGAAAGATGGAGATATTCGCGTCGATGGTTGAATACATGGATGACCAGATCGGACGTGTATTCGATTACTTGAAGGAAATTGGTGAGTACGACAACACGGTCGTTGTCTTTTTCTCGGACAACGGAGCAGAAGGGGCTAACCTGATGCAGATGTTTTCCGGTCAGGCCGGTAGCATGGGCTGGCTGCATGCGGGAGCCAACTTCGCCGAGTCGAGCCACAATATGATTGGTCGCAAGGGTACGTACGCCGAGTACGGAGCGGCATGGGCTCAGGTGGGTGCAGCGCCCTTTCGGCTTTACAAGGGTCACGTAAGTGAAGGCGGTACACGTTCTCCCCTGATCGTGAGCGGCCCAGGGGTGCAAGGTGCCGGTGCATTGAATACGAACGCGATTATGCATGTCATGGATATTGCACCGACCTTACTGGAGTTGGCCGGCGTAGAACATCCTGATACGTTCCAGGGTCGTGACATCCTGCCGATGCAGGGCAAGTCCTGGGTGTCAACGCTAAATGGCGAAGCGCAATCTCCCCGCGGTCCGGACGATTATCTTGGCTATGAGCTGTTCGGCAGCATGGCAATTCGCCAGGGCGATTGGAAAATAAGCTCGCTTCTCGAACCCTTTGGTACCAGAGAGTGGCAGTTATTCAACCTCGATGCTGATCCCGGCGAACAGTTCGACCTGTCCGAAAAATTCCCGGAGAAAAGAACAGAGCTCATCGCGCTATGGGATGAGTACCAAAAGATGAATGGCGTAATCGTCGGCAATCGGTCACTACTGGAAAGTTATAAAAAAGCGCTTCCCAATCCGGTTTTCGAGTCTGGTAACTATCCACCGGTTCGTGGTAGGGAAAAAATTCCGCACAAGAAAATGATCGAACTTATCAACAACCAATGAAGGCAATAGTCATGAAAAAACTAAATTGCTCTACCCGGTTCCTGGCTCTTGCCGCATTTGCGCTTGCCGTCCCTCTGATCTCCGGGCCGGCGAACGCTCAAGACGATGGTGCACGCACGTACTGGAAGGGAAGAGCCGGCGTGAATGCGATGTCATTTCAGTACCTGAGCATGAACTTGCAAGCCTCTGATACGGTGCAATTCGATCCATCGCACTTCATCTACCCTGCTGCGGACGTCGAGGTCGATTTTTTTGTTTTGAGCTGGGCACGTCACATGACACTTTTCAATCGGCCGTCGATACTTAGCGCTAATCTTATGGGTGGCAGTGTCGACGTAGCATTCGATACCAACATTACGCCGCCAGAGTTCTTGCCGCCCGGTGTCTTGCCAGGTGCCTCCTTCAGCCAGTCTGCCTCCGGCTACGCTGACCCGTCAGTACAGCTCGACGTGAATCTTGTGGGTACGCCGAAGTTACCTGCAATTTTCAGTTATATGAACTACGAGCCAACCTGGACTCTCGATGCTGCCTTTATGCTGGGAGTGCCGCTCGGGCAATACGACGATGACAGCGTCGTGAACCTGGGTCTGAACAGGTTTTATGGGCGAGTCGCCTTTCCTTTCAAGTATCACTTCGGTGTTTTTTCGCCGGGATACAGGTCGAGCCTGGAAGTGGTTCCGTCGGTCTATCTCTTTGCCGACAACGACGACTTTTTGGGACAGAAATTGAAGAACGATCCGATGTGGCAAATCGAGGCGCACTGGACCCATGACTTTACCCGACACTTCTTCGGGTCCCTCGATCTGCTTTACCGCAATGGCTTCCAGTCAGAAATCGACGGCGTCAGTTTGGGAAGCGACATTGAGATCGGAGATCTAGGTTTCACGCTGAATTTCTCGGTGACAGACAACGTGACCATACGAACCAGCTTCAGCTCGAACGTCTTTGGTGACAGTGACATCGACACCAGCATGATACGACTTCAGTTCATCTACGCATGGGATCGGGCGATCGAAAACCTCAAGAAATTGGGTAGTGAATAGGAGAAAAAAATGATTCGCCTGGGTCGGACATTACAAGTCGTTGCTCCACTGGTGGGCAATGCGATCCAGAGCGGTCAGCTTATTAATCCTCAGGCTGAGCTTACCGAACCAGACCCGGATATTTTGTGTGAATATGACGTGAGAATTCCCATGAGTGAAGGGTTTTCCGTGACCGCGAACATCTTCCGTTCAAAGAAAGCGGCGGACAAGGGCGAAAAAGTACCGGTGGTGATGTGTGCCCATCCTTATAACAATCACCTCACGCCAGCGCTCAAGAAAACGCCGTTGGGAGGTCCACCTCAACAATATCGTCTGATTCCCCAGGCCGGAGGAAAGCCGGTTTTTTCCAAACTGACAAGCTGGGAATCGCCTGATCCTAATTTTTGGATACCTGCCGGATATGCCCTCGTCAATATGAATCTGCCCGGTTACGCCAATAGTGAGGGTCCCCCCTCCGCCTTCTCCGAGCATCAGGGAAAATGTTACTACGAGGCCATTGAGTGGGTAGCGAAACAACCCTGGTGTAACGGTAAGGTGGGGCTCAATGGCGTCAGCTTCCTGGCCATTTCTCAATACCACGTGGCGGCTTGCCAGGCCTATGGGGGACCACCACCTTCCTTGCGCTGCATTTCTCCCTGGGAAGGGCTGACGGACCCGTATCGAGACATATTTGCCTTTGGCGGGCTATCGGACGTTGGTTTTCCCACCTTTTGGTGGGCTACTGAAGTGAAACCGAGCATCAATGGCACGGAAAAAGACTTCGTGGAATCCGATGGGAGTATCCCTACGGACTATTTGAAGAACCATCCATTTTACGATGCTTTTTGGAAAGCAAAAGCAGCCAAGTTAGAAGAGATTACCGTTCCCATGCTTGTTTGTGCCTCCTTTTCCGACCACGGGTTGCATACCACGGGTTCTTTTCGGGCTTTCGAGAAGGCCAGGTCGAAATATAAATGGGTGTACACGCATCGCACTGGCAAATGGGTTTCGTACTATTCGCCGGAGGTGCAAGAGATGACCAGGGATTTCATGGATTGTTTCTTGAAAGATGATACGTCCAGTGGTTTCTTGGACACGCCCCCAGTGCGACTGGAAGTGCGATCCAGTCTTGATGAGATTCACGAAGTTCG
>Ga0255054_10000288_pt1 | contig 29636 bp, 29 predicted proteins | sample JV7_2_23_MG_FD_188634 | JGI IMG/M metagenome (GOLD analysis project Ga0255054, IMG submission 188634) | Seawater microbial communities from Jervis Inlet, British Columbia, Canada - JV7_2_23 | ecosystem: Environmental > Aquatic > Marine > Inlet | place: Canada: British Columbia | collected... | reverse complement strand
CCTCCGGCGTTCTTGCGAGCGACCTCATGGTCAAGCGAGCGCCGATCGCGTTGCTGCGCTGCGGAACGGTGCACCCGGGACGATTCCTGGTTCTGGTCGGTGGCAGTGTCGCCAGCACCGAGGAGGCGTTCGAGATCGGAGTGAAGCTGGGCGAGACCGAGCGCACTCTGCTTGGTCGTGTATTTCTCGGCGACGTTCACCCGAGCTTGCACGATGCAGTGCTCGGCGAACGGCGGGAACTGGCGGGCGACGCACTGGCGGTCGTCGAAACGCATTCTTCGCCAGCCCTCCTGGCCGCGATAGACGCCGCCATCAAAAGCACCCCTGTCGAGCTTTGTGAAGTGCGCCTTGCCGATGACCTCGGCGGACACGCGCTGGCGCTGATGAGCGGCGATCTGACCGATGCCGAGACCGCGCTCGCAATCTGCTCGGAGCGGGCCGGCGATCAGCTGCTGGCGCAGAGTCTGTTGCCACGACTCGATCCCGACCTGCGTCGGCTCCTTGAACAGGGCACCCGTTTCGGTTTATGCCCGGCATTCGAGCCGGCCAGCGCTGAATATCCCGAGGAGGTTGCATGCTCCTGGGTCGGGTAATCGGAACCGTGGTCCCGGCGATGACAGTGGACGAGCTGGATAGCACGCCACTGCTCTGGATCCAGCCGCTCGATCGTGAGGGCCGGGACGAGGGCGAGGCCCTCGTTTGCGCCGACGGCACGCGCATGGCGGGGCCGGGTCAGGTGATTTATTGGGTGGCCAGCCGCGAAGCGGCATTGGCCCTCGATCCGTGGTTCGTCCCGGTCGACGATGCCATCGTCGGCCTGGTCGATGACGTGCGGCTCTATCCGCCCGAGGATCTCGGCTGATGATTCTCGGCCGCATCACTGGCAGCGTCGTGTCGACCATCCACCACCCCATCGTCGAGGGCCACAAGCTGCTTGTCGCCGAGCGACTCGACTCGAGTGGGCGCGCAACTGGCGGCTACGTCATCGCCTTCGACGCCATCGGAGCCGGCCAGGGCGAAATGGTCCTGATCCTCGACGAAGGTAGCGGTGCCCGACAGATTCTCGAAGATGACAAAGCGCCGGTGCGTTCGATCGTCGTCGGCATCGTTGATGCGGTCGAACTCGAGACGAGCTGAAGGCTATACGACTGGCGTGGGCTGGTTACCAGCAAGCCTGCAGCCGACCATCCGTAATCCTGCAGTCGAACTGTCGCAACGGACGACTGCCTTTCTCTACACATTCGCCCGTTGACACGTCGAAAACCCACTGGTGCTTCGGGCAGGTCAGGCGCATGCCTGATAACGCCAGATGCGGGATGTTTGTCACCTGATGCGGACAGCGGCTGTCGTAAACACGGCAGTCGTCGCCGGACCGATAGACAAAGATGCTTCTTCCGTCGCAATTTTCCACATAAGTGATAGCGCCGTCCTCAACCTCAGTCCAATCGAGCAAGTTGTGCCATTCAGGCTCAACGTCCAGCAGTTCCGCCCGAAACTCGGGAATATCCATATCCAGCAGAATATCGATGGCCCAGACGATCTTGGCCAGGCCCAGTGTCGGAAACGCCATGAGTATGGCATCCAGGACTTCATGCGGTGTGGCGCCATCCCGCAGTGCCCGCGGCAGATACTGGCGTAATCCGCGCTCGGTCTGACTGTCTACTTTGGTGATAACGGATATCAGCGAGCGGGTCTTGGGGTCGAGGTGTTTGCCTGACTCTTTCAGAAAGGTGAAATAGGCCTTCATCGCCTCGGGGCGGGCCTTGATCAGGTAGTTCAGTGCGTCGCTCATGACTCGTGCTCCAGACTATCAGTATCGGCGTACCACGAAAGTTTGTCCTGCAAAGCTACGACACTGCCGACAATGATCAAAGCAGGGCTCTTGACCTCGGCGGCGGCGGATTTTTCCGCCAGGGAATCCAGTGTCCCGGTGATAACACGCTGGCTCGCCCGGGTGCCGTTTTCGATAACGGCTGCCGGCGTTGCGGGATCTGCTCCGTGTTCCATGAATCCCCGAGTGATGGTTTCGAGAGACGTCAATCCCATGTAGATAACAACGGTCTGACGAGGCTGGATCAGGCCGTTCCAGTTGAGGTTCAGCTCGCCATCTTTCTCGTGTCCGGTCACCACGACGCATCCTTGTGCATGGTCGCGATGGGTCAGCGGTATGCCTGCGTATGCGGCGCAGCCATTGGCCGCTGTAATGCCCGGTATCACCTGAAACGTAACGCCGTTTTCTGCCAGGGTTTCGATTTCCTCGCCACCACGCCCGAAGACAAACGGATCGCCACCCTTTAGCCGTAGCACTCGCTTGCCCTCTTGTGCCAGGCGAATTAACAGTTTGCTGATCTCCTCCTGCGGCACGGTGTGGTCTTCTTTCATCTTACCGACATAGATGCGCTCGGCGTCCCGGCGCACGAGATTGAGGATGCCTTCGCCGATGAGCCGGTCGTACAACACCACGTCGGCCTGCTGCATCAGGCGAAGCGCACGAAAAGTCAGCAGATCCGGATCGCCCGGCCCGGTACCCACCAGATACACCTCACCGCGCGGCGGTTTGTCGCCTTCGGTTGCGGCTTCTTCGAGCAGCGTGTCCATCTGTGTAGTCGCGAGGTCTTCGTGGGCGGAGAACAGGTGTTCAGCGATCGGTCCCGCGATCATCTTTTCCCAGAATCGCCGCCGCCGGGTCATGTTGGGGATGGCGTCCTTGACCCGGTCGCGATATTTGCCCGCGAAATCCGCCAGTCGACCGTAAGCCGCCGGAATCTCTGTCTCGAAGCGGGCCTTGAGCATACGCGTCAACAGTGGAGATGTGCCGCCGCTTGCGATCGCTACGAGTAGCGGCGACCGGTCGACGATGGCGGGCATGATGAAGTCACAAAGCTCCGGGTCGTCGGCAACATTGACTTTCACGCCTGCCGCTTTGCCCAGCTCGCTCAGCTTCCGGTTTGTTGCCCGGTCAGAAGTGGCTCCGAAAGCAATCGTGCAGCCGTCGAGATCTTCTGCCGTCAATTCATCGGTCCGATGTTCGATTCCGTTCTCCTGCACCAGGCGAGCCATGTCATCGTTCAATTCAGGAGCAAGTACGGTGATCTCGCACCCTGCGCGTACCAGCAGGTCTGTCTTGCGGCATGCCACGGTGCCGCCACCGACAACCAGAACGCGGTGTCCCTTCACATTGAGGAGGATGGGGAGGTGGTCCAAGTCAGGCTTCCTGTACTCCGTTAGAGTGCTGTGTCTTGCTGGCCCACGCGCGCATGGCTGCGCTCCATTGCACCGCGGTGTTCGCATCGATATCCATGACCGTAAACCGGCGACCCTCACGGATGCGAATTCGCAGCATATTCAAACCACTGTCGTGTTCGACGCTTTCCAGCGTGATTTCGCGTCCATAGGGAGCGGCAAATGCGTCGAGCGTCCTGACTGTCTCATCGTTCACCGTCTGCCTCCGAGGAACGCTCCTTCCAGTTGCCACTGCCAGTCGCGCGGTGTGTCACGATAATCAGGCTTAACGTCGAAATTCAGAAAAAGCATATCGTTGGACGTAATGTTGCGAACAGCGTCCAGCAAATCCTGGAACGAATTGATCTCAGGGTGCTGAATGATGATATCGCTGATCATAACTTCGATAGTTTCCATCGTATTGCTCACCTCGGTTTGGCAATTAGCTTGGTCCAATGCGATCGAAAAAGCGAGCACGATACAGCAGGCGTTTTTGACCTGGCCCATCTTCGAAAGCGGTCCGGTTGTGCAGCACGTTGTTGGAAATGAGTCCCTGCCCGGGCTGCAGATCGTAGCGAATGACCGGGCCGTCCTCATCGTCGAGCAGTTCGGTCAGGAACTCCCGGGCCGCAGTGGTTATTCTGTCATCGCGCCAGTGAATATTCTTCTTGCGGGCGCTGTAGCGCATATGCAGTGCTCCGCTGGACTGGTCATACGAAAACACCGGTCCGGAGACCGCAGGCCGAATCTCCTGCCCATCCTCAACGTTGGCGGGGATGCTCATGCAGGCAGGGTGCTCGAATGCTTCGATGAACGCGGGGTCCGCATCACGCAACAGGATATAGGCGATCTCGGGGTCAAGCAGGGCATTCTCTCCCCCTGTTGCCGCGTTCTGCGCGCAATGCAGCACGACAGCATGCACCCGGTTCGATTCGCTATTGTAATAGCCGTCAGTGTGCCAGCTAAGGCTACGGCGGGAATAAGGTACGTACCCGCTGCGCCTGTCCTTACAGGCAGCGGTCAGCTCAGAAACGCCGTCCTCATTGGCGCACAGGTGATGGTCAAGCCGGCGCAGGCTGAAATGGGTTGCGAACGTGCGAATTGCTGCACGGTCGACCGCGGCGTCGCGGCAGCTGTAGATCGCCATATTCGTCCGTTCACAGCTCGAGCGGATGGCTGCCACGGCGCTCTTGCCAGGGTCAGTCAGTCCGTCGATCTGAACAATGAGGTCGTCCGCGCACTCGGGGTAATTGGCCAGTTTGGCCGCTCGCCATGCGTGGTAATTGCGACTGTCAAACATGTGCCCTAGCCTGGGTGATGGGCTGTAAATAACCGATACATAAAGAAAAAGATTCTCGCTGGAACTCGGATCAGAAACTCTATATGATAACATTCGAATATACTGATACTGAAAAATATTCTTGTGCCGGACCTCTCGCGACTACAATTAGAGGGGTCGTCCTGGTCGACGCCGCGCAGCAACGTAACACAAGACAAGTAGGGGATTACTTATGTCGAAGAAATCGCACGATACGCCGATGCTCGATGAGCTGGAGGACGGACCCTGGCCGAGTTTCGTTTCAGGACTCAAGCGGCTGGCGAACGACGGCGACAAACCGAGCGCCACCATGATGAAAGACTTATTGGGCCAGCTTGAGCATTCCTACGAAACCCGCACGGGTTATTGGAAAGGCGGTACCGTCAGTGTCTTCGGTTACGGCGGCGGGGTCATTCCCCGTTTCTCGGAAGTCGCAGACAAGTTTCCGGAGTCGTCAGAGTTTCACACGCTGCGCGTGCAACCACCTGCGGGAATGCATTATTCAACCGAGCTGTTGCGCGACATGTGTGACATTTGGGAGGAGCACGGTTCGGGCCTGATCGCCCTGCACGGCCAGTCCGGGGACATCATGTTCCAGGGCTGCAAAACGGACAAAGTGCAACCGGCATTCGATGCATTGAACGAAATCGGGCTGGACATGGGCGGTGCCGGTCCGGCATTGAGGACATCGATGAGCTGTGTCGGCCATGCCCGATGCGAGCAGTCGTGTTATGACGAGGTGCGCGCGCACCGCGAGACCATTAACGGGCTGCTCGATGAAATGCACCGGCCGGCGCTGCCATACAAGTTCAAATTCAAATTCTCCGGCTGCCCGAACGACTGCGTAAACGCCATTCATCGTGCCGATTTTGCGGTCATAGGCACCTGGCGTGATGATATGCAGGTCGATCAGGAAGAGGTTAAGAAGCATGTAGCGAAAGTGGGTCGCAAACAGATGATCGATACAGTGATCTCTCACTGTCCAACACGTGCGCTCAGCCTGAACGATGACGATACCCTGGACGTTGACAATAAGAGCTGCGTACGCTGCATGCATTGCATCAATGTCATGACGAAAGCCCTGTCACCCGGAAAGGATCGTGGCGTTTCAATCCTGATGGGCGGCAAACGCTCATTGAAGATCGGTGACCAGATGGGCACCGTCATAGTCCCGTTCATGAAGCTTGAGTCCGACGAGGATTTCGAGAAATTTAATGAGCTGGCTGAGACCGTAGTCGATTTCTTTGCAGAGAATGCGCTCGAGCACGAGCGCATCGGCGAAACCATCGATCGAATCGGCCTTGCCAATTTCCTTGACGCCATCGGTGTCGATGTCGATCCCAACATGGTCAATCATCCGCGTACCAGTTCATATGTACGGACCGATGACTGGGACGAAGAAGCCAAGAAATGGGAAGAGCGCAAAAAGGCAGCAGCCGGATAGGCCGTTACAGGCTCCGGAACAGGACACAGTGAGGTACAGGCGATGACAGAAGTGGTACAACCCCGCAGACCGGACGAACACGGCGTTCCTGACCCGTTTCCGTACATGCACCCGTTGCTGAAGAAGAACTATGGGCAGTGGGCCTGGCACGACCGGCCTCGCCCGGGCGTCCTGCGCCACGTTGCCCACGGCGGCGACGAAGTGTGGACTGTCCGTGCCGGTACACAACGACAGATGGATGTGTTCACGCTCCGCACGCTGTGTGACATCGCAGACGAATTCGCCGATGGCCACATACGCTTTACAACCCGCAGCAATGCGGAATTCATGTGCAGTTCCCTGGACAAAACAGTACCGCTAATCGAAAAACTGAATGCTGCGGGTTTTCCCGTCGGTGGCACCGGCAACTCAATGTCGATGATTTCCCATACCCAGGGGTGGCTGCACTGCGATATCCCTGGGACCGATGCATCCGGCGTCGTCAAGTCGCTGATGGATGAGTTGCACTACGAGTTCACCCACGAAGAAATGCCGAATCGGGTACGCATGACGACATCATGCTGCCAGGTCAATTGCGGTGGTCAGGGCGATATTGCGATCAACGTACAGTACGTGAAGCCGCCAAAAATTAACCACGATCTTGTTGCCAATGTCTGCGAACGCCCGGCGGTTGTGGCGCGCTGTCCCGTGGCGGCTATTCGGCCGGCCATGGTAAACGGCAAGCCCTCGCTCGAGGTCGATGAGAAAAAATGCATTTGCTGCGGTGCCTGTTATCCGCCGTGCCCGCCGATGCAGATCAATGGTCCGGAATCGACCAAGCTGGCGATTTGGGTCGGTGGTAAACATTCCAATGCGCGCTCGAAGCCGACGTTTCACAAACTGGTTGCAGCGAACTTGCCGAACAATCCGCCACGCTGGCCTGAGGTGACGGAGGTCGTAAAAACAATTCTTTTTGCCTACAAGGAAGATGCACGAGCCTGGGAACGTTTGGGCGAATGGATTGATCGTATTGGCTGGCCGCGCTTTTTCGAGATGACCGGGCTCGCGTTTACCAAGCACCAAATTGAAGACTGGCGCGGTGGGCGTGCCAGCCTGAATGCTTCAGCACACCTGCATTTCTGATGAAATTCGGCATCCTGATCAACGAAGGTCCGTATACGCACCAGGCGTCGGATAGTGCGTATCACTTTGCTGAGGCTGTAATCGCGAAGGGACACGAAATCTATCGCGTGTTTTTCTACAACGATGGCGTGTACAACGCGAACAAGTTGTCGGAACCACAAACGGATGACCGAAATCTGACTGCCTTGTGGTCGAAGTTTGGTAAGGACCATGGCATAGACCTGGTCGTGTGTGTCGCCGCCGCGCTGCGCCGTGGCATCAAGGACGAGATTCTGGAAGAAGGATTTCGAATTTCCGGGCTTGGTCAACTCGTTGAAGCGGGCATTCAGGCCGATCGGCTTGTTGTGTTCGGCGACTGACGGAGAAACAGCGAAGTGGAAGAGTACGACGAGGGTGGCCCCGAAATAATCAAGCGATTCATGTACGTCAATCGCAAAGCGCCCTATGGGACAATTTACGCGCTTGAATGTCTGGAAGTTGTTTTGGTCGCCGCCGCATTCGATCAGGATGTGAGCGTGGTTTTTGTGGACGATGGCGTGTGGCAGCTGAAGAAAAACCAGGATACGACAGGCATAGGTATGAAGAACTTCTCAAAGACCTACGGTGCGCTCGATGACTACGATGTTGAAAAAATCTACGTCGAAAAAGAATCACTTGATGCACGTGGCCTGACCGCGGACGACCTCGTTATTCCGGTCGAGGTTCTGGTTGCGGACGATTTGCGTGCAGTCATGGCGCAACAAGATGTTGTGATCAGCTCATGAGTTCTATGCTGCACATAATCAATAAGTCCCCGCTCGAAAGGAACGCCCTGGATAGCTGTCTTCGTCTGGCAGAATCCGGCCATTCGATCCTGTTGATAGAGGACGGAGTCTACGCAGTGCTGGCAAAAGCGTCTCACGCCGATACGATTGCTGCGCGGATGGAAGATTTGTCTTTTTATGCCCTTGGTCCCGATGTTGCAGCTCGAGGCCTGGGCGACACACCTCTAATCGACAGCATTGCTGTCGTCGATTATGAAGGATTCGTTGACCTGGTCGCGGAACATGACGTTACGCAATCCTGGTTGTAGTTCACTATTTTTGTAAGAGGTAAGCCATGGCTTATGAATTAAATGGCACGACTGTCGAAGCCGACGAAGAGGGTTACATCACTGATATCAGCCTGTGGAACCCGGAACTCGCGGTCCTGATTGCTGAGGGCGAGAATATCGAGATGGGTGACGATGCCTGGGAGGTTGTGAACTTCCTGCGCAGTTATTACGAGGAATATCAGATCGCTCCGGCCGTTCGCGTGCTGACCAAGGCGGTCAAGAAATCACTGGGACCCGAAAAGGGCAACAGCAAGTATCTCTATGAGCTGTTCCCATACGGCCCGGCAAAACAGGCCTGCAAGATTGCAGGTTTGCCGAAACCGACGGGATGTATCTAAAAGGCATCGAGGGCTAAGAGCTTGGCACTGAGCACTATTTATGCCGTGCTGTTTTATTTCGCTACGGCGGTGTTCATTATTGGCTTGGCGCACCGGATTCGCCTCTATGCCCGAACTCCGGCGCCGCTGAAAATCCCGACGACTCCGGCGCCCGTGACACGGACGGGCGTGGTTGCTCGCATGGCGCGGGAAGTTGTCTTCTTCGAGAGCCTGTTCAAGGCCAGCAAATGGACCTGGTTGTTCGGCTGGGTCTTTCATGCGGCGCTGCTGTTGGTCGTATTGCGGCATCTTCGTTATTTCACCGAGCCTGTCTGGTTTTGGGTGATATGGGTTCAGCCTTTCGGAATGTATGCCGGGTTCGCGATGGTTGCCGGCCTGGCCGGGCTTTGGGTGCGGCGTCTTGCGGTCGACCGCGTTCGCTATATTTCTTCACCGTCTGACCACTTGATGTTGCTGTTGCTAATAGGAATTGCGGCCACTGGATTGATGATGAAGTACGTGGCACATACGGACATCCTGTCACTGAAGGCGTTTGTTCTCGGATTGCTCTATTTCGACTGGCAACCTATTCCTGCCGACCCGGTGCTGCTGGTTCATCTGAGCCTGGTACTGGTACTCATGATCATTTTCCCGTTTTCGAAGCTGCTGCATGGGCCAGGACTATTCTTCAGTCCCAGCCGCAACCAGGTCGACAATCCCCGCGAGAAAAGACACCTTGCGCCTTGGGCTGCCGAGCTGGATGCCGGCCGGCAAAAGCGAATAGCCGATGGCTGATTACGAAATACCTTCGATTTCCGTGCCTGTTGAGATCCCGGTTCTCAAGAGGGGGGCGATGCAACACTCATCGCCATTTGCGGCTGCTCCGGAACATCAGGAAGCGCTCGGCTTCCCGGGAGAACTGGTTGACGACTGGCAAACCAAGGCGATCGACAAACTCGGTGATTTACTCAAGAAGTCGCGGGCGCTGCAGGTCTATATGGACAGCTGCGTCAAGTGCGGCGCGTGCACCGATAAATGCCACTATTTTCTGGGTACGAGTGATCCGAAGAACATGCCGGTTGCACGCCAGGACCTGCTGCGAAAAGTCTATCGTCGCTATTTCACCCTGGCCGGCAAGTACTTGCCATGGCTGGTCGGTGCCGAGGACCTGACCGAAGAGGTGCTGGACGATTGGTACACCTATTTCCACCAATGCTCACAGTGCCGGCGCTGTGCGGTGTATTGCCCCTACGGCATCGATACTGCCGAAGTGTCCATGGCTGCACGCGAGATCATGGATCACATTGGCAAGGGCCAGAAGTACTGCAACGAAATCATCGGCAAGGTTCACAAGATCGGTAACAACCTTGGGCTGCCTGAGCCTGCACTGATCAACACATTGGAAGGGCTCGAGGAAGACATTGAAGAAGAGACCGGAGTGAAGGTCAGGCTGCCGGTCAATGAGAAAGGCGCCGACATATTGCTTGTGACACCCAGTGCCGATTTTTTTGCTGAACCGCATGTTGACGGCCTGATTGGCTACGCCAAGGTTTTTCACCAGGCTGGAGTCAGCTGGACAGTTAGCTCATACGCTTCGGAAGCCGCAAATTTCGCCATGTTCATCGGTTCTTACGAGCAAATGAAGCAGGTCGCAGAACGCATCAGGAAGGCTGCCGAAGATCTGGGCGTCAAGCGCATCATTTTCGGTGAGTGCGGACATGCCTGGCGAGTTGCCTACAGCTTCTTGAATACCCTGGCCGGGCCGTTCGACTTCCTGGACCCCAATTATCCAATCCCACAACACATTTGTGAGTTTACACACGACCTGATCGAAAAAGGTGCGTTGACGCTGGACAAGTCGGCCAACGATCACATGACGCTGACATTTCACGATTCCTGCAACGTGGCACGCGCCTCACGTATGGGTGACAAGCCTGGCGGTCAGTTCACAATTCCGCGCGCGATCATCAAAGCCTGCTGTAACAATTTTGTTGATATGGCGGCCGATACGATCCACGAAAATACGTTTTGCTGCGGCGGTGGTGGTGGCTTGCTGACCGATGACCTGATGGAGCTCAGGGTCAAGGGCGCATCACCCCGGATGCAGGCCTTGCAGGAAGTTGTAGAGGAGCATGGCGTCACGCATATGGCGGCGATCTGCGCCATCTGCAAATCGCAGTTTTCGAAAGTGATGCCGACTTATGGATTCGACATGGACAGCATCGTCAGCGTGCATCAACTGGTATCAAACGCCATCGTGCTGGACGGGCAGACGAGCGGCGAGGCGCAACAAATTGACACGGAACACGATCAGGAAATTATTGCGACATGACAGACGAACTTCTTACCAAACGCCGCTTCAAAGACGGCGACAACGCACACCGGCCGTGGCAGGAAGAAATATTCATCGCCGATGCATCCCACAAATGTCCGACGTACGTGCATCGTACGCCGCCATGCCAGGGCAGCTGTCCTTCCGGCGAGGATATTCGCGGCTGGCTCAATATTGCTCGAGGCATCGAAAAGCCGCCTGGCGATATGCCGTGGCAGGAATATGCGTTTAGCCGGGTTACTGATGCGAATCCGTTTCCCGCCATCATGGGCAGGGTATGCCCGGCGCCATGTGAAGATGGCTGCAACCGCAACGAGGTCGAAGACCACGTCGGCATCAATTCGGTTGAGCAGTTCATCGGCGACTATGGCCTTGAGCATAAACTCGAGCTGCATCCGGCCGGTGAGGACACCGGCAAGAAGGTAGCGATTGTCGGCAGTGGGGTAGCTGGTCTCGCCTGTGCCTACCACCTGCGCCGCAAAGGGCATGCCTGCACGATCATTGAAGCGCACGAGAAACTCGGCGGCATGATGCGTTACGGCATTCCCGGGTACAGGGTTCCCGACGAAGTACTCGATGGTGAAGTTCAGCGCATCCTCGACCTCGGTGTCGAGGTTCGCAACAACACCAAAGTCGGTGACGATGTGACACTCGAAAATCTGCAGAAGGAATTCGACGCAGTATTCATCGGCCTCGGTGCCCAGTCCGGTGCGGCATTGCCGGTCCCGGGCGGTGATGCGCCGAATTGCATCAGCGGCGTGGCGTTTCTGCGTGCGTTTAATGAGGGTCGCCTGCAGCATACTTCTGCGCGCGTTCTGGTCGTTGGCGGTGGAGATACGTCCATGGACGTTGCTGCGGTCGCCCGTCGCCTGGGCCACATCACGCACAAGCGTGAACACGACCGCCCCGAGAACGTTGTCCTCGGCCATACGGCGCATGATGCAGCAACGGTTGCTCTCCGCCAGGGCGCCGATGTGACGCTTGTCTCCTGGGAGTCGCTCGACGACATGCCGGCCACGAAGATGGAGGTCGAGCACGTAACAAAAGAAGGCGTGAAAATCTTCGGCTCGGTGCTCCCGGTCAAGGTCATAACGGACGATGAAGGCCGTGCGACGGCCGTGCGCATGACCGACGTTGACTGGAGTAGCGGCAAGTCGGTCGTGGTCGAAGGAACCGAGAGAGATATCGAGTGCGATCTGATTGTCTCGGCGATCGGCCAGGTCGGTGACCTGACCGGTTTCGAAGAACTCGATAATGGTCGCGGACTGGTCGACGCCGATGGCTTTTACCGCGTCAAGGACCATCCCGGCATTTTTGCCGGCGGTGACATTACCAAGCCGCATCTGCTGACAACGGCGATTGGACATGGCTCGATTGCGGCGGAAGGCATTGACAAGTTTCTGATGGGCGAAGCGCAGTTACGGCGGCCCAAAGTCGACGTACATCACTTCAGCCTGCTCGAAAAACTACGGGAAACGGATCACGCGCCGAGCGAGTATCAGCACGTGCAGGATAGCGGCACCGATAGTGCCAATTTCGCCATCCACAACTACGAAGACCGCTCGTCGGTGGAGATTGTGCCGTCGGACGAACTGTTCCTTGGCCATTTCAAGTACGATGCGCGGCACATTCGCAAGGAACATGACATCACGGGTGATGCCGTGCTGGGTTCGTTCGGCGAGCGCATCGAGGGCCTCTCGGAAGAAGAAGCCAGGCAGGAAGCCGATCGCTGCATGAGCTGCGGCATGTGTTTCGAGTGTGATAATTGCGTCATCTTTTGCCCGCAAGATGCCATATTCCGGGTGAAGAAGACGGACGCCACCATGGGCCGCTATGTAGACACTGACTACACAAAATGTATCGGCTGTCACATCTGTGAAGACGTCTGCCCGTCGGGTTACATCCGCATGGGGCTCGGGGAGTAAGTTATGGCACCGCACCGCGGTTCCGTTGCAGTGTTTGCGATGGTCGCGGTTGTGATGAGTTCCTCGATAATGTTCCTGGCTGGCGCGGACGAAATGAACGCGGCGGCGCCGCAGCAACGTGTGGCAGGACGCGTGCCCGTGCCGGCGATTTCGAGAGGGCAAGGCGACAACTGCGTCGAAGATACCGACTTCATGCGCCGCAACCATATGAACATGCTCAAGCATCAGCGCGATGAGACGATGTTACGGGGCATACGCGCTGAGCAATACAGCCTCAAGGAATGTGTGGCATGTCATGCGGTTGCCGGGCCGGACGGAATGCCGGTAACCGTCACCAGCGAAAAACATTTTTGCCGCTCGTGTCACGATTACGCGGCCGTGAAGATCGATTGTTTTCAGTGCCATGCGTCGCGCCCCGAAATGGTCGCGGACGAAGTCGAGTGAAAATGGAAGGCAAAACGGATAAAGCAAAGCCTGCCGTGACGCGCGATTTCGATCCTGAGCGGCGCAGCTTCCTGAGCAATATGGCGGCCGCTGCCGGAGTGACGCTCGCACCAGGCGTTATGCTGTATGGGATCACCCAAACTTCTCCTGCCAGGGCGCGAGCGCTCGGTGCCGCTGCTTCGAGCGATGTGCGTTGGGGCATGCTGATCGATCTCAACCGTTGCGACAGCGGGTGCAATGAGTGCGTTACTGCCTGCAGCAGGGAAAATGGGCTGCAGGGTCACGACAGACCAGCGACCGATGCCCAGTGGATCAGAAAAGTCGAGGTTCGAGACCCTGCCACCGGCGCGAGCAATTCCTTGCCTGTGATGTGCCAGCACTGTGCGGAACCACCGTGTGTGGATGTTTGCCCCACAGGTGCGTCGTTCAAGCGCGCCGATGGCATAGTGCTGGTGGACAAACATACATGCATCGGTTGCCGTTATTGCATGATGGCGTGTCCCTACAAGGCAAGGTCATTCGTCCATGAAGCGCTCGAGGATCAGAAATCTCATGCGCCGAGGGGTAAAGGCACGGTGGAAAGCTGCACGATGTGTGTTCACCGTATCGATGCCGACAAGCAGCCGGCGTGCGTGGAGGCCTGTAGCGATACCGGTGGCGGGGCCATGCTGTTCGGGGATCTGAACGATCCCGACAGTGAGATTTCACAGCGTGTCGCGAAATACGCGTCGCAGCAAATTCGTGCCGATCTCGGGCTGGACCCCGGCGTGCGCTATCAGAACCTGTGACCGGACCGTCATTGTGAAACGAATTATCTACAGCGAAATTGAAGGCCAAAGCTTGCGGTTCTACGTTCTCGCCGGGATTCTGGGCGCATTCGTTCTGGCAGGCCTGGCCGCCTCCCTGTACATGGAACACTACGGTCACTACGTCACCGGAATGAGCAACCAGATCGTGTGGGGTACGCCGCACGTTTTTGCAATATTCCTGATCGTCGCCGCTTCCGGAGCGCTCAATGTCGCTTCGATCGGCACGGTTTTCGGCAAGACCTTGTACAAACCTCTGGGGCGATTATCCGGTCTGCTGGCGCTGGCCCTTTTGGTGGGTGGACTCGCGGTGCTCGTACTTGATCTCGGCCGGCCTGATCGTTTGATCGTCGCGATGACGAGCTACAACTTCAAATCGATTTTCGCCTGGAATATTTTTCTTTACGTGGGGTTCATCGCGGTTGTCGCCGTTTACCTGTGGTTGCAGATGGAGCGGCGCATGAACCGTTACGTTCCGGCGGCCGGCATGGTCGCGTTTCTATGGCGACTGGTACTGACAACCGGTACCGGCTCAATCTTCGGCTTCCTGGTAGCGCGTGAAGCGTATGACTCTGCCGTCATGGCGCCCTTGTTTATCGCCATGTCTTTTTCCTTCGGTCTGGCTGTCTATATCCTTGTCTTGCTCGCCGTTTGCCGGGGCAGTGGCAGGGAGCTCGGCGATGTCGTGCTGAACCGCCTGGGTCGCCTGATGGGCATCTGCATCGCGGCTGTGCTCTATTTCACCGTTGTGCAGCATCTGACCAATTTGTACGCAGCTGAACATACAGGCGTTGAGCGCTTCATCCTGCTCGACGGTGGCATCTACACGGCCTTGTTCTGGGTGGTACAGATCGTTGTCGGTGGTCTTTTGCCGCTGATACTGGTGTTTTGGCCGGCCTCGGGATCGCGAAATGCCGGTCGGCAAATGGCTCTTGCCTCCGTACTCGTCATCATGGGCGGTTTCGCCCAGCTTTATGTGATCTTGATCGGCGGCCAAGCGTATCCGTTATCCATCTTCCCCGGCATGGATGTGTCGTCCTCATTCTACGACGGCGTTGTCGCCAGTTATGCGCCGAGCCTGCCGGAGATCGTCCTCGGGGTCGGTGGTGTGGCGCTGGCGCTGCTGATCGTTCTCTTTGGGATCAAAATACTACGATTCCTGCCGGCCACGTTGGCGGATTCGGCAACCGATCCGCACTTCGTTGCAGCTGCAGAAACGCCGTAGCGGTCGCGCGATCCGGCGCAAGTCATTTTGGCTCACTTCCTCATTGCAGCCGCGCATAAGTCTTCCGGAAAGACGTCGGTATCGGTAGGGCTTGCAGCTGCACTGGCAAAGCGGGGTCTGGCGGTACAGCCCTTCAAGAAAGGCCCCGATTACATCGACCCCCTTTGGCTCGGGCAAGCTGCTGGCAGGGCCTGTTACAACCTCGATTTCTTCACGATGTCTGATACGGAGATTCGCAGCACATTCGACCGCAGATCGTCCGCGGCCGACATCAGTCTGATTGAAGGTAACAAAGGGCTGTTCGATGGACTCGATGTCGAAGGTGCGGACAGCAATGCGGCGCTGGCAAAAATGCTCTCAGCCCCGGTTGTACTCGTGATCGACACAACCGGGACGACCAGGGGCATTGCGCCGCTGATCAACGGATACCTGAGTTTCGATCGAGACGTCGATGTTCGTGGCGTGATCCTCAACAAAGTCGGTGGCGCACGCCATGAGGGCAAGCTCCGTGCGGCGCTGGAGCGCTACACCGATGTGGAAGTGCTGGGGGCAATCGGGCGCGATCCAGCGCTGGAGATTCCCGAACGGCACCTCGGCCTCATCCCCGCAAATGAGGCTGAAGGGGCCGATGCAACGATCGCCAGGCTTGCCGATGCGATATCTGCCGGGGTTGATGTCGATCGTCTGATCGAGATTGCCAACACCGGTAAAAAGTCGGCTGCAGATACGCGATCAAATGCCGAACCTACGAAGCCAGGTCCCGATGTACGCATTGCCATCGCCCGCGATGCCGCATTCGGCTTTTACTATCCGGATGATCTCGAGGTGTTCGTGGAAGCTGGTGCCGAACTCATTCCCTTCGATACGCTCAGCGATCCCGAACTGCCCGAGGCCGATGGCTTGTTTATTGGTGGTGGTTTTCCCGAAGTGCACCTGGCAGCCCTCTCGGCGAATCAAAGCCTGCTTGCAGATATTCGGCAGGCCCTGGCCGCTGGCATGCCCGCGTATGCAGAGTGCGGAGGATTAATGTATCTGTCGGGCAGCATCGAGTGGCGAGGTGAAAAGCACGACATGGTCGGCGCTGTGCCAGGAGACATCATTGTCGATGATCGCCCACAGGGCAGAGGCTATGTGGTGATTGAGGAAACTGGAAAGAGCTCGTGGCCCCCGGCTCCGCATGGATTACAGAGCTCAAACGCAGATATTCCCGCACACGAATTTCACTATGCTCGCCTGGAGAACCTTTCCGGCGATCTTGAGTACGCCTATCGAGTGCTGCGCGGCAACGGCATCGATGGTCAGCATGACGGCCTGCTTGTTGGAAATCTGCTGGCGGGCTTTGCGCACCATCGACACACTGAAGCGAATCCCTGGGTCGAACGATTCGTGGCGTTTGTCCGGGAGAAATCCGCGTAATCGGAAATGAGTGCGGAGCTCAGGACTCGTCGCTGCACTCTTCGATGAACCTGGCGTTAACTGACTTCGGTTGCGAAATGTGATCGTAAAATGAGTTTAGATACCGGGCCACATAGCTCCTGCTGCCTGAATCGAGATAGTCGAGTTCCTCGACGACGCTGTAAATCGCGTCCTTGTTATCAAGGAACCGCCGAAACGTGTCCGGCAGCAGATCATTGTTCTCGCATTGTCCCTTGTACAGTCGTTCGCGCACGTCCTCGATGTCGTATCGCGGATTCGGGTGAGCGTAGCGTGCATTGACTATCCCGGCAAAATCGAAATCGTAGGCCAGTGGTGTGAACGGGGGGGCTTCCGTTGCCGACATCAGGTCGGAGTTGTGGCAGCAATACTCATCCGGCTCTGCCCTGAACAGTGAATATTCTGTGTTGCCGATCAAATACTGGAAGACGTTGATCAGGTTCTGCTGCCGGCGGTCGAGGTCAGCGCTTGAAATGTTACCGGTCTTGACGGACTGCATGCCGTTGCGCTCGGCGACGTCGTCGTCGTCCTCGATGACAAAGCCGAGTCTGGTCATCGCTTTGGCACCTTCGGTATCGACGTAGTTGATCTGCAGGAGCCGAACGCCAAAGCTCATGTTCGTTATCACCTGAAGAACGCGGTACGCAAGGTACTCACGCAATACAAGCTGCTCATAATGCGACTTGTCATTCTGGCAGTGGGTGACGAGCTTGAGTTTATCCTGCCCGGCAAATATCGTGTTAACGACCTGTTTCTTGCGAAAATTCAGGCGAATTGGTGCGAAGTCACAATGCTTTTCCAGCCGGCGATACTTGCCTCGGGTGCGAAGCTTCAAGTCGAAGGAATGCTCTGTACCATCGTCTGCGGTAAAGCTGAATGTTCCCTCCAGATACTCGTCCGTCGGGCGGTCATTCATTAACGTGGTCAGCGGTGCTTCGATCGTAATCAGCAGAGGCGAATTACTGGCAAACAGGGGCGCAATATTCGCAGTACCGCCCGATTCACTTTCTTGCGCGTATGTCGACGCCGATAGTGACCAGAACACCGCAATTAAAATGCCGATGACCACGAGTTTCAGGGCCAGTCCGGCCATCGATGCGCTGTTAATTTTGTGAAACATGCTGGTGCTTATTATGGATCAGGCTCCAGCCGACCACTAGCCTCCATCGCGTCTGCTTGTTGTCAGGCTGCCGAGATAGGATGATTATCGACAATCCTGAATCGGTGAGGCCCCGTCCGTGACCACTAGCTCAGCCAGACCGCTTTTTTCAATCCCGCGGGACGTTTGCTACCTGAACGCCGCCTACATGGGGCCGCATCCAAAGGTCGTAACGGAGGCTTGTGAGGCGGGGCTACGTCGGCGCGCGACCCCATGGCAGATCAGTACGGCCGACTTTTTCGACGACGTGGAGTTGCTGCGGAGTCTGTTTGCCAGTTTGCTGGGAGCTAAAGCGGACAATATCGCCATCGTGCCTGCAGCAAGCTACGGAATCGCGTGCGCGGCGAAAAACATCAGCGTGCAACCGAAGCAGAAAATACTGCTGCTTGCCGATCAGTTTCCAGCGAACTACTACGCGTGGTTGCGGTTGGCGGACGACAACGGTGCCGAGCTCTGTGTTGTCGACACGCCTGCTGACCTGGATTGGACCGCTGCCGTCATGGAGTGCATAGCAACGCATAAGGACGACATCGCGGTCGCCGCGCTACCGAATCATCACTGGTCAAACGGCGCGCCTCTGGACCTGAATGTTATCTGCGATGCATTACACGGCATTGGTGCCAGGATCGCTCTGGATGTCTCCCAGACTCTGGGCGCATGCCCCTTCGATCTCGAAGCGACGCGACCGGATTTTCTGGTATCAGCGGGCTACAAGTGGTTGTTTTGTCCTTATGGCATCAGCTTCTTGTACGTTTCCGATGAGCATTTTGATGGAGTTCCCATAGAAGAGGCCTGGGCGAATCGGACGGGCAGCGAGGACTTTGCGCGACTCGTCGATTACTCGGATGACTATCAGCACGGCGCCCGCCGCTTCGATGTCGGTGAGCGGGCGAAGTTTGAAACCGTGCCCGGGGCTATTGCCGCGATTCGACAGGTTCTCGAGTGGGGGGTGAGCCATATAGCAACAGAGCTGAATACGCGTAATGAAGCGCTTGCAGAATTGTTGGGCGAATACGGCTTCTCCGTTCCGCTACCGGAACGGCGCGGGCCACATTTCCAGGGTCTAAGGATTCCCGACGAAGTACAGGAATCGCTGGTCGGCGAATTCGCAGCAAGAAAAATATTCGCGAGCCAGCGCGGCAGCTCGTTGCGAATCGCTCCTCATCTGTATAACGACGACGAAGACATGCAAACATTGCGAGCCGCGCTCGATCACCTGTACGGGAGGGCTGCGTAGCACGACAGGCCGGACCAGGCCGTTCAGGATTCCGTCGTATTCTCGATCATTGCCTCCGAGCGGCCCGCGGTCAGGCGCAGTCTGCGGCCAGCAGCAATTCAGTCAAAGCGTGGTAGCCGAGAGCGTTCCGGCCGGTGATGTCGTTGATTCTTTGCATGCGGGCGTAGATGGTGTTCGGATGAACGGCAAGCACCTTCGCCGTTCGCAACACGTTCATGTCGGAATCGGCATAGGTTCGCAGCGTCTTCGATAGTGAACCGTGTGCCTTGCGATCCGCGGCAATGAAATCCGGCAGCCAGGTGGGCAGGGCGGATTCGATCGAGTTTCTTGCGTGCGACACGAGCATTTGCCGAAACGGGATGCGCGAGTAGAGCATTACGCGTTCGGCGACAGTCGCGAAATCGAGCGCGAGCCTGGCTTCGGTGGCAGCACGAGGGATGTGTGATGTCGAGGGGACGTCATTGCTCATGCCGATCAACGCGGCAGGTCCGACTTTTCGCAAGTGCGGATAGACGCGATCGGCCAACAGGGACTGCGGCGCCGTCCAGCCGGAAAGTCGGCGTGTTCCGGACACAACGAGAATGACGAGGTTGTCGCGCACGCCAACGAGGGTACGCACGGCCGCAGCATTGAGCGACTGGCTGAGCGCTTCCGCCATACGTTGGGCCCGTGCCGCACTTTCCATTTCGCGCGGGTCGACTGATCGTGCCGCGACAACACAATAGGATTGTCGCTGCTCGAGGTAGCCGGCACGCCGCAGGAGTTGGGCGGCATGGCGGTTCGATTCATCGTAGCCGCTCAACAACAGGTTGAGCAGCTCCATGCGACGATCGCCTTCGGCTTCGGCCAGCAGGCGAGTGTGGGCGACGTACTCCGACGTAATCAACGTGCCGATGGCGCCCGTGTACTCGATCGTGAAGTCGGTGACGGCTGCTACGACGCGCCGTACATGTGCCGAATCATCTGCCGTCGCCAGCGCGGCATCCCGGGTCCAGCGCGACAGGACCCTGTGAACACATCGGTAGGCATGCAGAATCGCGTCGAGAGGAAATTTCTGCGAAGCACGACGTTGTGCGTGCTCGCGTACAAAACCCAGGTCGGCGCTGCGGTTGTCGCCGAGCAGCCGGCAAACCTCGTCGACATGGCGTGCGAGGTGCTGTTGCAGTTCCGGCAGCACGTCGGGGTTGCCGGACTCCGTGTACGCTGATACCTCGTCGGTGACCACGGCGTACAGTTCCCTGCTGATTGCTGCAGAGCTGGTACCCAGCGTCTCGGCGATGCCCGGAACGACGCCATATGCCCGCAGCGCATCGGTGGCGGCTACGAGGTCAGTGCTGTCGGTTTGATCACTCACTATTGTGTAGTCTACACAATAGAATTCGGAAAAAATGAGTAAATTGACCGATGTAACAGGTATTTACTGTGTGTAGTCTCTAATTTCGAAAGCGAAACTCACGAGAGTCGAGAGAGGAGAGAGCAATGGCGAAGTATCTGTTCATATACCACGGTGGTGAGCACCCGGAGACCGAAGAGGAAACTGCCGAGGTGCTGGATGCCTGGGGCAACTGGCTGGGATCGATGGGCGCCGCAGTCATCGACGGTGGCAACCCGGTGGGCATGTCCAGCACAGTGAATCCGGACGGTTCGGTTACCGACAACGGCGGATCCAACCCCGCGAGCGGCTATGGTCTGATCGAGGCATCCGGCCTGGATGACGCAGTCACAAAAGCCAAAGGCTGTCCGATCCTGCAAGCGGGCGGATCGATCGAACTCGCTGAAGCGATCGATATGTAGTCTCGCGAAGACTGGTCGTCGTTCAGGAGCCCTTCTGGACGGCCACCAGCTCGCCATCTTCGAGGGACTCCGCACCACGTACGGCAATGCGGTCTCCGGACTCGAGTTCGCCTCGTACGGCTACGTGATCGCCGTTAGCCTCGGTCACTTGGACCGACACTCGCTCGGCTTTTTGCTCGCTGTTGATGCGCATCACGAATGCACCGTCTTCCCGCAACACGACTGAGTCCCGCGGCACGGTGAGCGCGGCATTGGCCGACAACGGAAGAATCACGCTCACCAATTGACCGGCCGCGACCACTTGCGGAGCGCCTGCAGGAAGGTCGAGCCGCACCTCGAATGTCTGCGATTGGGGGTTTGCCGCGGGCACGACCGTGCGAATCCTGCCTTCCATGCGCAGCTCATTAAGTTTGACCTCGGCCAGCCCACCAACCCGCATGCGTGGTAAATGGCGAATCGGCACGGAGGCACGCACCTCGAGGTTCCGGGTGTCGGTCATTGCAGCGAGCACAGTGCTGCGCTCCACATCCTCGCCGGCATTTCGCAAGCGTAGCGTCACGACGCCGGAAAACGGCGCCCTGATCGTGCAACGGGAAAGTTGGCTTTCTGTCTCCCGTATTGTGATAAGCGCAATGCGCAAGTCGCCTGCGGCGAGATCGCGGTCCGCCTGGGTACGCTCCAACTGCAACTCCGAAATCGCACTGGACGCTCTAAGCAACTCGAGTCGCTCGGACTCACGTGTGAGAGTCACCAGGTTGACCTTCGCGCGATCGGCCTCGGCCTGCTGCCGCTCACGTTGCAGGCCGAGCATCTCGCAGTCAAAGCGTGCAACGGCTTCGCCGGTGTCGACCGCATCGCCGGGCTCAGCGAGCCACTCGAGGCGTCCGGCCATTCCCGCCGTGATCTGTGTTTCGTTACGGCTGAACACCGTGCCGGCTGCGGGTACGCGCGGAGTCACGCTGGCGGCAACAACCTCTGTCACAGTAATCAGCATCGCGTCCGGTTCAGCCTGTGCCAGCGCCTGGCCGGCCCAAAGGCTTGTCAGATACGCGGACCCAATCGCGATACCCAGCGGTAAATGTCGTATTTTCATGATGTTGTCGTCCTCGTTTGTGGTACCAGGGTCTCAACCCTTACGCGAACTGGCTTTGCCTCACCCAGGCGCAGAATGCTGGGTAGCAGCAACAGCGTGAACACGGCGCTCACACTCATGCCGCCAACGATAACGGTGGCCAGTCCACGGTATATTTCGCTACCGATTCCAGGTACCAGCATCAGCGGCAACATGCCGCAGATTGATGTCAGCGTACTCATGAAAATCGGTCTCACACGGATCCGAATCGCCTGCGCGACTGCGGTTGCGCGATCGGCGCCATCGCGTTCCGCAGCCCTGGTCTGGTGTACGAGCAGAATGGCGTTGTTGACGACCAGGCCGAGCAAAATGATGAAGCCGATCATCGTCAGCAGCTCCAGCGCCTGGTAGGTAAAGAGGTTCAGTACACGCAATCCGATAACACCACCAACCACGGCAAGCGGCATCACCAGTAACACGATCATGCTGTCGCGGACCGACTGGAACATCGCGGCCATGATGAGCGCCAGAATCAGCACCGCAAGAGTGAAATTACGTGCCATGTCGGAAACAGCACTGGCCAGTTGATCCGCAGTGCCGCGATAGTAGATCTCGGCTTCCGGAGGCAATGCAGCCTCGAGTTGCGGCCCGATCTCGCTGCGAATCGTGTTCAGTGCATCCTCGATGGTGATGTCGGGCGGCGGTAGTACCTGCAATGTGATAGTGCGCTGCCCGTTAACACGCCGCAGTTGCGTTGGTCCGACGCTACGCTGAATCGACGCGAGCTCACCGATAACCTGGATGCCCGACTGAGGCGTGAATATCGGCAGGCCCGCGAGATCTTCAGGCGTAGTCCATTCGCCACTCCAGATCAGGACATCGAGGCCCTCGTTGCCGTCGAAGTAGCGCCCGGCGCCGAGTCCACCGGTAAAAGCGCGCACGGCGTCGGCAACGGCGCCGCGGTCGAGCCCGGCCTGTGCGATCCGGACATCGTCCGGTATAAGCTGCAGTTCCGGCTTGGACAGGGTGACGCCCGGCATTGCACGCACCGACCACTCGCTGAAACGTTCGGTCATTGCTTCCTGCCCAATGCGCGCCGCTTCCATTAAAGGCGCAAGTTCCGGGCCCTGCAAATCGATATTGATGTTACGACCACCCGATATTCCGATGTTCAGTAGCGATGCACGAGAGACGAACGGCTTCGTTCCGGGCAAGCCGACCAGAATCTCCTCACGCAGTTTTCGTATCAACTCCGGCGCTTCACGTGGATCGCTCGGATAGATGTAGACACCGGTCGCAGTCGAGCCAAAGGAATACAGGTTGTAGCCACGGATACCGGGACTCGCCTTGCCGTCGACGTGCGGCTGAAATCGCTGGATAACTTCGGCGATCAGTTCGTTTTCAATAGTCCTGAGCGGAATGCCCTCGGGCAGGCTGAAGTAAACCTCGATGCCATCGGAATCTGCCTGCGGGAGAAAATCCATCTTCGGTGCGAGTAACCAGGTCAGAAGTGCCGGTAGCACGAGCAAGGAAACGATCCACGTCGTTCGCCTTCGCGGCGTGTTGGTCCAGTCGACGATCGTCTCTGTAACCTTGTCCCAGAATTCGCCAAGTCGGTCGACCGCCAGCTGGTCCTTGCGGAAATAATTGCTCGCGACCGGCAATATCGTAATCGCCGCAATCAGGGACGCTGCTACTGCGACGGATAATGTCAGGGCAAGGTCGGCGAACAGCTGTCCTTCCAGGCCTTTCATGAACAGGATCGGCAGGAAGATCGCGATGCTGGTAATCGTCGACGCAAAAAGTGCGCCGACCACCTGAGTCGGTCCTTCGCGCGCTGCCTGCGCCGCCGGCATTCCTGCCTGCCGCAGTCGTACGATGTTTTCCTGAACGATGATGGCCGCGTCTAATACGAGACCCACGGCGAACGCCAGCCCGGCCAGCGACACGATATTCAGACTTCGTCCAAGCATGCTGAGTGCGAGCAAGGCCGATAGCAATGAAAACGGAATCGTCAGCGCGATCATCAATGTTGCTCGCCAGCCTCGCAGGAACAACCAGAGGACGCCGAGCGCCAGAAAAACGCCGAGGATGAGATTACCGTTGACCAATGCGATGGCGCGGCGAATGTGTACCGACGCATCGAAACTCAGAACGATCTGCAAACCGTCGGCCGCAAGAGGCCCGGCGTTGAGTTCGTCGATTGCTACATTGATGTCATCGAGGATGGCCACCGTATTGGCACCGTACTTTCCCTGAACCTGGACGTAATAGGCCGGAAAACCGGTGCGATACATGAAGCCGCTGCGTGGATAGAGCTCGGTGCTGATATCGGCAACGTCGCGGAGATAAACCGGTTGGTTATTGCGTCGTGCGACGATCAGGTCGCCGAGCTCATCGAGATTGAATCCTCCAAGGAAGCGCACCGTGTACTGTCGGCGGCCAACGCTTGCAAGCCCGCCCGTCGTGTTGACTGCGCGGGTCACCGTGTTGGCGATATCTGAAACCTGCACACCGAGTGCCGCGGCACGATAAGGATCGAAGCTGATTAACACGAGCTCGTCGCGCTCGCTTCTCAGGTTGACGCGTTGTACGCCATCGATCCCCAGCAGCCTGGGTTCCACCTCTGTGTCGAGGACACGCTGGAATTCGGCGACGTCAGTTCCGGGGCTCGGTTCAAGCGGGTGGACGAGCAACGTTGCAACCGGGAAGTCCCAGCCACCGACCTGAATTTCCGGCTCGTCTGCATCGGCAGGTGGCGGCTCGACGTGGTTCAACGCATTCAGCACGTCGAGCATCGCCTGCTGCAGGTCGGTGCCGATGTCGAACGTGAGATTGATATTGCCGCTGCCGGCCCGGACATTGCTCGACATCTCCACGACACCGGGCACCTGCCGCAAAGCGTCTTCCTGCGGTTCGATGATGCTGGACTCCACCTCCTGTGGCGCAGCGTTGCGCCAGGAGGTGTTGATGTTGATCTCCGGATACTCGAGATTGGGCAACATCTGAATCGGCAGGGAGGCGATACCCACAATGCCGAGTACGAATAGGAGAACGGCCGCTGCAAGTAATGCGGCCGGGTTGTCCGCTGATACTCGAATCAACGACATGTGGGGCTCCCGCAGGTTTGTGGCGTTTCTAATAACCTTAGATGCTATTGACGCAAGTAAAGTTTGCCCGGGAAAGCCGTTATGCGACGAAATGTGTACTTCTTGCGGTGAACGGATCGAAATGCGCCATGAATATCGAGGTTGCGGCAAGCTTTCGTGGGTTCACAGGCGCGGATCGTCGAGAAAATGCCCGGCTGTTAGCCTGTACGCTGCCGCGATGCGCCCTTGCGGCGTCTGCCCGGACTGCCCTTGCGCTTGTTCTGAGCGCCCTTGCTGCGCCTGTTCTTGGGCGCTTGTCGCTGACGACCTCCGTTCTCGATCGGCTCCGCCTTGATACGCGGATCAGGTTCGTAACCGGTAACAACTTCTTTCGGGATCTTGAAGTTCAACAGGCGCTCGATCTCGACCAACAGCTTGCTCTCGTCGACGCACACCAGGGACATTGCCTGGCCTTCCCGGCCTGCGCGTGCCGTTCTGCCGATTCGATGCACGTAGTCTTCAGGAACATGAGGCAACTCATAGTTCACCACATGTGGCAGGTGCTCGATGTCTAATCCGCGCGCCGCAATGTCGGTTGCGACAAGCACCTGGACCTTGCCGGCATTGAAATCCGCCAGTGCGCGGGTACGCGCAGCCTGTGACTTGTTGCCGTGAATGGCAGTGGCGCTGATGCCATCGTCGATCAGCTGTCCGGCAAGCCGGTTTGCGCCGTGCTTGGTACGTGTAAATACAAGTACCTGCTCCATGTTGTTTCCGCCGATGTGATGCGAAAGCAGTTCGCGCTTGCGGCGTTTATCGACCGGAAATACGACCTGGCTGACTCGCTCAGCAGGCTTGTTGCGTGCTGCGACCTGAATCTCCGCGGGATCATGCAGAAAATCGTTTGCGAGTTTCCTGATGTCATTGGAAAACGTCGCCGAGAACAACAGGGTCTGTCGTTTCGCGGGCAGCAATTTGAATATCTTGCGGATATCCCGGATGAAGCCCATGTCGAGCATGCGATCGGCCTCATCCAGCACCAGTATTTCGACCGATGATAAATCAATCGCCTTTTGCTGCGCGAGGTCGAGTAAGCGGCCGGGCGTCGCGATGACGATATCCAGGCCGTTACGAATTTTATCGATCTGCGTTCTCGCACTGACGCCGCCGAAAATCGCGGCGGACTTGAAGTGCATGTGACGTCCGTACGTGCGGACGCTATCGCTGACCTGCGCCGCCAGTTCGCGAGTCGGCACCAGGATCAGTGCGCGAATACGACGCGGCCCGGACGAGCGGGTTCGATGAATGCGCTCCAACAGTGGCAACGTGAATCCGGCTGTCTTGCCGGTACCGGTTTGCGCGCCGGCAAGAACGTCGGCGCCTGTCAGAATGAGGGGTATTGCTTGCTGCTGAATCGGTGTCGCTTCACGGTATCCGTTTTCGTCGACCGCACGCAGCAATTCGGTCATCAGACCGAGTTTGCTAAATAGCATTGATTGGGTACTCCAGGGTGCCTGACCAAATGCGGGATGTGCCGCGCAGGTTTCGGTCCAGGCAAAATTCAAAGGATGGCTCCGGAACCCGCAGAATTGCTGGGCTGGAGCGAGTGGCGCAGACCGAAGTGCGCCAGGACGGGCGGGACTATAACAGGTGCGACACTAAAAGACAGGGCCTGACGCTCTTTTTTTCGTGCCGGGCAGGGAGCCGCACTGATCGCAGTAAGAATGCCACGTGCCGGGGTGATACCCTTCGCACCCGACCGATTCCCCGACCGGAGAAGAACTGCATGCTACCGAAACGAACGCTGATGGGGCCCGGGCCTTCCGATGTTTCTCGTGAAGTGCTCGAGGCCATGTCGCAACCGACCATCGGCCACCTGGATCCTGCCTTCGTGGGCTTCATGGACGAGCTCAACGAGCTTTTGCGCCTCGCGTTTCAGACGAAGAACCCGATCACGCTGCCAATATCGGCGCCCGGCTCGGCCGGTATGGAATGCTGTTTCGTCAATCTGCTGGAACCCGGCGACGAAGTGGTCATCGCCGTCAATGGCGTATTCGGCGGACGCATGGTCGAAGTTGCAAGGCGTTGCGGTGCGATACCGATCGCTGTCGAATTCGACTGGGGGACGCCGGTCGATCCGGATAAAATGGAAGATGCGTTGAAAGCTCACCCGGATGCCGTCGCTATGGCGTTCGTTCACTCCGAAACGTCAACAGGTGCACGCTCGGACGCGGACGTTCTGTGCGCGCTCGCGAAAAAATACGACCGCCTCAGCATCGTCGATGCCGTGACCTCGCTGGGCGGCATTGAGTTGCGCGTCGACGACTGGGGCATTGACGCCATCTATTCCGGCAGCCAGAAGTGTCTGTCGGCGCCGCCGGGGCTGTCACCGGTATCCTTTGGCGAGCAGGCGATGGCGAAGTTGCAACAACGTTCGACGCCGCCACAAAGCTGGTTTCTCGACATGGACCTGTTGACCGGCTATTGGGGAGGCGGCGCGAAACGCGCCTATCACCACACGGCACCCATCAACTCCTTGTACGCGCTGCATGCCGCTCTCGAAATATTGAAACGCGAAGGTGTCGAGAATGCCTGGAAAAGGCACGCCGATAACCACCTACTGCTGCGTGCGGAATTGGAGTCGATCGGCCTCGAGTTTATTGTGGCGGAGGAGTATCGGCTGCCACAGCTCAACTCGGTCACGATTCCCGACGAAGTCGACGACGCCGAAGTCAGAAGTCATCTTTTGCATGAGTTCAACCTGGAGATTGGCGCAGGACTCGGACCACTTGCGGGGAAGATCTGGCGCATCGGCCTGATGGGCGCATCGAGCACGCCGGACCACGTCGCTCTTTGCGTGAAGGCACTGAAGTCGGCCGGCGTGTCGCGGTAGTTCTTATGCGGTAAGCTCCAGCGGAACCACTGCAGGAGACCGGATGCTGCACCTCGCGATAGCCGCGGGACTTGTTCTCGGACTTATAGTCGGACTGCTGGCAGCGGCAACAGGTAACGAGTGGTTGCTGGCAATTGCCAGCGGCTCGGCAGATTTCGGCAACCACGGTGATCGACCGCTGGACGCGGGAATAGTGGCGGCGTCGTCAGACCGAGAAATGCTTCTTCAGCGGTAACTCACGAATGCGTTGCCCGGTGGCGGCGAATATCGCGTTGCAGATGGCCGGTGCTACGGCCGGCAGGGGAGGTTCGCCGAGCCCTCGCGGGTTGTCATCGCTAGTCACGAAATGGACCTCGATTTCCGGAATCTGCCGCATGCGGCAGAAGCGGTAGTCGTGAAAGTTACTCTGGTCGACGACGCCAGCCGTCACTGTGATCTCGCCCATCAGGGCCGCGCTTAACCCGTCGACAATGGCGCCATGCACCTGATTTTCGGCACTCTGCGGATTGACGACCAGGCCGCAGTCGACCACGGCGACGATACGATCGACTTCCAGCTGGCGCCCGCGGACAGACACCTCCGCAACTTCGGCCACCCAGGCACCCTGGTCGTAACAGGCTGCGATGCCGCGGCCGCGACCGTCCGCCAGCGGTGATTGCCAGTCGGCCAGTTCCGAGACTTTGCTGATGACATGCGACAATCGGCTTGCATCGAATTTGAAGTCCTCACGAACCTGCACGTATTGCTGGTCGCCGACCAGCCGTAACAGGAACTCAACGGGGTCCGTGTTCGATGCATGTGCGAGTTCGTCGATCGCGCTGGCGACGACGAAAACATTCGATGAGTGTTCGATGGCGCGCCACTGGCCCAGTGGAATGCGAGCCGGATTGCTGAGGTATTCGTAACGCAGATTCGGAATGAATCCGGCCGGAAACTCGTAGTTGTCGAGTTCCGCCCCCAGGCCTTCACGATCCAGATAAGGTCCGCGCGGATGACTGATAACTTTGTGATGCCACCCACCGATGCGCCCATCGTTGTCGGTCGCAGCTCGTATTCTCTGTAAACTTGCCGGCCTGAAATAATCGTGTCGCACGTCGTCCTCGCGAGGCCATACGACTTTCACGGGTCGTCCTGCGCGTCGCGATAGCAGTGCGGCATCAACGGCGAAGTCCGCGTAATACCGTCGCCCGAATGCGCCACCAGAGCGCAACACCTGTACATCGATGGTCGCGGGATCGACTTCCAGCACAGCCCCAACCGTTTCCGCAAGCATCTCCGGATTCTGCGTGGGCGCCCAGACCATGATCCGCTCGCCACTCGCATCGACTGTGCAATTCATGGGCTCCATGGGCACGTGGGCGAGAAATGGCAGTTCGTAAGTGGCGTCGATACTCGTCGATGCGTGCGCCAGAACCTCGTCGGCATCGCCATCATCTCGAATCGTCTCGCCGGGCGTCTTTAGCGCACCGTGAAATTCGGCCATCAGCTGTGACGAATCGGGCAGGGGATCCGGCCGCTCCCATTCGACGGTTAGCCTGCGCGCACCCTCCATGGCGGCCCAGGTGGTCTCGGCGAGTACGGCAACGCCCGAAACGAAGTTCGGGCTGTTCGGGAGTACGATCCGGCCGCCATGCCGGTCGTTTCGCAACATCTCGCAACGGACGACGCCGGCCACCTGCAGAGCCTCTTCGGCGTCGAACGTGCCAGGCT
>Ga0255054_10000287_pt1 | contig 29683 bp, 24 predicted proteins | sample JV7_2_23_MG_FD_188634 | JGI IMG/M metagenome (GOLD analysis project Ga0255054, IMG submission 188634) | Seawater microbial communities from Jervis Inlet, British Columbia, Canada - JV7_2_23 | ecosystem: Environmental > Aquatic > Marine > Inlet | place: Canada: British Columbia | collected... | reverse complement strand
GCTCTCAACAGGGGAAAACAGAAATGGCTGGGAGGGAAGGGGTCGAACCTTCACTAGAGGCTCCAAAGGCCCCTGTCCTGCCGTTAGACGACCTCCCAGCGCAACGTTGCCGGACCTTCTTCCCCCGCACCGAACCCCCACGCGAGGGCCTGCCGCCGGGCCGGCCGGCTGCCTCCGGAACGGAAGACGCGGTCCGGGAGAATGTTAACGGGCCAGTGCGAGACCGTCAAGCCTCTGCATCTCGCGCTCGTATTCCCCCAGCACCGCCTCCTCGATCATCTGGCGTGTCTCGTTGTTCAACGGGTGCGCCGTGTCGCGGTACGTTCCGTCCTTTTTCTTCTTGCTGGGCATCGCCACGAACAGCCCGCTGTTGCCGTTGATGACCTTCAGGTCCCGGACGACGAAGCATCCGTCGAAGACAATCGTGGCGTATCCTTTAAGCTTCTCGTCGTCGGCCACGGGATAGACTTTCACCTCGGTGAGCTGCATCTTCCCTCTCCTCTCCTGCCGTCAAATGTTGCAGGCGACAAAAACCCTCCTCCCCTTCCCGTTCTCCAGTGTTTTTTCCGCCCTGCGCGCATCCTTCTCGCTCCGGAACAGGCCGAACACCGCGGAGCCGCTCCCGGAAAGACCCGCAGCCTCCGCCCCCGCTTCCCGCAGCTCTCTCTTCATGCCCGGAATGTCCGGCCGTTCTTTCTCCCAGACGCTCTCGAAATCGTTTTCCACGGCAGAGACCAGATCACCCCACTCCCGAAAAGAAGGGGGCTCCTCCCTCCCGGGAGGGTCGTCTGCATCCCGCCCCAGCCTTTCGAACCCTTCCCGCGTCGGTAGCCCGAACGGAGGTTTGACGATCACCGCGTAGAAAGGAACGTTCCATTCGACCGGCGTCAGCACGTCTCCGAACCCCTCCACGAGGGCCGGGCGCCCAAGCGTGAAGAACGGGACGTCCGCCCCGACAGCGGCCGCGATGGAGAGAAGCGTCTCCGGGGAGAGCGACTTCCCGGTCAGGGCGATCAGGCCCTTGAGCGTAGCTGCCGCGTCGGAACTGCCTCCTCCCAGGCCCGCCTCCGGGGGGATGGCCTTGCGGATCCGGATACGGATCCCTCCCGGGACGCCCGCCCGGTCCCGAAAGAGGACGGCTGCCCTGTGGCAACTGTTCCTCGCGTCTCCGGGCACGGCGGGGTCGGAAACCTCCACGGTGATGTCCGCTAAGGTTTCCTCCACGGTGACCTCGTCGTAGAGGGATACCGGAACCATGACCGATCGTATGTTGTGGAACCCGTCGGGACGTTTCCCGAAAACCCGGAGGGAGATGTTCAGCTTGGCCGGGGCGAGGAAAGAAACTGCCGAGGATGCGTTCACACTTTGCCCATTTCAAACAGTGTTTTTATTTCACCCTACTCTCCGCCTCCCCCTTTGTCAAGACATCCGCGGCATGCAGCCGCCCCTCACGATTTTCGGAAAGTAAAACCGGTGTTTGCGTCCGCATCGACCAGGACGGAATCCCCCTCGCGAAATTCCCCCTTGAGAAGAAGGAGCGCGAGAGGGTCCTGGAGGTGTTTCTGGATGGCACGGCGCAGCGGCCTCGCCCCGTACGTGGGGTCGTACCCGATCTCCGCGAGCCTCTCCCTTGCGGGTTCGGTGACCGTCACCGTGATCTTCCTGTCCGCAAGCCGGTCGTTCAGTTCCCGGAGCATGATCGAGATGATTCTCGCCAGTTCCTCCTTTCCGAGGGACCGGAACAGGATGATCTCATCGAGGCGGTTCAGGAACTCGGGGCGGAATTCCCGGCGAAGTTCCTCCATGACCCTTTCCCGGACGACATCCTCCCCCTTCCCTGAGAGTTCCTGGATCCAGTGGGAGCCGACGTTCGAGGTGAGAATCACAACAGTGTTCCGGAAATCAACGGTCCTCCCCTTCCCGTCGGTCAGGCGCCCGTCCTCGAGGATCTGAAGAAGGATGTGGAAGACGTCGGGGTGTGCCTTCTCCACCTCGTCGAAGAGGATCACGGTGTACGGCTTCCGGCGCACCGCCTCGGTCAGCGCCCCCCCCTCTTCATACCCGACATACCCGGGCGGGGCCCCGATCATCCGTGCCACGGAGTGCTTCTCCATGTACTCGGACATGTCGAGGCGCACCATCGCCGACTCCTCGTCGAAGAGGAACTGGGACAGGGCCCTGGCAAGCTCCGTCTTCCCCACGCCGGTGGGCCCCATGAACAGGAAAGATCCAATGGGGCGTCTGGGGTCCTTCATGCCCGACTTGGCTCTCCGGACGGCGTTCGCGACGAGGCGGACGGCGTCTTCCTGGCCCACCACCCGCTCTCCCAGGCGTTCCTCCATCCGGACGAGCTTCTGGATCTCCCCCTCGGCCATCCGCGACACCGGGATCCCGGTCCACCGGGACACGACGTGGGCGATGTCCTCCTCGTCCACCTCTTCTTTCAGGAGCCGCTCCCTTTGCGCGGCGGAGGTCTTCCCCGCCGCATCCTCCGTTTCCCGCTGCAGTGCCGGGATGACGCCGTACTTGAGCTCCGAGGCCCTCCCGAGGTTCCCTTCCCGCTCGGCCCGCTGCATCTCCGAGAGGGCACGCTCGATCTTCTCCTTGATTTCGCGGCTCCTTGCGATGGCCTTCTTCTCCTCCTCCCACCGGGACCGGTCCTCCGCCACCTTCCCCGCAAGCGTCGCCAGTTCATCCTGGATCCGGGCGAGACGCCTCCCCGAGGCGGCATCCGTCTCCTTCGAAAGGGCCTGTTTCTCCATCTCCAGCTGTATGATCTTCCTTTCGACCTCGTCGATCTCGGTAGGGACGGAGTCGATCTCGATCTTGAGCTTCGACGCGGCCTCGTCCACCAGGTCGATCGCCTTGTCGGGGAGGAACCGGTCGGAGATGTACCGGTTCGACAGGGTGGCGGCGGCGATCAGAGCCGAATCCTTGATCCGGACGCCGTGGTGCACCTCGTACCTCCCCTTGAGACCGCGCAGAATCGCGATGGTGTCCTCGACGGACGGCTCCTCCACGAGCACGGGCTGGAACCGCCGCTCCAGCGCCGCGTCTTTTTCGACGTATTTTCGGTACTCGTCCAGGGTGGTCGCACCGACGCAGCGCAGCTCCCCCCTGGCGAGGGCGGGCTTCAGCATGTTGGAGGCGTCCATCGCCCCCTCCACCTTGCCGGCCCCCACGAGCGTATGCAGCTCGTCGATCACGAGGATCACCTGCCCTTCCGCGGCGGCAATTTCTTTCAGGACGGCCTTCATCCGGTCCTCGAACTCACCGCGGTACTTCGCACCTGCGATCAGCGCCCCCATGTCCAGGGCGAGAACCCGCTTGTCCCGCAGCCCCTCGGGGATGTCGCCGGAGACGACCCGCTGGGCGAGTCCCTCGGCGATCGCCGTCTTCCCCACGCCCGGGTCTCCGATCAGTACGGGATTGTTCTTCGTCCGGCGGGAGAGGACCTGAATCACCCTCCGGATCTCGTCGTCTCTCCCGATCACCGGATCAAGCTTTTCCCGGCGCGCCAGGTCGGTAAGATCCCGGCAATACTTTTCGAGCGCCTGGTACTTCGCCTCGGGATGATCATCGGTAACCCGCTGCGTCCCCCGGATGGAGGAAAGCGCCGTGAGGAACCCCTCCCGCGTCACGCCGTGCCTGCGGAGCAGGTCTGCGACGGCCCCCGGTTCGGAGATCATGGCGATGAGGAAGTGCTCTGCGGAGAGGTACTCGTCCCGGAACGAGCCCGCCTCGGAGAGAGCCCCCTGGAACAGCGGCTCCATCCTGGGGGAAAGCCCCCGGCTTACGGCTCCCGACACCTTGGGGAAGGAACCGAGCAGGGAGTTCGCCTCGGACAGGAGTTGTTTCCCCTGCACCCCCACCCGGGCGAAGAGGTCTGTCGCCACGCCCCCCTCCTGCCGGAGCAGGGCGACGAAGAGATGCTCTGGCTCCACCTGCGCGTGTCCCGCCTCCGAGGCGATGCGCACGGCGTCCTGCAGGGCCTCCTGCGATTTCACTGTCAGTTTGTCCAGAGAGATCATCGAATATTCTTACAGCTCGGTAAGGGGGGACATTCCTGCAATGGGGGGGACACTCCTCAACATGGAACTTGAGATAGGAATGTCCCCCCCCACGGAGTTACCGGTTCTTCACCGCAAGGAAGACTCGCCCCTCGCCCCGCTCCACCAGGAACAGGATGGTCTTGTCCTCCTTGACCCTCTCGATCTGTGTACCGAACTCCTCGGCATCCTTGACGGGCACCCGGTTGATCGCCCGGATGATGTCCCCTTCGCGGAAGCCTGCAACGCCCGCCGGGCTTCCGGATTCGACCGCGGAGACCAGCACGCCCTTCCGGTTCTCGACGTCCATGTGCCGGGCAATTTCCGGCGTGATGTTCTGGACCGTAAGTCCCAGGCCCTTCGAGAGATCCGGCTCGCCGGCGCGTCTTGCCCCGGCTTCCGGTTCCATCTCCGCAATGGACACGGGGATCTTTTCCTCCTTGCCGTCGCGGATCACGACCACCGTCACCTTCTTCCCGGGTTTCGTCGAAGCAACGATCTGGGGAAGATCGTGCTCGTCCTCCACTTCTTTCCCGTCGAAGGAGACGATCACGTCCCCGGAACGGATACCCGCCTTCTGCGCCGGCCCATCCTTCGTGACGTCGGCCACCAGGGCGCCCTTCTTCCCCGGCACGTTCAACGTATCCGCCATGTCCTGGGTGAGCCGCTGGATGTAGACACCGAGCCAGCCGCGGGTGACCTTGCCCTTCTCCTTCAGCTGGCCGAGGACCGATTTGGCCAGATGGATGGGGGTCGCGAAGCCGATCCCCTGCCCCCCCTGGATAATCGCCGTGTTGATTCCCACGACCTCACCCTTCAGGTTGAACAGCGGGCCTCCCGAATTTCCGGGGTTGATCGACGCGTCGGTCTGGATGAAGTCGTCGTAGGGGCCGGATCCGATCACCCTCCCTTTGGCGCTCACGATCCCCGCCGTGACGGTGTGCCCGAGGCCGAATGGGTTCCCGATGGCCACGACCCACTCGCCGATATCCAGTCCCTCCGAGTCCCCGAGATGCACAAACGGGAGCTTCTTCCCCACCTTGATCTTGATGAGGGCGATATCGGTCTTGGGATCGGTACCGACCACTTCCGCCGTCAACTCCTCCTTGTCCAGGAGGGTCACCATGATTTCGTCGGCTTTCTGGACGACGTGGTTGTTGGTCAGGATGTACCCGTCATCGGAGACGATGAACCCGGACCCAAGGCTTTTCCGCTTCTGTTCCCGGGGGGCGTTTCCGAAAAAGTTGTCGAAGAACTCCTCGAACGGGTCCTGCCGGCCGAAGGGAGAACGCGTGCGGGGCCTGCGGAACCGGACCACCTGCGTCGTGCTGATGTTCACGACCGAAGGAGACACCACCTTCGCGAGGGCGGGAATGCTCTCGACCGGGAGGAACTTGCCCGAAGGATTCACGGTCCCCTCCTCGCCGGTCTCCTCCACGTTGTCCCCCCGGAACGCGCTGGTGTGGGGAGACAGGTTCAACGCCGCCGACAGGATCACTCCCGCGGCCACCGCCGCGAGCACAAGAACGACAACCTTTCCTTTTCCGATCACTTCTTCTCCCCTCCCGGCCCCTGTCCCGCATTCGGTGCGGAAACCCCCGCCTTGAGAGCCGCCATGTACGCCATCCGGAGGTGATAGAGCCCCTCCGTGACAACGCCCGATTCCTCCTCGGTCAGATTCCCCTTCGTCTTTTCCTTGAGAACGTCGAGGAGATCGATCGAATCCTTGGCGTCCGGGAGATTCACCGGGGATCGTCGGCCGTCCCCGGCCTGGACCATCCCCAGGTTGACCATCGCCCCCATCTGCAGCGACATCACGAGATCGAGAAACGACGGTCCTCCCACGGGCGATTTCTCGTCCCCAGGGCTTTTTTCCCTATGGACACCTCCCGGGGACTCCCGGTTCCCTGCATCGTCTACCGGCTTCGCAGGGGAGACCTCCTCAACTTTCCCTCTCTCCTCGTCCGCCATGCCGCGCTTGTCGACGACCTTGAACCCCTTCTTCTCCTGTTCGGACATTAAATGAGCACCCCCTCTGTGATTACGACCACCTCCCCGCCTTCCTCATCGACCAGGAAGCGATCGGACTCCCTCCATCTGAGGGTAATCGGCATCTTCACCTTCTCGTCGATGAACCTCTTGAGGAAACGGGCCCCGTACTTCACGCTGAAGCCCGCCCCGGCCAGCGCGTTGAGAGAGGCGTCGGAGAAGGCAAGCGTCTTGCCCGAGGCCGCCATCGCCGCCCGGATCGACTCGAGGTAGATCACCGCGATCCGTTTCACCTCATCGAAGCTCAAAGGCGAAAAGACGATCACGTCGTCGAGGCGGTTGATGAACTCGGGGGCAAACCGGTTCTCGACCGCCTTGATGACGCTTTTCTTCACCGGCTCGAAATCTTCCGCTCCGGACGCAAATCCCAGGGGGCGTGTCAATTTCGAGAGTTCCTCCGAACCCAGGTTGCTCGTCATGATGATGATCGCATCCGAAAAATACACCTTCTTGCCGCGGCCGTCGGTGAGCCATCCCTCGTCGAAGACCTGCAGAAAGAGGTTATGCACGTAGGAGTCCGCCTTCTCGATCTCGTCGAGCAGGACGACCGTGTAGGGATTGTCCCGCACCTGGTTGGTGAGGATTCCCCCCCTTTCGGAGCCGACGATGCCGCGAGGCATTCCGATGAGCTTGTCCACGGCCAGGGCCCCGTCCCGGTACTCGGACATGTCCACGCGGACCATGTGGCGTTCGTCGCCGAACAGGTACTCCGCGAACGCCTTCGCCATCTCCGTTTTCCCGACGCCCGTAGGGCCGAGGAACAGCAGCACGCCGTCCGGCCGGAAAACGTTCTCCTTGAGGGGCCCCTTGTTCAGCCGCAGCGCCTTCCCCACGGCCCGGATCGCCTCGTGCTGCCCGACCAGACGCCGGGCGATCTTCTCCTCCAGGTCCCGGAAACGGTCGAGAACGTCCCGCTGCACGATGTCTTCGGGGGTTTTCGTCTCCTCGGAGATCACCCCGAGGACATCCCCGCTCCGCACGGTCTTCTCCCCGTCCCCGCGGATCTCGACCCGGACGCACGCCGTGTCGATCCAGTTGATGACCTTGTCGGGAAGCCTAAGCGACCTCGCATACCGGTCGGACATGGAAAGAGCGAAATCGATCGCCTCGTCCTCGATCTCCACGGCGTAATTGGTCTCCAGCCTGGCTTTCAGCCCGAACAGGATGTCCCGCGTCTCCTCTACCGTAGGCTCCTCGATCTTGACGACGCGGAACCGGCGCGCGAGCGCCTCGTCCTCCTGGATGATCTCCTTGAACTCGGTCACCGTGGTGGCCCCGATGATCTGGACCTCCCCCCGGGCGAGCGTGGATTTGAAAATGTTCGCAGCGTCGGAGGGGACTCCCATCGCGGAGCCGGCCCCGATCAGGGTGTGCGCCTCGTCGATGAACAGGATCAGGTTCCTGCGGTCCCTGACCTCGGAGATGACCTTCTCGATGCGGTCCTCGAACATCCCGCGGAAGACCGTTCCCGCCACCACCGTGTTCATCTGGAGATTGACGATCTGGTGCGACCGCAGGCGCTCCGGGACCCTGTGCGGCTCGTACTCCAGTCTCATCGCGAGCCCCTCTACCAGGGCGGTCTTCCCGACGCCCGGGTCCCCGACGATCATCACCGAGTTGCTGCGGTCCTTGTGGCAGAGGTACTCGATGGTCCGGTCGATCTCCTGGTCCCGCCCCACGATCGGCGGGATCTTCCCTTCCCGCGCGAGAAGGTTCAGGTTCACGCCGAACGTCCGCAGGTTGGCGGGAAGCTCGTACTTCTTGCGGAATTCCTCTACCTTCTCCTCCCGGGTGCGCAGCTGGGTCGAAAAACGGGAAAGGGCGACGGCGGGATCCACTCCGTAGTTCTTGAGAATCCGGGCGGGGATCGAATGAACCTCGTGGAAGATCCCGAGGAAGAGATCCGAGGCGTCGATCTGGGGTCTGCGGTTCCTCTGTGCCGTCTCCCAGGCCACCCGAAAGACCTGCTTCGTGGCCGGGGGGACCTTGAGACCCACGCCGAGGTACTGGCGGGAGATGTTCAAGTGTTCGTTCACCGAGTAGAGCACCGCCTCGACGGAAAGCCCCACGGACGCCATGAGTTCCCGGAAAAGGGTTTTCTCCTGCTCGGCGAATGCGATGAACAGGTGCTCGAGTCCGAGGTAGTAGTGGTGTCGGCGCTGCGACTCCTCGATCGAGGTGTTCAGCATCCGGTGCCCGGACTCGGAAAGCTTTTCCCGATAGAACGAGATCTCCATCATGGGGTTGTCGACTCTCCTCTCCCGCCTTCCGGCGCACTAGCCATCAGGCGACCCCCTGCATCGCACGCAGCCTCTCCACCCTCTTCTCCACGGGCGGGTGCGTGCTGAAAAGCGACATCATCCCCTTGCCGGATAAAGGGCTCATGATGAACATGTGGGCGGTCGCCGGCGAAGCTTTCAGAGGAACGCGGCGCGAGGCGCCGGCGATCTTCTCCAGCGCGCGGGCGAGCGCCTCGGGCCTTCCACAGTACCTTGCTCCGCTCGCGTCGGCCAGGTACTCCCGCGATCGGGACACCGCCATCTGGACGAGCATGGCGCCGATCGGGGCGAGAATCGCCATCGCAATGAGACCCAGCCCTCCGCCGCCCCCTTCCCGGTCCCTTCCTCCTCCCCCGAAGATCGCGGCGAACGTGGCGAACCGCGCCAGCAACATGATGGCCCCCGCAAGCGTCGCGGCAACCGTCCCGATCAGGATATCGCGGTTTTTCACGTGGGCCATCTCGTGGGCAAGAACCCCTTCCAGTTCGTCCGGGGTAAGGATCCGCATGATCCCCTGCGTCACGGCAACTGCGGCGTGCTGCGGGTTTCTCCCCGTGGCGAAGGCATTGGGGGATTCCGAGGGAAGGATGTACACCTTGGGCATCGGGACGCCTGCCGCCGTTCCGAGCCTGTGGACCATGGCGTGCAGATCCGGAGACTCAGCCTCCGAAACCTCCCGGGCGCGGTACATCCGGAGAACGATCTTGTCGGAGAACCAGTAGGCTCCCGCGTTCATGAGCACGGCAAAGGCGAACGCCATGACCATGCCGCTCTGACCGCCCACGTAACTTCCGACCGCGACAAACAGGACGGTAAGAAGAACCAGCAGGAAACCCGTCTTCATGGTGTTTGCCATACGCTTGCTCGTCCTCCTCTCATGCGTATTGATTCCATTATATCCAAATCAGTTCCACCCACCCCGCAAATTCGGGTCCTCGAACTCCGCAAGCCGCTCGATAAGCGACAGGAACTCCCCGGATTGTTCTTTTGGGACAACCACTTGCAACACCACATACTGGTCACCCCGGGACGAAGTCCCCGGTACCGGGACGCCCCGACCACGCAACCGAAGCTTTCTGCCGCTCGACGAACCCGCCGGAACCGACACCGTCACCTGCCCGTCGATCGTAGGCACCGATATCTTAGCCCCTTTTACCGCCTCGGAATAGGTAACCGGGACGTCGATATGGATATCGCTCTCCTCCCGACGAAAGTACGGATGGGGGATCATCCGGAGGCGAATGAGGAGGTCCCCGCTTCTTCCCGGGCCGACCCCTGCCGACCCCTTGCGCGGCACGCGGATCGTGGATCCGTTCCGCGCCCCTGCGGGGATCTTGACCTTGATCCGCTCGTCCCCTTCCGTCATGCCGGCCCCGCCGCACTTCGGGCACCCCCGACGCCCCGAACGACCGGTTCCCCGGCACGTTGGACACGTCTTGGGCCGCCGGTATCGAAGTTCCTGTACCGACCCCTTCGCCATGTCGAGGAAATCGACCGAGAGGTCCGTCGTAAGGTCGCCCCCCCGGGCGGCGGCGTGCGCAAAACCGCCTCCGCCCAGCAGGTCCCCGAAAATGTCGCCGAGATCGATATGCTCCCCGCGAGAATAGGCCCCGGGATCGAAATCGAAACCGCCCTGCCCCCGGAACGGGCCTCCTCCGAATCCCCCGGTAAAGGCTCCTTTTCGTACCGCGTCGTATTCCGCCCGTTTCTTCTTGTCGTCCAGGACCTCGTGCGCCTCGTTGATCTCCTTGAACCGGCTTTCCGCCTCCTTGTCCCCGGGGTTCACATCGGGATGGTACTTCTTCGCCAGCCGCCGGAACGCCTTCCGGATCTCGTCCGAGGTTGCGTTTTCCGACACACCCAACAACTCGTAATGGTTCTTCCTGGGAGCCATCCCCTATACGGTCGCTCTCTCCGGCGGGAATCCGCCGGAAACCACGATTATTTCACATCCACCTGGATCTGCTTCGGCTTCGCCTTCTCTTTCTTGGGGAGTTTCACTTCGAGGACGCCATCCTCGAACCGGGCGGTTACCTGGTCCTGGTCGACGGAAACCGGCAGCGAAAAGGAACGCTGAAAACTCCCGTAGGATCGCTCGATCCGGTGGTAGCTTTCCTCCTTGACCTCCTTCTCGAACTTGCGCTCCCCGCGCAGCGAGAGGATGCCGTCCTTGACCTCCACGGAGATCTGGTTCTTCTCCACGCCGGGGAGTTCCGCTTTAACCACGACAAAATCGCTGTTCTCGTAGATGTCGACGGCGGGGGTCCACATGCCCGTCCGGAGCCCCTCTTCCCGCCCGCGGGAGCGGGCAAGGGCATCCTCGAAAATCTGGTTCATCCTTTCCTGGATAGCCGACAGGTCGCGGAACGGGTCCAGCCAGCGTACGATCGCCATGTGTCTCCTTCCTTTCCCTCCCCGGCCCCGCACATGGAGCCGAGGAGAAATTATAATAGAAATTCAATGGTTACGCTGATATGTTTATCTTTTTCGGTTTCGCCTCTTCCCTCTTCGGCAGGGTTACCTCGAGCACCCCGTCTTTCATCCTGGCGGTGACCTTCTCCCCGCCGACAGAGGAAGGCAGCAAGAAGGAGCGGTGGAACGTCCCGTAGGACCGTTCGACCCGGTGGTAGTTCTCCTCCTTCACCTCCTTCTCGAACTTGCGCTCCCCACGCAGCGCGAGGACACCGTCCTTGACTTCGACGCTTACGGCATCCTTGTCCACGCCGGGCAACTCCGCCCGAACGCAGACGGCGTCCTTCGTCTCATAGATGTCCACTGCGGGCGTCCAGACGCCCGTCCCCAACCCTTCCTCGCCGCTGCTGCCGCGATCGAGAAAATCGCCGAAGATCTGTTCCATCCGATCCTGGAGGGTCGCAACATCCCGGAAAGGATCCGTCCAATGAATGAGTGCCATGGTGTGTCCTCCTTCCTCCCGGCTCCGGCACGAAGCCGGAATGCGTTTGTATGGTCTCGTCGGTTTCGTTAACATGATACGAGCGGGCTTTCCGCCTCGTGCTACTTCTTCGCGGAATCCTCGTACTCGGCGTCCACCACTTCCTCTCCCGACTCCTTGTTCTCCGCCTCCGCGCTTTCCCCTTCCGCGCCAGGCGTTGGCGGGGGGGCGGATGCAGAAGCCTCCTTGTACATGTGCTCGGCCAGGCGGTGGGAGCGTTGCGTGAGTTTCTCCGCAGCCTGTTTGAGTTCCGTCTCCTCCTCGGACTTCATCGACTCTTTCGCCTCGTTTACGGCGGCCTCCACCTCGGTCGCGATCTCCTCGGGCACCTTCTCCCGGTTCTCCCGAAGCGTCTTCTCCGTGTTGTAGACGAGGGAATCGAGGTGATTGCGCGCCTCGATGACGGTCTTGCGCTTCTTATCCTCGGAGGCGTGCGCTTCGGCTTCCTTTACCATCCCGTCGATCTCCTCCTTGCTGAGCCCGGTGGACGCCGTGATCGTGATCTTCTGTTCCTTGGCGGTCGCCGTGTCCTTCGCGTTGACGTGGAGGATGCCGTTGGCGTCGATGTCGAAGGTCACCTCGATCTTGGGGACGCCGCGCGGCGCCGCCGGGATCCCCTCGAGGTGGAACCTCCCCAGGGTACGGTTGGCTCCCGCCATCTCCCGCTCCCCCTGCAGGACGTGGACCTCCACGCTTGTCTGGCCGTCGGCCGCCGTCGTGAAGATCTCGCTCTTGCGAACGGGGATCGTCGTGTTTTTCTCGATGAGCCTCGTCATCACGCCCCCGAGCGTCTCGATCCCGAGCGACAGCGGGGTCACGTCCAGGAGCAGCAGGTCCTTGACCTCGCCGCCCAGCACGCCCGCCTGGACTGCGGCGCCCGCCGCCACCACCTCGTCCGGGTTTACTCCCTGGTGCGGGTCGCGCCCGAAGAATTTCTTCACCATCTCGATGACTTTCGGAATCCGGGTGGAGCCGCCGACCAGGACGACCTCGTCGATCTTTTCCACGCCGATCCCGGCGTCCCGGATCGCCAGCTCGCACGGCTTGAGCGTCCGGTCGAGAATGTCCTGGGTCATCTGCTCCAGCCTGCTCCGCGTGAGCTTCAGCTGGAGATGCTTCGGTCCCGTCGCATCCGCGGTGACAAACGGGAGACTGATCTCGGTCTCCATGACCGAGGAGAGCTCGATCTTGGCCTTCTCCGCTCCTTCCTTCAGCCTCTGCAGGGCCGTACGGTCCTGGGACAGGTCGATCCCCTGGTCCTTCTTGAATTCCGTCACGATCCACTCGATGATCCGCTGGTCGATGTTGTCGCCGCCCAGGTGCGTGTCCCCGTTGGTCGACTTCACCTCGACGACGTTGTCCCCCACCTCGAGGATCGAAATGTCGAACGTGCCCCCCCCGAAGTCGAAGACCGCGATCATCTCGTTCTTCTTCTTGTCGAGGCCGTACGCAAGCGCCGCAGCCGTCGGCTCGTTGATGATCCGCAGGACGTCCAGACCCGCGATCGCACCCGCGTCCTTGGTCGCCTGGCGCTGGGAGTCATTGAAGTACGCAGGGACCGTGATGACCGCCTTCTTCACCTCCTCGCCCAGGTACGCCTCCGCGGCTTTTTTCAGCTTCCCGAGCACCATGGCGGAGATCTGCTCCGGGGAGTACTCCTTCCCGGCGGCCGTCACCATGGCCTTCTGGTTGTCGTCCTTCGTCACCTTATAGGGAACCAGCTTCATCTCCTCGGAGACCTCTTCGAACCGGCGCCCCATGAACCGCTTGATCGAGAAGACGGTGTTCTCGGGGTTCAGCACCGCCTGACGCTTGGCCACCTGGCCGACGAGGATCTCGCCCCCTTTGCCGAACCCGACCACAGACGGCGTCAGCCGGTTGCCTTCCTCGTTGATGATGATCTTGGGCTCCCCGCCCTCCATCACGGACACCACGGAGTTCGTGGTTCCGAGATCAATCCCGATGATCTTAGCCATCGTGCCCTTCTCCTCTCTCTCTTGTTATCGTCTAGTACGTTATGGTCCAGTGCACCGTCTCGCAAATACCTTGGCATTCGAGCGCCGCTGCATCCCCTCCAGCTTCGTTGCGCTTCTTCACCATACTCAACGGTATGCCTCAGTCGCGCGCCTTGCTGGCGCGGCGCATCGACACTCTCGGTGCTTCAAGCTATTTACGAGGCGGTACACTAGTACCCTCGCAACACCTTCGCGACAAAGCGGGCGAGTGCCTGCCCGTCCACCGGCTTGGTCACGTATCCCACCACGCCCACCTCGACCGCCCACATCCGCCGCGCATTGCTGTCCTCGGCGGACAGGAGAAGAACCGGGACCCGGGAAGCGATCCGCCCGATTTTGACCAACGAATCCAGGCCGCCGAACGAAGGGGTATCCATGTCGACGACGAGGAGGTCCGTCCCGCCGCGGACCGCACTCAAAAGGCCCGCGGCGCAATCCGTGAAGAGTTCCGTCATCGCCCCCGCATCGGACAGAGCCCCCAGCAGGGGGGTCATAAGACCCCAGTCATCCCCCTGCGCATCCGCAATCAGAACCACCCTTTGGGCCACCTTCTCCTCCTTGTACCGCTTAATAAAACAACAACCGTGCCAAGGGAAGGATTTCCGCGGGTTTCATGTAGATATATGTTTTAGCTAGTCTATTTTATTAAGTAACGGGGGGATGGAACAATCGGGGGAAGGCCGTGTGCCATAATGGCACACGCTCTTCCCTCATCCACAGCGCCATTCTGACATGCCCTTTCCCCGGCAAGACGGGGAGAGGCAGACCGGGCTTCCTGCCGTTCAGGAGATCCCGTACTCCTTCACCTTTCGATGAAGGGTGCGCAGCCCGATCCCGAGCATCATCGCCGCCTGCGTCTTGTTCCCGTCCGTTTCCAGCAGGGCGGACACGATGGCCTCCCGCTCGATCTCCTCGAGCGTTCGGGACGAGGGAAGCGGAATCGGGCCGGAGGGGGAGGGAGGAAGGATGTTCTTCAGGATTTCCGGGGGGAGATCCTCCCACTCGATCGACTCGCCCTTGGCTATAAGCGAGGCGGTTTCCATGGCGTTGCGCAACTCCCGGACGTTCCCGGGCCACTGATACGCGAGAAGGGCGATGCGCGCGCCTGCCGACAACGGTTTGGGCGTAACATTGTTCTCCACGGCGATCTCGCCCAGGAGGTGGCCGGCAAGCTTCGGGATATCCTCGCGGCGTTCCCGCAAAGGGGGCACCGTGATGCTGAACACGTTCAACCGGTAGAAAAGGTCTTCCCGGAATGTCTTGTCCACCACTCTCGCCTTGAGATCCTGGTTGGTTGCCGCGATGATCCGGATGTCCACCCGGATCACCTCCGACCCGCCTACACGGATAACCTCCTTCTGCTCGATCGCCCGCAACAGTTTCACCTGCAGCGCGAGGGACATTTCGCCGACCTCGTCGAGAAACAGGGTACCCCCGTCCGCAATCTCCATCATCCCCTGACGGGCGGCGACGGCGCCCGTGAACGCCCCCTTTTCGTGGCCAAACAGCTCCGTTTCGAGGAGACTTTCGGGAATCGCAGCGCAGTTGACCGGCAGGAACGACATGTCCCACCTCGGACTTTGATCGTGGATCGCCCGGGCCACCAGCTCCTTCCCCGTGCCGCTTTCCCCCAGGATGAGCACGTTCATCCGGGTCTGGGCGACGATGTGGATTCTCTGGATCATCTCCTCCATCTTTCTCGACTCGCCGATGATCCTTCCCACGCCGTGTTTCCGTTTCTTCTCTTCCCGCAGGCGCCGGATCTCCCTGTCCTTTTTCTCGAGTTCCACGTTCTTGCTCCGCTCCTTGATCGCCTTGAAGACGGCCGCCCTCAGCTGCGGAATTCCCACCGGCTTGAGAAGGTAGTCGGACGCCCCCGCCCGGATCGCCTCCACCGCGCTTTCCACGGTGCCGAAGGCGGTCACGACCACGATCGGAACGGCCGGGTTTTCCCGGACCACGCGGCGGACCACCTCCAATCCCGTGATCCCCGGCATCTTGAGATCGGTCAGCACCACATCCCCCCCTTCGGAGGCAAGGTGTGCAAGTCCCTCCTTCGGGTCCGCAAAGGGATGAACTTCGAACCCGTCCCGCCTGAGAGCCGTGGCAAAGCTCGAAAGGCTGTCCGTGTCGTCGTCGATTACGAGGACCTTCGCCTTCTCTTTCATCTGACCTTCTCCGGAAGCGGTCTTCCCGCCGCCTGCGCCGAAAGCCTCTCCTTGGACCGCTCTTCCGAGGGGAGCGAGATGGTCACCGTCGTCCCGCGCCCCTCCCGGCTGCGGATGCCGATCTTTCCGCCGTGCTCGCGCACGATCTTCCGGACGATCGGAAGACCCAGGCCGGTACCGCTTTTCCTCGTGGAGAAGAAAAGACGAAAGATCTGCTTCCTGTCCTGCCGGGGGATCCCCCTGCCGTTGTCGGCGATCCGCACGAACGGCTGCCCCCGCTCCGACCCCGTCGTCACCTTGATGACCTTCGGCTCCTTGTCCATCGCCTCTTCGGCATTCAGGAGGATGTTGAGGAGCACCTGGCGCAGCTGCTTCTCGTCTGCAAAGAGCGGGAGCGGGTCCGGGTGGAAGACGCTTTCGAGCTCGATCCCCCGCCGCGCAAAATCGACCTCGAGGAACCGGAGGGTGTCGGAAACGACCCGGTTCAGGTCCGTCACCACGAACTCCATCGCCGTCGGACGGGCAAACCGGAGGAACTCGGAGAGGATGTCGTTCAGGCGCTGCGTGACCTTCATGTTGGCGCGGGCAAGAGAGAGGAGCTCCTCCTTCCGGTCCGTTGCGATCGGCAGCGCGGCGAGCATCTCCTCAAGAATCTGGCTGTTGATGTACAGGGAATTCAGCGGATTGCGGATCTCGTGGGCCAGGCCCGACGCGACCGCACCGAGGTCGGCTAACCGTTTCCTCGTTCCCGTGGAAGACACGAGAAGATTCTACAACAGAATCGGGGAAATTCCGCGTCGGAGCCTGCCCGGGTTCCGTCTTCCTTCTTTCCTGCCGGGAGCGACGGTCCCCGGAGAATCACTCGTACTCCACGGTCAGCAGAGGCGCGGTGATGGTCGCGCTCGGCAGGTCCTCGATCCCCACCAGGCCCTCGGCCCGCGGTACAAAGTCGAGCAGGAACCGCAGTTGGAAATCGGGGAGGCCCCGCCTCTGCGCCTCCGCCAGGAGCGGCGTGACGTCGATGAGCACGTAATTCTCCAGGTCGCTCGAAAAGAACTCCAGGGTCCGGAAGGCGAACGAGCCATCCGGGTAGGTCAAGGGGGGGGAGTCGAAGTCGAATGCTCTCAGTCCGCTGATCGGGTAGCTCACCAGGTCGATCAGGGTGGGAACCGTGGAGGCGAAGCTGACCTCGTTGACGAACACCTCGATCGTGGCCGACCGGATCTGCGCACCTGCCGGGACCACCTCCCCGCCGGTGGCCCCGTTGAGGGGGAAATCGAGGAAGGCCCGATATTCGGGAACTCCGGGGTCCGATGCATCGATCCCGAAAAAGAGCGTGGCCGGGCCATTCGTCACTTGAAAGAGAGAAGAAGACGGGAAGAAGGCGATATCCCCGTCGGCCGGCTGGTCGCTGAAGATCTGGGCGAACTGGGACGACCGGTCATCCCCGCTGCAACCCAATAGGGAAAGTGCCAGGATCGCCGTAACCCCCAGATAAAACATCCTTCTCATGGGTCCCTCCCCCTGGTTTCCCATTGGACGGTTGTATTCATTAGATATTCATTCCTTGAAAATCGTCTCTTCCCCGGGCGACCGCCGCTAAAGGGCGTCTTCCAGTCGCTTTCACGGCAGGAACCGCACGGAAAGCCCCGGAGGCAAGGCAAAGGTCATGGGGCGGCCGCGATCGGTTACGTCTCCCGCCCTTCCCTTGGGACCGCTGCTTGGTTCATAATTGTATATCATGACCGATTTCCCGGAAAAGGAATGACATCCCAGGTATTCTCGCGTGACGACGACCCGGGCGGGCGGCCCCGGAAGAAACCGTTTCTCCTGGCAGGAACCCTCCTCCTTTGCTTCATCCTGGGAATGGGTGTCGGACTCGTCTTCCTGGCGAGGTTCGGGACCTTCCCCTCCTTCGAGTCCGTTAAGGAGTATCGGCCAAGCGTATCCTCCAAGATCTTCGACCGCTACAACCAGGTGATCGGGGAAATCTACCTCGAGAAGAGAACCCTCATCCCCTATGACAAGATTCCCCGCCACCTCGTGAGCGCCTTCGTCGCAGCCGAGGACGCCAGATTCTTCCAGCACCGCGGGGTCGATTTCACCGCGATCGCCCGCGCCGCCGTAAAGGATCTCCTGGGAGGAAGTTTCGCCCAGGGAGGGAGCACCATCACCCAGCAGACGGTGAAAAATCTCTTCCTCACCCGCGAAAAGAGCATCAGCCGCAAACTCAAGGAACTGATTCTTGCCTACCGCATGGAAAAATATTTGAGCAAGGAGGAGATCCTTTACCTGTACCTGAACCAGATCTATCTCGGAGGGGGCGCCTACGGGGTGGAAACAGCCTCGCGGACGTATTTCGGGAAGGGGGTGGACGAACTCGGTCTTGCGGAGGGCTCCCTCCTCGCCGGCCTTCCCAAGGCGCCCAACCGCTATTCACCGAGAACCCATCCCGACCTCGCGAAGAACAGGCAGCGGTATGTCCTCCGGAGGATGGTGGAAGCGGAGTTCCTCTCCCAGGACGAGGCCGACCAGGCCTACGCCGCCAAGATCATCCTCGCGCCTCCTTCCACCTTCCGGTCCAAGGCAGCCTACTTCCTCGAAGAGGTCCGGATTGCCCTGTTGGAAAAATACGGTAAGGAGTCCCTGTACGGGGACGGGCTTCGCATATACACGACGATCGACACGCGCCTGCAGGAAGCGGCCCACACCGCGCTGATCGAAGGGATCAAGGCAACGGAGGAGAAGAACGAGTACGAGGGGCTCCAGGGGGCCGTCCTCGCCATGGATCCGCACTCCGGAGCAGTCCTCGCCATGGTGGGAGGGACCGATTTCGCCCAGTCGCAGTTCAACCGCGCGCTGCAGGCGAGAAGACAGCCCGGGTCGGCGTTCAAGCCCATCGTCTATACGGCAGCGCTTTCCTCCGGGAAAACACTCGTGTCGATGACAGACGATTCCCCCATCGAGTTCGACAGAAACGAGGAGGAACTCTGGAAGCCGCGAAACTATGACGGGACGTTCATGGGGCCCATCCCGCTTATCAAGGCGCTGGCCAAATCCCGCAATCTGGCCACCATCCGTCTTCTGAACGAGGTGGGCGTCAAATCCGCCTTGAGGACAGCGAAAACGCTCGGCATTGAATCCCCGATCGCGAGGAACCTTTCGATCGCCCTTGGCTCCTCGGGAGTAATCCCGCTTGAAATGTGCACCGCATACGCGACGTACGCCACCGGAGGCCTGCGGCCGACGCCGTTTTTTCTGCGAGAAGTACGGGACGCACGGGCGAACATTCTGGAAAAGACGACGCCGACGGCCGTAAGGGCGATTCCGCCCGACACGGCCTACCTCATGGTCCGGATGATGCAGGAAGTCATCCTGAACGGCACGGGCAGGGCCGCGCGGGGACTTGGACGCCATCTCGCAGGGAAGACCGGTACCACGAACGAAAATACGGATGCGTGGTTTATCGGTTACTCGCCCGACCTCGTGGCAGGGGTGTGGGTCGGGTTCGACACGCCGCGCCCGTTGGGCGACCGGCAGTCGGCTGCAGCCGTGGCGCTGCCCATCTGGATCCGTTTCATGAGACAGGCCCTGCCTCTCTTCCGCAACCGGAACTTCCCCGTTCCCCCGGGGATCACCTTCGCCCGTGTCGACCCCCGGACCGGAAAGGCGCTCCATCCCGATTCCTCCGAGGGGATTCTTCTTCCCTTCCGGGTCGGAACAGTACCCGAGAGGGCCTCCCCCGGGAGAAGGCTCGGGCCGTTCCACTCCCTCCAGGACGATCTCCTGTAGACGGTCGCTATCGGCGGGAAGAGGCTTCCTGTTCCCTCACGGATAGGACGACCATCCGTCCGGATTCGTCCGTAAAGGGATCTTCCGAAAGAGAACCGAAGATATTCTTCACCCGCATCCCGGCATGTGCGAGCATCGTCTCGAGCTCGTCAACCGAGTAGACCCGCACGTCGAAGGTGGAGGAAATCCGGATCCCGTCCTGACGGATCAGCACGTGCTCCGCCATCGCGCGCATCGTGCGGCGGTTGAACCGCATCGACATCCGGAGCTTCCCGGAAGGGACCTCGATCGTCTGGTCCCAGTTCTCGAGCCGCGACAGGCCCTTCCCGGCGTTCCTCAGGTCGAGGAGCAGGGTGCCTCCCTCCTTCAAACTCGCGCCCACGTTGTCCAGAACCGACTGGTTCTCTTCATCCCGGAAGAACCCGAAGGAGGTGAACAGGGAGAGACACAGATCGAACGCGCCGGGACGGCGAAAGGCGCGCATATCCTCGCGTACCCACTCCACGGAGACCCCTTCCCTGTGCGCACGCGTGCGGGCAATACCCAGCATCTTCTCGGAAAGGTCCACGCCGGTCACACGGCACCCTTTCCGGGCGAGCGGGATGGCGTGCCTTCCCCGGCCGCACCCCAGATCCACCACAACCGACCCGGGACGTACCGCGAGGAGGGCAAGAATCTCCTCCACCTCCTTTTCCGCGTTCCCCTCGAGCGGCCCGAACAGCTCCGGGTACCTCTCGTCGAAGATCGTCTCGAACCACTCGCCCTGCATCCCTTATGATCCCCTACCCCTTCACAACCGCCACAGGCCTCAGTTTGGCCACCCGACTCGCGATCCCCGCGTCATGCACGACGCCGACGACTTCGGACACGTCCTTGTACGCCTCCGGAATCTCCTCGGCGAGGGTCTTGTGGGATGCAGAGGCGACGATCACCCCGCGTCTTTCCATCTCCTGGACGATCGACTTGCCCCGCACGCTGTTCCTCGCCTGGGTCCGGCTCATCCTGCGGCCCGCCCCGTGGCAGGTCGAGCCGAACGACAGTCGCATCGCCTCCGGGGACCCCGCGAGGACGTACGAGGCGTTCCCCATATCGCCCGGGATGAGCACCGGCTGTCCGACGTGCCGGTACGCCCCCGGGATATCCTCGCTTTCCGCGGGGAAACAGCGGGTCGCACCCTTCCGGTGGACGAGGACTCTCCGTTTCTCCCCGTCTACCTCATGCTCCTCGAACTTGGCATTGTTGTGCCCGCAGTCGTACACCAGTCGCATCCCCAGATCGTTCGGCCCCATCCCCAGGAAACGCAGGAACGTCTCCCGGGCCTGGTGCGCAAGCAACTGCCGGTTGGTGAAAGCGTAGTTGCCCGCCGCAGCCAGCGCGGACAGGTACTGTTTCCCCTCGGGGGAGTGAATGTGTGCGCAGGCGAGCTGCCGGTCGGGAAGATCGATCCGGTTTTTGCGCATGTAGTCGGCCATCGTCACGAGGTAGTCGTCGCACACCTGGTACCCCAGCCCCCGGGAACCCGAGTGGATGAGGACGGTTGCCTGCCCCGGAAAAAGACCGAACGCCCGGGCGGCGGCGTCGTCGAACACCTCCGCAACCTCGTCGATCTCGAGAAAGTGGTTCCCCGACCCGAGCGTTCCCAGCTGGTTTCTCCCCCTCTTCTTCGCGACGGCGGAGACCGCGTCGGGGTCCGCGCCCGGGAGCCGCCCCCCGCTCTCGGTGAAGGCGACGTCCTCCGCGGAGGCAAAGCCCCGGGAGGCTGCCCAGCGGGAGCCTTCGGTGAGAACCTTCTCCTCCTCCCTCGCCGTGAGCCGGACGAATCCCGTCGAGCCGACCCCCGAGGGGACTTCGCGGTGCAAAGCGGCCACCAGTTCCCGCAGCTTCGGTCGCAGCGCATCGACGGTCAGGTCGGACCGGAGAAGCCTTACCCCGCAGTTGATGTCATACCCCACCCCGCCGGGGGAAACCACGCCCTCCCGGGCGTCCATCGCGGCCACTCCCCCGATCGGGAAACCGTATCCCCAGTGGATGTCCGGCATCCCGATGCTGTACTTCAGGATCCCCGGGAGGTGCCCCACGTTCATGACCTGGCGGACCGCCTCGTCACGCAGGATGTCTCCCATCATCGCCTCCGAGGCGAAGATGAGCCCCGGGACACGCATCCCGCCCTCGCGGGGAATCTCCCACATCGTTTCCGACAATTTTCGGATTTCGACACCCTTGAACTGCATATCCGGCACTCCTTTCGCGCCGGTCCGGCTGCGCGTTCGATCGGTAGCAGGCTTACACGTCCACCAGGAAACGGGCGAGGAAACCATCCGGCGATTTCTCCACGGCCATGGCGTGCGCCGTCACCGCCTTGATCTCCCGGTGGACGGGATGCCGGGAGGTGTCGAGAAGCTCTCCCCGCACCGTCAGCGTCACCTGTTTCCCCAATATCGTAACATGCGCGTTGCGGGCGAGATACCCGTGGGCGGCAAACAGCAGGAAGGCCTCGCGGAGCAGAAAAAAGAGCTGCTCCTCTGCGGTGTCACCGGCAATCTCCGCGCTGCGGACCTCCGCTTCCCGCACGGTCCGCCTGTCCACGAGGAGCGAGAAGAGCGCGAGAACGCAAGAGGAGAACAGATCGGGGAGGTCCACGCCGCGGACCTCCACCATGAGGTCCGCCGTATGCGGGAGAAGGCGGAACGAACGTCTTTTCACGTCCCGTCCGCCAGCCGAGTCGCGAAGAATCCCGGAAGGCCGGCGGCGAGAACCTTACGCTGGCAGGACCCCACGTCGTACGGGACCCGGATCCAGGATGCGCAGCCGGTATGCGTGTCGAACATCAGGAACGAGGAGAAGGGGTTCCGGTCTCGCGGCTGGCCTACGCTCCCGGGGTTCAGCATCGCCGTCTCGTCCTCCCCGACCCGCAATTCCGCAAGGGGAGCGGAGACGGTGCTCCCGTCCTTTCTTCGGACGAAGGCAGCAGGCACATGCGTGTGCCCGAAGAACACCACACCGGGCGAGGAAACCCCGGCCAGGGGTTCCATCTCCTCCTCCGCATCCTCGAGAAGAAACAGGTAGCGGTCCGGGTCGGAAGGAGCGCCGTGGACAAGAAGGATACCCTCGGGAAGCCGGAGGGTTCCCGGAAGCGCAGCGAGATACTCCATCGAGTCGGGGGAGATGTGCTCCGCGGACCACCGGGCGGCAAGCAGCGCCGGCGCATGGAAGAACTCGCCGCTTGCCCTTCCGCTCACGACGGCGTCGTGGTTTCCCGCCACTCCCGCTGCCGTGTGTTCCCTGGCCCATCGGACGCACTTCTCGGGATCGGCGTTGTACCCTGTGAGATCGCCCAGGTGGACTACCCGGTCAGCCCGCTGCCGTTCGATCTCCCGGGCGACGGCGTCGAGCGCATCCCCGTTGGAATGGATATCCGACACGACCGCGAACCTCACGCCGTTTTCCGCCCCCTCGCCGCGGACCGGTTCCGTGCGATGTCGCGTCGGGAAACGCGTCAGGCGCCGGCCGCCGCAGCCGCACCGAAATCCTCCGGCAGAATGCGCCGCATCCTTTTCCGGGAGGAATATTCCCGGACGAGCTCCATGAAGATCTCCAGCTCGTACCGGCGGTCCACGTGCGTTCCGTCAAAGTATAGCACGCGGACCGGGAGACCATCGCAGTCGCGGGACACGCGGGGGTAAACGGCCTCGGAGACGATACCGTTCATGCACGAGAAGGGGTTGATGTCGAGGATCCCGTCCGCACCCTTCCGGTGCAGGTATACCGACTTCCCCACCGACAAAAGCATCTCCCCCAGGGTTCCCTCGGGAACCAGATAGGGACGGGCAAGTTCCATCACCTCCCGGATGTCATGCGGTTCTTCATACCCGAGGAAATCCCCCTCGAACACCTCGATAAGGGCGTGCTCGTCCTTCCGCTGGAAGTGCCACTTCAGTTTCGCACCGAGCATCTCGAAGCTCAGGGTCTTGCCGTACCGCCTGAGTTCCCGGTGGTGGTCGGCGTTGGTGTACCACACCCACTCCGTCACGTCGGAGATCCAGCATTCTCCCCCGGTCTCCTCCACCTTCCGCAACACGTCGTCGTTGCTGAAAGCGTTGAGCCGGCAGAAGATCTCCCCGACGACCCCGATCAGCGGGCGGGGAGAGGAGAAGTCCGCCGGCACGTTGCGGAACAGCTCCCGGCCTTCCCGCAGGGCCGCAACGATCCGCGCGAGTTTCCTCCCCTGCTTCTCGCCGGGGACCTCCACGGCCCGGCACAGGATCCCGAGCGCTTCGTCGAACGCCCGGTCGGCCGCGCCCTTCTCCGTCTCATACGGACGGACCCGGAGAAGGAGCTTCTCGAGGAGGTCTCCGCCCACCATGGCCCGCCAGGCGGTGCGGAGAAGTTCGTCGGAGTGCTCTCCCACGCCGCTGTATCCGTCCGAACACGTGGGGGAAACGAGGATCACGTCGCCGAACCCCATATCCTCGAGAACCATCTTCATGTAGGGGCCGTACTGCCCGAACCGGCACGGCCCGTTGGAGGCCGGCATAAAGAGCGCCATCTTTTCGGGAGCGATCTTCCCGTGAACAAGGAGCTTGAGGGTGTCGCCCAGCGTCACCTTCTGGGGGAGGCACTCCTCCCCCGAGGAAAAGCGTCCCCCGAGGAGAAGCGTCTCCTCGTCCGAGGGAGGCATGGCGATCGCGTCAATTCCGACAGAACGGAACGCCGCCGACATGGTGTGCACCCCCGCCTCGGTCATCGTGGGGATGAAGACCGTCCTTCCGGCCAGCCCGGACCCGCTCACGTTTCGGCCCACCATCGCAATACCCCCTTGCTGTCAAGATACGCCTCGCACCGGGTCATGTACCCTGCGTCGTTTCCGTGTCCGTCGAACTGGAGGGAAAGGTACGGGGCGCCGGACGCCTTCTGGATGAAGTGCCGTATGAAGGAATCCGGCCCGCACTTGAAATTGGTGATGTAGATGATGTGGAACTTCGGGCGGTTCCTGCACCACTTCGCCGCCGCGATGATCTTCCTGCCGTAGTTCCAGAACATGTTGGCGTGGATCTCCCGGATATCGATCCCGTCCACCGGAAGGAAATCGATCGGGATCACGTTCGCGCCGTACTGGTCGCGCAGCTTCGCGGGGATGTTCAGGTTGACATCCCGGTCGTAGAGGTTGTAGGCGCGGCCGATCAGGATGACGGCGTGGGCACCCGCCTTCTCCACCTCCGAAACCGCCACCGCACCGCGGTCGTTGAGGAAGTTGGCGAACCGGTGCTGCTCCTTCCACCCCTCCCGGATCGCCTCCCGGATCTCGCGGCGGGAAACGCCCAGGGGACCGAAGCACTCGAAGAGGTCCTCGATCAGCAGACGCTCGTCGTCCCGGAAACGGACGGTCGGGGAGAGGAGCTTCTGGCGCACCTCCTTCTCCCATCCGGGGACCGATGCGAGGACGAACGGGAGGGTCTGCCCCCACGGGCAGAAATGGGACTCGGTGTGGGTGTGGGCAGTCTCCGCATTGATGACGTTGGGGACGAACAGGAAATCGATCCCATCCCGCAGGAGAGCGCCCACGTGGCCGTGGGCGACCTGAATCGGGTAGCACGGTTCGGCAACGGTCTTCTCGTATCCCTCCCTCGCGATCGCCTTGTCGGTCCGCGGACTCACCTTCAGCCCGAACCCCAGACAGGTCAGGAACGTCTTCCAGAACGGGAACCGCTCGTAGAAGTACATGGCCCGGGGGTATCCGACGATCCCGCGCCGGCCCCCTGTTTCCCCTCCGAGAAGAGACTCGAACCAATCTGCCCGCCGGGCGGGCAGGTCCTCGATCACCGGTTTGATGTCCGTCCGGGCGCTCTTCCGGTATCTTTCGGAGCATTTGTCCCCCCAGTAGGTGTTCGCCCCGCCAATCCGGATCTCCTGCATGTCGCAGAAATTGCTGCACGCCTTGCAGACAAATTCGCGCCTGCGGTAGTCGACCTTCTCCATGTCGAATCCGCGGAAGCGGGTCATCTCCTCCGTCGCGCGCACCTTGCCATGCGCAAGGAGGGCCATCCCGATCGCACCGATGACCCCGTTGTGCGGCGGGACAATGATCTTCTTCCCCAGCACATACGCGAAGGCCGCCGCGACGGCGTCGTTGTAGGCGGTTCCTCCCTGGAAGTAGATCGTCTCTCCGATCCTGCGCCCCCGGACAACACGGTTCAGGTAATTGATCACCACGGAGTAGGCGAGTCCCGCCACGAGGTCCACCTTGGAGGCCCCACGGTTGAGGTAGGTGTTCAGGTCCTGCTCCATGAATACCGTGCACCGCTCCCCCATGCGGATGGGGGCCCGGGAGGAGAGGGCCATCTCCGCGAACTCCCCCTTGATCCGGATACCGAGCCGCTCCGCCTGTTCCTCCAGAAAGGATCCGGTACCCGCGGCGCAGGCGTCGTTCATCGCAAAGTCCACCACCACGCCGTCCTCCAGGCTGATGAACTTCGAATCCTGCCCGCCGATCTCGAAGATGGTGTCCACCGACTGGTTGAAGTAACGCCGGCTGATGAAGGAGGACCCTGTCTTGTGGGCGGTAATTTCATCCTGGACGGTGTCCGCCCCGACGAGCTCTCCGACAAGCTCCCTTCCCGAGCCCGTCGTTCCGACGCCGCGGATCCGGATTCTCTCCCCGAACTCCTCCCACAGATCGCGCAACCCCTCGGTGACCACCTGCACCGGCCGTCCCTGCGTGGGGACGTAGATCTCCTTCAGGAGATTCCCCTCCCCGTCGAGAAGGGCAAAATTCGTACTCACGGACCCCACGTCGATCCCGAGGAAGACCTCCGGCCGGCCTTCGAGAGGAGGCGCCTCGGCCACGCGGTCCCTCAGGAATACGACGTCCCCTGTCGCGAGAGACGGCCAGGAGGGAAACGACACCTTGCACTCATCGGGGGTGTCTGCGGGAGAACCAAACTGTGTCCCCTTCCACTTCCCTTCCAGCGCCGGGTCATCCGAGGCGAGCATCGCCGCACCGGTCGCGGCGAGGTGAGCGTATCCCCACGGAACCAGCGCGTCGTCGGGGGAGAAATCGAACGTGTCGCGGACGGCTCGCACCACTCCCTGGTTGGCGAACAGCCCCCCCACGAGCGCCACCCGGGGAACGGGATCCTTGCCCTTGTTGATGCTGCTCTTGAAGTTGCGGGCGACCGCTTCGCACAGTCCTTTCAGGATCTCCTCGGGAGAACACCCTTTCTGCTGGGCGTGGATCATGTCGGTCTTGGCGAACACCGAGCACCTCCCCGCAATCCTGGCTGCGCTTCCCGCCCGTCCGACCATATCCCCGATCTCCTCCACGGCCAGCCTCATCCGGTTGGCCTGCTGGTCGATGAACGAGCCCGTCCCGGCGGCACAGTCCCCGTTGGTGTCATAGTCCAGGATGCGCAGCGTGCCTCCCTCGCTCCCCGGTTCGAGACGGATGACCTTCGCATTCTCCCCCCCCATCTCGAAGATCGTCCGGACATCGTGGTGAACCGCGGTCACTCCCCTCACCAGGCAACGGAAATCGTTCTCGTACCGGGCTCCCAGGACCTGTGCCAGGCGCGCTCCGCTTTTTCCGGTAAACGCAACCCCCCGGACATTGTCGGCTCCGATCCTGCCAACCCACTCTCGCAGTCGCTCCGGGACCTTTTTGTGCGGGTCCCCGAGGAGGCGGTCGTAGGAGAGGAGATAGACATGTGCGCCCCCCGGAAGCGGGGCCGGATCGGCGGAGAGAAAGGACCTGCGTGTCTCTCCGGACAGAAAGGTGTCCGAAGGACGGGCGACAAGAACGAACTTCACACTGATCGACCCGACGTCAACACCGATGATCAAGTGAGTTCCTCCTGGAAGGAAAATGAGGGAGCCTCGTTCATTGCGAAGAAACTTCCCCTGGAATATTCAAAACCCGTGCCTCCCCCAGTATGTGCTCGAAAGAAAACCGGATGGTTACCTGCCCTCGGGAACGAATGCAAAGGATTGTCGTCCGATCGGATAGGACGATTATCCATTCGGATAACGTGGATTTGGCGGAAGACCCGCGTTATAGTAAACGCTGAGAGGCAAAAGAGAGGTCGGGATATGTTCGGAATCGGATTCCAGGAGATGCTCATCATCCTTGTGGTGGTCCTGATCTTCTTCGGACCAAAGCGTCTTCCGGACCTCGCCAAGAGTCTCGGGAAGGGGATTGCCGAATTCAAAAAGGCATCCGACGAGGTACGGAAGGGGATCGACGAAGCCGTCCGGGAAGAGGAAACCGATGAGACGAAGCCCGACGCTCCCCCACCCGGCGACGAACCACCTGCAGGTCCTCCCCCGTCTTCCGGCGACGAACCACCCGCAGGTCCTCCCCCGTCTTCCGGCGACGAACCACCCGCAGGTCCTCCCCCGTCTTCCGCGAGCGACCCCGCTCCGCCCCCCTCCACCCCCAAGGAATGACCGGGAAAGGCTTTCAAGGCTAGTGTACCGTCTCGTAAATAGCTTGAAGCACCGAGAGCGTCGATGCGCCGCGCCAGCAAGGCGCGCGACTGAGGCATACCGTTGAGTATGGTGAAGAAGCGCAACGAAGTTGGAGCGGATGCAGCGGCGATCGAATGCCAAGGTATTTGCGAGACGGTGCACTAGATGGAAACGGAACCAGGAACGAACTCCGAGGTCCGGCTTCCGCTCACGGAGCACCTGGATGAACTGCGAAAACGGCTGATCCGTTCCCTGATCGCGATGGGGCTGGGAACCGCCCTTTGCTACACCCGCGCGGAAGTTCTCTACCAGTTGCTTCTTGCGCCCCTTACCGGACGACTCTCCGGGGACTCCCGGCTCATTTTCACCGAACTCACCGAGGCTTTTCTCACCTATTTCAAGCTGTCTCTCTGGGGAGGTTTTATCCTGGCCAGCCCGATAATCTTCTACGAGGCGTGGCGGTTCGTAGGCCCCGGCCTCTTCCGGAAAGAGAGGAAGATCCTCTTCCTCTTCGTCGCTTGCTCGACGGCTGCCTTCCTTTCCGGGATCGTGTTCGGGTACTACCTCGCGGTTCCGTCGATTTTCTCCTTTTTCCTCGCCTTCGGTGGAACGACCATTCTTGCGATGCCGTCGATGAAGGAGGCCCTTTCGCTGATCCTGCGGATCCTGCTGATCTTCGGCGTGATGTTCGAGCTGCCGCTGGTCCTGGCCCTCGCAGGAAGGGCGGGAATCGTATCCCCGGACCTTCTGCGCCGCGGGAGGAAGGTGGCGATCGTCACCATTTTCATCGTGGGAGCGGCCCTGAGCCCCCCGGATGTCCTCTCCCAGATTTTCGTCGCGATTCCCATCTACGTCCTCTACGAGGTGGGCATTCTTCTGTGCGCCCTTGGAACGAGGCGGCACAAGGGATGAAAGGTGGGGTTGAGAGGTACCCGCGAATTTATTATAGTTGGGGGGTAGTTTCGCCGAGAGAGAAGAAATGGTCGGGGGGGGAACGATGATCATTGAGTGTCAGGCCTGCCAGACGCGTTTCAGATTGGACGAATCCAAGATTACGGGGAAGGGAGCACGCATCCGCTGCCGCAGGTGTGGCGAGTCGATCATCGTCATGAAAAGCGACATCCCTCCCCCCGTCGTGTCCCCTCCCGCAGGGAACGAATTCTTCGACCTCCGGGCGGTACTCGAAGCACCCGAAAAAAAGACCCCGGTACCGCCTCGCAACGAGGTCGACACCGCTTTCAAAAGCATCCTTGACCAGGACCGGGAGGCCGGGCGGATTCCCCCTCCCGCGGTGGACGAGACGGCATCCCCGACGGCTCCGGAACAGGAAGCCTCAACGCAGGAACCCGTGGAACCGCCGGCTGCACCCGAACCTCCGCCAGGAGACATCTCCATCGCCTTAGACACGCCTCTTTCCGAAGAACAGGAACGGGAGACGTTCGCGCAGGAACCTGCGGACACGCTTCTGTCGCGCGACGAGGTAGATACCGCCATGGAGAACCCTCTGTTCTCCGTGGGGGAGAGCGAACCTCCCGTCACGGAAGAGCCGGCATCCCCGACGGCCCTGGAACAGGAAGCCTCAACGCAGGAACCCGTGGAACCGCCGGCTGCGCCCGAGCCTGTGCCCCGGGACGATATCGAGACCGCCTTCGACACGCTTCTCTACGAAGACCGGGAACGGGAGACGCTCGCGCAGGAACCTGCGGACACGCCTCCGCCGCAAGACGAGGCGGATACCGCCATGGAGAGTCCCCTGTTCTCCGAGGGGGAGAGTGAACCTGCCGTCACGGAAGAGCCGGCACCCCCCCCCGTCGACAAGGAAATCCTCGACCTCCGGGCGATCCTCGGCGAGCCCGAAGAAAAGACCGCCGATCCGTTACGCGACGAGACAGATACCGCCATGGAGAGCCCCCTGTTC